>ENA-ORBV01013717-ORBV01013717.1-microbial-mat-metagenome-genome-assembly--contig:-NODE-13717-length-12261-cov-4.424655_pt1 | contig 12261 bp, 13 predicted proteins | sample MGYA00237777_ERZ505514 | MGnify/ENA primary metagenome ERZ505514 (study PRJEB26160, sample SAMN06269048) | microbial mat metagenome | isolation source: Oligotrophic lake microbial mat | place... | reverse complement strand
AATGATACGGCGACCACCGAGATCTACACCTCTCTATTCGTCGGCAGCGTCAGATGTGTATAAGAGACAGCCTCGTGCACCTGACCATTGGGCAGATAGCGCGCGGCGATGAGTTCGCGAACCAAATGACCACCGATGACGGTCGGATCGCTTTCAAGGGCGAGCTGGCGTTTGAGGATACGGTTGATCGCGGCCTTGCGTAGCAAGTGATCATCCTTGTAGTCGACGGCGTTGCGGATACGCTCGTATAAAACGGAAAAACGGCTGACTGCCGCATGCACGCTCACGCGAGAAGACTCCGGGACTTCCGGAGGAATAATCGGTTGTACGGCTTTGGCCAAAACCGAGGTTTTGGCGGGGGCGTATTCAGCCATATAAAGCGTTGCTCAACATACCTTAAAATACCATTTTTGTCGAGACTTGAGCGCAAAAAAACCGCCTTTTGAGCGGTTTTTAATTATATTAAACGCTTTTAGAATCTTGATAGTCCCGTCCATATAATAGATCCAGTAAGTAAAGCATATGCGAAAGCAAGCGCGAGGTAGGCCTTTACATCTATTGGTCGAATGTCTTTTTTGGACCAGAAAGCAACTTGACCCCACGTAAAGCAGACCAACGGAATGACAACTAAAGCGAATGACCAAAAAGTAACCCCCGTGACCAGCAGAGCTGATCCCGCGATATTTGAGCCATTAAGAATCGGCAGCTTACCAATCAGTGCACCTAGCTCCTCTTGCAAAAATGAATTACTCGTAATCAATGGCAGAGGCAAAAATAAAAAACTGATTAAAAAGAAATTTACATGTCGGTAATTAAACAAACTTTGATTGCTTGTATTGGTGAGTGTCTGCATATAATGGATTTTCGTTCCTTAATTAACGCATTAATTGAAACGGACTCTCGACACAAGTCGAGAGTCCGAGAAAGTAAGTGATCTCCTCAACGCCAGACGCGTATCTCGCTGGACGAGGGCGTAACGGCACCACAGAAGAAGACACTCCAGTATCCGATGCAGGCGCGAATGTCGTTGTCACTGTAGACACGTGCGGCCGTAGGGTTACCAAGATAGCACCAGCTGAAAGCGTTCGTACCATAGATACGTAGACTGCTCATGTTGGAGTAGGGCCCCACTCACGTTGTCGAACTCGGCTACGTAGTCAGCTTGCCACGTACCGCAGTCTGAGCCACACATGCACGTACTCGAGCTATCGACGAAGATGGATACAGGCTGGTATCCGCCGGTACTCGACTGGTACTCGATAGGCTCCACGGTGTATGTCCCGGTGATCTCTCCCGTGCTGACGGCTACCGAAGAAACATCCTCACTATCCTCCGTACCGCATCCGATGTCGCGATTCTCGATCAATCGCACGACATCTTCTGGAGCCACCGACTCCCAGACCAGCGAACGAAAGATCTCGGCCTCTGAAGTGGGCAGCGCTTGTAACGCTTCCATACAGCGGCAAGACATTCCTTCACTGGTGAAAAGCTCGAATGCGCTCTGCGCGTCAGTCGCGAACTCGGTATCATCATGCGTACTCGCACAAGCGATGAAGAGGTTCGCGACCAACGCAACCACGAAACCAAAAGAACGATTTACCATCGTAGCTCCTCTGCTGTTACTTCACCGCGAGATGAAGAGAGTCACGTTTGTGAGCTCCACCATCCCTAGTTTTTTTCTAAAGACGATGGATACCGCAACAGTGATCCGGAGAAAGCAATCGAGAAGCTGCCGCGCATTCCTAATCGTGTCAAAAATATTAAACTATTCATAAAGATTTAGAATGTTTTTATCTTTGTTACGGACCTTCCCTTCATTAAGATCGTGTCTCTGTGGAGAGGCCGACAATTTTATCGAAATAAAAACATCGAAAAAAAGACCATTTCGTGGTCATTTTTTTCCTGGTGGACGCCGAGGGATTCGAACCCCCGACCCTCTCGGTGTAAACGAGATGCTCTAACCAACTGAGCTAGGCGTCCCGATATACTTCAGAACACATGGTGCGGCGAGAGAGATTTGAACTCTCATAACCTTGCGGTTGCTACCACCTCAAGGTAGTGCGTCTACCAATTTCGCCATCGCCGCCCCATGTGCCCTCAAATCTATGCGCGGGCAAGGTTATCAAACGTTTCCTGATCCTGCAAGCGTTTACCTGCCTCGCCTTCCGGTGATAATTTTCAAGGCACTGGGCTTCAAGCTCAGATCCCAGCGCTCCCCCTCTAGCGGCGACCCATCGACCGTGCAGGAGCCAGCAATAGAACGTTGTAATTTAGCTGATTTGAATCGTAAATGTGTTTTTATATTTCCAGAATCGCGCTTCCATCCAAACCGACTTCTCTCTTCTGGAGGCAAGATAAATACATCAAGCAAACCATCATGCGCATCGCTTTCCGGACCAAGGTTGCGAATACGTATTGATCCACCAGGCGGAGGCTCTAGTTTAAATTGATTGTCGATGTGGAGTGAAAGCCCTGGGCCATCCACAACGATTTCCGATAAGAATGCGCGATCGCCGACTAGTCCAAGGTCGAGTGTTTCGATGAAGCGAGCTGCGAGCGTATCAACAGAGGCGAGTCCTTTTGGGAGTCCCAGTTCTTTTGCAACCATCCCCTGTCCGAGCAAAGGAATGAATGCCAGCGTGGGTGAGAATGATCCTAATGCTCCAATCACGGTAAAAAGCGTTTCATCATCACCGACAACCGTGAGCGTTTGGGCACCAGAACGCATTAAGTCCGCAACGATATCGCGCGCATGCCGAAAAAGCGCAAATTTTCCAACGCGTCCATTTAATCCACGCCGCGAAATTTCTGCTTCGAGCCGCGAAATCTCCCGGTCGTATTTCCGGTCATTGAGCCGTTCATCGTAGAGATAGGCGTATCCGGACAACACAGGCAATTAGTTTTTAACCGACTGACCAACCGTCGTTTTCCCATTGATCTTTGCGCCGGCCTCAACCGTGAGCGCTTCCGAAGTGATGTCGCCGGAGAGCTTGGCTGTAGACTTCAGATCAACACGACGCTCGACAATCACATTTCCTTGTACCGTTCCCGCAATCACCGCGTCTCCTGCTTTTACTTCTGCGTGGATGATGGCTTCTGGGCCAACGGTTAATCGACCCTTGGTGGCGAGCGAGCCTTTTACTTCACCCTCGATCTGCACATCACCGTCACTTGCAAAATCACCCTCGACTTTTACGCCTTTGGCGATAATGGTCGCGGTGGGACGGGCCTGCGGTGAAATAGGCTCCTTAGGCTCAACCGAAAGAATCGGCTTAAGTTCTGGGGCTTGTGAGGATCCAAAAATCGACATAGCTACATCTCATCAGGCACGGGCATTCCAAGCAAGCCCATGCCAAGAATAAGCGTCTCACGCGCAACGGCGGCGAGACGGAGACGGCCTTCACGCAATTCCCCTTCTGACTCGAGCACGGGAACATCGCGATAAAAGCCATTGATCGTTTGTGCGGCATCCAAGCACCACTGCGCGATGATGGAAGGTCGGAGTTCTGTGGAAGCTTGAACGACTTTGGCTGGGAAGGATGCAAGTACAAGTGCGAGGGCTTTTTCTGAGTCGTGATCAAATGCGTCGGTTAGTGTTCCATCGAATGGATTTTGTGGACCGGCTTTGCGGAGAATCGATCCGAGACGTGCTGCAGCATACAAACAATATGGACCAGTGTCGCCATCAAATGAAAGCGCTTGCTCCAGATCAAACGTAAAAATCTTGTCATTGTCTTGTTTGAGCATGCCAAACTTCATTCCTGCCATCGCAATGCACCAAGCTGTGTAAACAACTTTACCTTCATTCCAGTCGTCGTGGCGCTTGAGTACTTCTTCTGTCGCGTATCGGACAACCTCATCGCGGAAAGACTGATACGTGACGATATTTCCCTCACGTGAAGAGATAGCGCCGCTCTTCAAGGTGACAAACTCGTAGCCGATAAACTCATGTGGGGTCTTTATTCCCATGCGTTTCAGCGTTTCAAATAGTTGCTTGAAATAAAATTGCTGACGATTGTCGACAAGCAAAAGCGAGCGCAAAGCGGTTGGATAGTCCTCTGCTTTCTTTTCTGCCAAAGCGATATCTTTTGTGGCATACAGAGAAGTCCCGTCGGATTTCCGGATAAGAAAAGCTCCGAGCTTCACATCTTCAAGATCGACAATAATGGCGCCTTGCGACTCTTTTGCGATTCCTTGTTTGATCAGATGGTCGACCATTTCTTGTCCGCGATCAACCACTTCCGATTCAAGATATTGCCGTACAACGCGTACACCGAGCTCATCAAAAATCTTGGCCATTTCATCCAGAGACCAGCGGCGCGTCTCCAACCACAATGATTCCAACTCTGGGTCATGAGCCTCAAGTTTACGCTGGACGTCGGAGACTTCGTCTTTATACTCGGGATGCGCTTCAAGTTCTTTTGAAGCTTCGGTGTACATTTGTCCGAGGAATTCTCCGGTTGGTTGAATCGTCTTTCCGCTTTTCTTGATCCACCACAAGCATTTGGCAACATGCGCGCCAACATCGCCGTGATAACTTACGGGAAATGTTTTCCAGCCACCATGCGTCAAAATAGCATTGAGAGACACTCCTAGAACCAGGTTGCGTAAATGGCCGACATGAATCTCTTTATGCGTATTTGGCTGCGCGTATTCCAAAACCAAATGTCTTGTATCTGAAGGACGCTCATACAATCCGATAACGCCGTACTCTTTTCCTTTGACTTCAATATCGCGGACGACACGGTGAACGGCAAAACCTGTCGAGAGAAGAAAATTTACATATGGACCAGCAGCACTAACCGATGCAATGTCTGTATTTTTTATGTCGAATTTTTCTGCGAGATCCTTGGCGATTTCTGCTGGGCTCTTTCCCATCGCTTTGGCGAGCTTAAAACAACCAAAAGCCAAATCACCAAGTTTGGAATCTGGAGGGACGACAAGATCGCTCGGCTCGACAGCCGTTTCTGTTAGCGCGGAAAGTCGTTTGGCGATTTCCGATGTCCAAAAACTCCAAGCGGTTGTCATAGCGTTACGTTCACAAAGTGTCGCTTACCTTTCTGAATCAGCAACGGTGATGCATCGAGGTTGAGCGTGGCTTTTACGTCGTCGATGAGTTTGTCAGCGACCCTGATCCCCTTTTGCTCAATTTGGCGACGAGCATCTGATCTGGAGGCACAGAGACCTGACTCAACAAGTGCGTCGATAAGCGGAATTTCTTTTTTACCGAGTGAGACGGTCTCGATCACATCAGGCTTCTCACCTTTCTGGTGAACCGATGAGAATTGAGTTGCTGCACGCTCGCCGGCTTCCGATCCTGCAAGCCAAGTTACGATTGAGAGCGCGAGATCTTTCTTGAACTTCATCGGATTCTCGCCTTCTTTGACTGCCGTTTTGATGTCATGAATTTCTGCCGATGTTAAATCGGTGCACAGCTCAAATGCTGGGACAATCATGTCATCAGACCAGCTCATAAGCTTGCCGTACATGTCCTCTGGAGAATCGGTCATGGCGATCATGTTGCCTTCCGTTTTTCCCATCTTTTTGCCGGACGGATCGACCAACAGCTTGTTGGTGATAACAAACTTGTCTTTGTGTTTTATTTCTTTTAGCAACGTACGGCCGGCCAACATATTGAACGTTTGGTCATTGCCGCCGATTTCTCCATCGACATCCATCGCAACGGAGTCATAGCCCTGCATGAGCGGGTATAAAAATTCGTGGAGATGCACGGGCTTCCCTTCTTTGATGCGATTGGCGAACATGTCGCGTTCCGCCATTTGTTGCACGGTGAAATGCGAGGCGAGCGTTACAACGTCAGCAAACATCATTTTGCCGAGCCAGTCATTGTTGAATTTGATTTCGACAGGATTTGCGCCAGTGAAATCGAGAACACGTGAAGCCTGCTCTTTGTAGCGCTTACAATTCTCCAACACTTCCTCGCGCGTGAGTTGCTTGCGTACGGCGGATTTATCGGTCGGGTCGCCGATCATGGCCGTGAAATCGCCGATCAGTAAAATCACCTTGTGACCAAGTTCTTGTAACTCCGAGAGTTTGCGCATCGTGATCAAATGACCAAGATGAAGCGACGGACCGGTTGGATCGATACCGTAATAGACGGTGAGCGCTTCACCCTTAATCAAACGCTCGCGAACCGCTTCTTTGTCTGGATAGACATTCTCTACGGCATGGTTGAGCAACCAGTCGATTTTTTTCTGGTCGGTGGAGACCTTGGACATAATTGCTGGATTTTACAGGCGCGCCTTGATCACGGCAACTTTTTCCTTTGCTTCAGCGAGTTTATCGGACATGTTTCTTACAACTTGTTCTGGAGCTTTGCTGGAAAACTCGGCGTCGGCGAGCTTGGCTTCCGTGTTATTGATATAGACTTCCAAGCCTTTTAGCTCTTTCTCGAGGCGAGTGCGCTCTGCTTCAAGGTCGATAGCACCTGCCTTATCAAGGCCGATAGATGATGTTCCGGAAGTGGCAACGGCCCAATCAGATGGAAACGCTTCCATCGAGTCGATAGATGAGGCATTAGTGAGACGCTTGATCCACTCGACGTTATCGCCGACGAGGGCGTTCATCTCTTCATCGGCGACAAAACCGAGGGTGATTTTCTTGGCAGCCTCAACTCCCTGCTCCGCTCGGAGGCGACGCATGTCGGTTACGAGGAGGCGAAGTTTCTCAAAATCAGCCGCTCGACCCATTGAACTATTTACGTACTCAGGCCATTCCGCGACGATTAAATTGCCACTCATGCCTGCGAGCTTCCAAACATGCTCGGTGACAAAGGGCATGAAGGGATGCCACAGGCGAAGCATCGCATTCAAAAGTGTTTTCAAGATGTCTGTTTTACCGCCTTCAACTTTTGCAATCTCCAAATACCAGTCTGCAAGATCTCCCCAAGTGAAATCACGAAGCTCTTCACCAGCTGCGGAGAATTGAAATTGTTCCAACTTTGTTGTGACGGAAGCGGTGACGTCGGCGAGACGAGAAAGGATCCAGTCGTCGGCTAATGTTTTCTTGGACTGGTCCCCCGCCTCCGCGGGGGTGACAGCGCCGTCATTCCCGTGAAGACGGGAATCCAGATCCGATTGAATGGTCGAAAGAATATATCTACTAATATTCCAGAGCTTGTTGGTGAAGTTGCGGAAGGCTTCGATTTTTTGTTCTGAAAGCTTTCCGTCTTGTCCTGGCGTCATGCCGAGCACGAGCGATAAGCGTACGGCGTCTGTGCCGTATTTTGGAATAAGCTCGAGTGGATCGAGGATATTTCCAAGAGACTTGGACATCTTGCGACCTTGCTCGTCTGTCACGAGACCGCTCAAGTACACGCTCTTAAATGGAATTTCTCCGATGGCGTAGGTCGACATCAGAATCATGCGAGCAACCCAGAAAAATAAAATGTCGCGTCCGGTTTCAAGAACCGACGTTGGATGAAAGTCGCGATGCGCTTCCCATTCTTTTTTGTCTGGCCAACCGAGTGCGGAGAAAGTCCATGAGCCGGATGAAAACCATGTGTCGAGTGTGTCTGGATCGCGCGACCAATCGGAACCGGGAGACTCGACGGAGAATTTTGTTTCTTGGTCCTGGTCCCCCGCGACAGAGCGATACCAAACAGGGATTTGATGACCAAACCAGATCTGACGCGAGATGCACCAGTCGCGAAGATTGTTAATCCAGTGGAAATAAATTTTGTCGAAGCGTTCTGGGATGAGCTTAATTTGTCCGGACTCAACCGAGTACAGCATGAGTTCTTTAAGCGTTACCTCGTCTCCAGCCTTCCATTTGCCGAGTGTATCTTGGCGTAACTTGAATTTACGATTCACGCGGACAAACCATTGCTTACTTGGGAGCTGTTCCACGACCGCTCCCCCGCGTTGTGCAACGGGGAGAGCTTGCTGAACCTCTTCTGCGGAAACTAGTAATCCGGAGTCGGAAAGCGCTTGCTCCACTTTGGCACGAGCCTCGATCATTGTGAGCCCGGCAAAGTCAGGGCCACAGTCCGCCATCATTCTCCCCTGCTGGTCGATGACTTGAATCGTTGGTAATCCGTGGCGATCTGCAATTTCTGCATCGATCATTGAGTGAGCGGGGGTGACGCCGAGGGCGCCGGTACCAAAAGCAGCATCAACCGCTGCATCGGCGATGATCTTGATTGTGAGCTTTTTGCCGCAGAATTCTGGCTCAAGCGTCTCTCCGATGTATTGCTTGTAGCGAATGTCATCTGGGTGAACAGCAACGGCTGTATCGCCAAATTTAGTCTCTGGACGGGTTGAGGAGATGGCGATTGGGAAATCCTTGGAGTACTTGAATGTCAGCAAACGGGCGGTTACTTGTTTAGACTCAACTTCATCATCGGAAAGGGTTGTTTGGAATTGCGGGTCCCAGTTTACGACGCGAAAACCGCGTTCGATGAGCTTATCCTCAAACATCATGCCGAAAATCGTGTTTACGGCGAGATTGCGTTCATTATCAAAGGTGTAGCGCTCACGCGACCAATCGCATGAAGAACCCATCTTGCGAGCTTGATTAACGATCGTGTCACGGGATTTGTCGGCAAAATCGACAACGCGCTTCAAGAACTCTTCACGACCGAGTTCTTTGCGTGGATCTTTATATCCTTCCTTGATGAGGATTTGCTCGACTTTTACTTGTGTTGCGATAGCGGCGTGGTCAGTTCCAGGGACCCAAAGAGTCTTTTTGCCGCGCATGCGTTCAAAACGGATCATCAAATCTTGCGTAGTCATGCGCTGGGCATGACCCATGTGAAGCGTGCCCGTACGATTGGGTGGCGGCATCATTATACAAAAGGGCTCGCCTTTCTGGTTACGATCTGGCAGTCGATCTGGATTGAAAACTCCGGAGGATTCCCAAGATGCGTAGATCGCATCTTCTACGGATGAGGCGTCATAAGTCTTTGGCAACTCAAGCAAATCGGGCATAGATAATGCGCGTAGATTAACCGAATATCGAGTATTGGTCGAGAGGCATATTTTGTCAGGAATCATTGAGATTTATATCTTGTCAGAGCCTTGACAGAAGGCCAAAATCTTCATAAGATAGCCTATTATTCAAATCACATGGCATTACAACCAGAACAACAGGCCATCGAGCTGATTGGCCGTAGCAAGAACGTTCTTGTAACGACACGTGAACACGCGTCGACGGATTCTGTTGCGGCTGTTTTGGCACTTGGCCTTGTTCTGAAGAAGCTCAACAAGACATTTGATTTGGTTGTTCCGGGATTTGATGCCAAGGATCTCCCCTCTTTTTTACCTACGGGTGTTGAGATTCGACCAACTATCGGCGCGATGCGGGCTTTTCATGTGTCACTCGATGTGAGCAAGACGCCGCTGTCTGAGCTCATGTATGACGTGAAAGATGGCAAGCTTGATATCACGATTGTCCCAAAGCAGGGTGAGTGGAGTGACGCCGACGTGAAGATGCGCCCAGGAAGTGATCGCTATGATTTGGTGGTGGCTATCGATGCTCCGGATATGGCCTCGCTTGGTGCGATGTTCCGCGATAAGGCCGACTTTTTGTATCGCACTTCAATCATCAATATCGATTGCAATGCGGCTAATGAGTCTTGGGGTCAGGTGAATTTGATCGATTTGAATACGGTATCGACGACAGAAGTGTTGTACGGATTTTTGTCGCGCTGGAATAAACAACATATTGATGCGGATGTTGCTACCGCGATTTTGACGGGCATGATTGCTCGCACGCGCAGTTTCCGCTCGTCGAACGTGACACCAAAAACACTGCGTCTTTCGTCCGAGCTGGTGACGATTGGTGCTCGCCGTGGCGATATTGTGCAGGGTTTATGGCGCAATCAGTCTATTCCGACATTGAAACTTTGGGGTCGCATTCTTTCTCGACTTGAACAGGATCGCGAGAGCGGTTTGGTCTCAGCTATTATTTCTGACACAGACTTTATCGAGTCAGGTGCGCGTCATGAAGCGTTGGAAGGCGTTGTCGATGAATTGATCGCCTATGCGCCAGAGGCTAAAGTTGTAGTTTTGCTGGAGCAGTCGCGCGAGGGACTGCTCGTTCATGTACATGCCCAGTCTCCCCTGTCTGCGGCGGAATTAGTACGTCCGTTTGGCGGGACTGGATCGCGTGATCGTGCGCATTTCAAGTACAGCGAAGCAAAGGATATACAGGAGGCAAAGACGAAAATTATTGAGAAGCTAGGGTTGACATTGAAGGCAAAGAATGCCTAAAGTTTGTATCTGAGATGACTTAGCAACCACTGTCGCAAGACTAGTGAAAGACTTTCGCTGGGCACGGACTGAAGGAGCAGTGTCGAAAGACTTCTGAAGATTGTCCGTGCCAACCTATTCTCAAAAGCGACTGCGTACCGGGTGTCGAAAGACGATAGTCGGGACTCCTATCCTGTACCTCACCCTGGCCCTCTCCTTCGTAAGGAGAGGGAAGGTGGTGGGAGGTGGAATAGGGGGTTGGGGACTCTGCTCGACCTGTCGAAAAACTGTAAGCGACATGTTCCTTCCCCGCAATTTGTGGCGTGACTACAGGTACCGTGTCAGAAGACTATACGCGCTTTGTCACGCCGCATTGAACCTCACTTCTTCTTGCGCACCGCTTTGGACTTGTTCCGAAGCGGTGTTTTCTTTTCCCGTTGTCGGAACGCCTCATAAAGCAACAACGCCGCGGCAACAGAAACATTAAAGCTCTGAATAAATCCCGTCATCGGAATCTTGAGATTGATTGTTGCTTTCTTTGCTAACGCATCGCTGACGCCATCCTTTTCATTTCCAATAACGATGGCTACAGGTTTTTTAAGATCGACATTAGCTGGATCGACACTCTCATCTGATAAGCGCGTGACGGCGATCGCCATCTTTTTCTTTTTGAGATAATTGGTGAGTTTTGTGACGGAATCCCATTTGGTAATTTTTAACCACTTTGCCGCAGAAGCCGCTGACCTGGATTTAAGATCGCGATTCCTCGGTGGTTTGTTGATCGTGTAAAGCAAATGTACTTCTCCGACGCCAAAGGCATCGCATGATCGGAGAATGGCGCCGACATTGTGGACATCATCGACGTTTTCCAAAACCACCGCCAATGTTGATTGGCGGCGGGAAAGGACGGTGTCAATTTTTTTCTTGCGTTCTGGCGTCATGCATCAAAGGTAAAGCCTTTGCGGCGAAAGGCCTCTTTGGTATTGTCGAGCTCGAACAAAATCTTGAGCGTTTCGTCCTTTAATTTCAACAAATGTTCCTTAAAATGTTTGTAAGCTGGCTCTGATTCCCGCGGATCAAGTATGTTCTCAAGATCAATATCATTCTTTTTGGCGACATCCAGAATATCAGCCCATTGCAATAACGCCTCTTGCTCCCGCTGTTCCAACTGCTCGGCGGCAAGTTCATTTTCACTCTTCGGTTTTTCTGACGGTACGGAAAACATTGGACGTTCCATCATCGTAGCCATATTAGTTGGACTGAAGTTGATTGTAGATCCAATCGATTCTTGATTGACCTTGTCCTGGAGCTTTTTCCGACAAATCTTTAATGCGTTTGACCTCGATTTTAAGGTGCTCGATACGAGCCGTAACATCATGCGCTTTCTGACTGATGGCAGAGAGCGTACTCGTGCGATGCGTTTGTGGCGTCGACGAGAGTTGTCTAGCAACTTTGTTGGACTTAGCGAGCATAACCGAACGTATGGTAACGTAGGCGTATGTCCATGTCCATTGATGTCAATAGTTCATACCTTGCGGCGATACGCGATAGCGTTGGTAGCAAGATGTTTAGGCACTTGTATGCGATAGACGAGCATGGTAACCGCTCGGATATCTTGAAAAATGGAAGATTATCTTGCGCGTATTACGTTGCGTTTATTTTGTATCACTTCAAACTCATCGGTGACGGACATGCAACCGTTACATCGACGATAAAAGACATGGAAAAATCCGGTTGGACGGTTGTTAATACTCCAGAACCTGGTGACGTGCTTGTTTGGGAAACATCAACGGAACATGTTGAGGATGAATCGCATGAACATATCGGTTTTTATCTTGGCGATGGACGCGCAACCAGCAACAGCTCAAAACTTTTTGAGATCGTTGAGCATGATTGGGTTTTTGGTGTCGATACTGAGGGAAATCCGAAGAGAAGGGTTACAAATATTTTGCGAAAACCGTAACCCCTCTAAATCTCCCCTTCTGCGAAGGGAGACTTTCCGATTCAGAACCCCTCCTTCGTAGAAGGGAGGGCAGGGGTGGGTTATGAG
>ENA-ORBV01013716-ORBV01013716.1-microbial-mat-metagenome-genome-assembly--contig:-NODE-13716-length-12261-cov-4.666530_pt1 | contig 12261 bp, 19 predicted proteins | sample MGYA00237777_ERZ505514 | MGnify/ENA primary metagenome ERZ505514 (study PRJEB26160, sample SAMN06269048) | microbial mat metagenome | isolation source: Oligotrophic lake microbial mat | place... | reverse complement strand
CCCCTTCTCCCGGGCATTGGAGCCCGAGCCGCCGACGTCCGAGCGGTTGCCGCGTTTGGTGCTGACGCGGCGGTAGGCGACCTCCGTGTCGTCGAGCGCAGCGCCGGTGGTCCCTGGCTTGTAAAGCCGCTCCCACCGCTCGGGCTGGGCATCGATGATCTTGGAGAGGGCTTCGGGCGAGAGCTGGGCGAGCAGGGTGACCCCCGCGACGACCCCGGCTCGACGATCGGTGTTCAACGAAACCGCATCGGCGAACTCGGCGGTCGCGATGACGATTTCGGCGATGGACTTGGCCGCGGCCCACTGCGGTTCGGAGACCACCAGTTCGAACGTGGCGAACTGGGCCTCGGAAATCTTGAAGACGGTGTACGCCCGGACCACCGGCGGTCTGTCGTCCGAGGGCGGAAGGCAGATCGCGATTCGGGCACCCTCAAGGCCGGACGCGAGCCTGATGGTGGACTTGGGCTCGAGAATTTTGCCCTTGAAACCAACGGGGTTGCTGAGATCGACGTCGGTCTTCCTATAGATGACCCCGGCGGCATTGAAGAGTTGCAGGACCACCTCGTCCACGACATCCGATGCGGTGGTGAGGGTGTTGGAGGTTCGGGGTGACTGGATGTTGAGAAGCCAAGTGTTATCGTTCGCGGTCACTTGGGTTGTCGCCCGGCTGCCAACCGTGGTTTGTGAGGTTCGAACACCGACCGGAACAGACATGGTGAGCCCGATGGATTCCACGGTAAGCGGCGTATCGGCCAGTTCGACGGTGGCGACGGAAGAGTTGCCGCGGGTGGTGGGGTCGGGTTGAGCGAGGGCCGAGGGCAAGAGAAGAAGGTTCAGGGACAAAAGGGCGGCGGGGAAGTCGGCAAACATTCGGATGGTGCTCCAGAGGCTGGGAGATCGTACCGGGCAGATCGGTGGCGCGGTCGAGAAAGAGCCTGGTGCGTTGGTGGATAATCCGGTTCGCGGTTTGACTTGGCGGGCGTACCGTCTAACCTTCCCTCCCTGCACTTTTCAAGTGAAGGTCGGTATCGTTGTGAACGGCAGTGGCCGTCCATAGCGTTCATCGGTTCGATTCGCGGGTGGTCGGTAACGTGAAGGCGATATCCCTATGACGGGCGGCAAGATTCGAATTCGGATGGAAGCGTACGACCACCTCGCCCTCGATTCGTCGGCCAAGGAAATCGTCGAGCACGCGAAGCGGACGAACGCCAAGGTGGCGGGTCCAGTGCCGCTGCCGACGCGGGTCGAGCGCTACACGGTTCTGCGTTCTCCGTTCATCGATAAGAAGAGCCGGGAGCAGTTCGAGATCCGGACTCACAAGCGAATTATCGACATCATCGAGCCGAACGCTCGCACGGTGGAAGCCCTGAACCGCTTGGTCGTTCCTGCCGGCGTGTTTGTGCGGATCAAGGCGTAAGATGCGAAGAAGCATCGGGTATCGGGAATGTTGGAGCGGACGATCAGGCGACCGGGATAAAAAACGGCGACCGGATTCCGCAGCGAACGAAAGAAGACTGAAATGAGTTTTGCCCTGCTCGGGAAAAAAATTGGTATCACCCGCGTCTACGACGCGTCGGGTGTGAGCGTCCCCGTCACCGTGATCGAGTGCGGCCCCTGTGTGGTCACTCAGGTCCGGACGGTCGAGACGGATGGGTATTCTGCGGTGCAGATCGGCTTCGGCGACATGAAGGCCCGGAATTCGACGATCCCCATGATCGGACATGACGGCAAGGCTGGCAGCGGGCCGAAGCGGATGCATCGCGAGTTCCGTACCGACGCCAAGGGGGCCGCGGACTACGCGCTGGGCCAGACGCTTACCGTCGACAAGTTTGAAGGCACGATGTATGTGGATGTCGCCGGAACCAGCAAGGGCAAAGGCTTTGCGGGTGTCATGAAGCGGTACCACTTCAAGGGCATGTTCGCCTCGCACGGCACGGAACGGAAGCACCGTGCACCCGGTTCCATCGGTGGTTTGTGTTCGAACCGCGGGTTCGGGGGCGGTCTGGCGAAAGGCAAGCGGATGCCGGGCCATATGGGTGCGGAGCGGGTGACGATGCGGAGCCTCGACATCGTCCGGATTGACGCCTCTCGCAACCTGTTGCTCGTCAAAGGGCCGGTCCCGGGCGCGAATAATGGGCTTCTTGAGATTCGCCCCTCGGTCCGTCTCTATAAGAGCAAAGCAAAGAAAGTCCTGGCGGCGGCGAAGAAATAGAAGTGCATGACCAAGGCCTCGGGGAAATTTCCCGGGGCTTTGTAGTTTGAGGGGTTAGAGATTTGAGTTTGCGATTCTGAGTTGAGCACAGGCGAGGACAGGTTGAAGAAACTGTTCTCGCCGCCCGAAAGGTCCTTGAGCACGTGTGTTCAGGAAACCCTCGGGGAAGACAAATCTGGGATTTCGTGCCCGCGGGTGTGCCGCTGGTGGCGAGATTCCGACATGCCGAGTCGATTCCGATCCTTCCTCGTCGGGTGCCGCTTGAATAGAGCGGCGGCCGAATCCGGAGAGCCTGCGGGGTGTTGAACACCAGCAAGGCTTCGCCGGGATTGAGGTTGAGACGGATAGGCAAGGACGGACGACGGCTCTTCTGGCGGTGTGCGCCCCTGAGCCTTGCTCCGTGAGAAGGCGTTTACGACGAGGTTTCAGACCGATGGACGTCCCCGTCTATAGCATGAGCGGCCAAGAGGTCGCCCGAATTTCGATCGATGAGAATTCCCTTGGCGGGACCATCAACGCGGCCCTGCTCAAGCAGGCGTACGTGATGTACCACGCCAACACTCGTCAGGGCTCGGCCCGGACGAAGAACCGCCACCAGGTGGAGGGTTCGACCAAGAAGATTTACAACCAGAAGGGGACGGGCAATGCCCGCCACGGCGACCGCAAAGCCAACCTCTTCAAGGGCGGCGGCCACGGGCATTCCAAGAAGCGGACCCGCGAGGACTTCCGGCAGGACATGCCCAAGAAGATGCGGCGCAAGGCCAACCGCAACGCCCTGCTCGCCAAACTGCTGGACAACGAGGTCCGGATCATCGATTCGATCGTGTTTTCAGAGGCCAAGACCAAGGCCTTTGAGCAGTTCCTGGCGGCTATCAAGGTCGATAAGTCGGCCCTGATCGCGCTCCCCGCCGACCTTGATGCGTCCCTGAACGCCCGCCTTTCCGGGCGCAACGTCACGACGATCACGATGGTCCCACCGGAGCAGTTGACGGCGTTCACGATGCTGAACCACCGCTACATCGTAATCGGCAAGGGCGAACTCGAGTCGTGGCTTCAGGGCCCGGGCTCGCAGACCGGCAAGGCCGCCAAGGTCACGCCGATGGGCCGCAAGCCCGCAACGAACACTGAGGAGGCCTCCAAGTGAGTGCGAACGTAGACCATATTTACATCATCAAGAAGCCGCTTCTTTCCGAGAAGTCGACCTACGCCATGAACGAGCAGAAGCGTTACACGTTCGTGGTGGACCCGCGGGCCTCCAAGACCGAGATCAAAGAAGCTATCCAGGCGATCTATAAGGTCCGTGTCACGGCCATCAATACCCAGATCCGTAAGGGCAAGCACCGCCGTCTGAAGTACGGCGAGGTGCAGGAGCCCACGATCAAGCGGGCGACTGTCCGCCTGCACGCCCAGGATGTCATCGAGTTGTTCTAAGGTTTCGCGTTTCACGAATCCACCGAGTCTGAATCCATCAAGCGGGTCCTCAACCCTGTTTGATCCGCAGGAAGAAGAATCATGCCCATCCGCATCTATAAGCCGACGTCCGCGGGCCGCCGAAATGCGTCGGTGAACATGCACACCGAGGTCACCAAGGACCGGCCCGAGAAGAGCCTGCTGGCCCCCCGCCCCAAGAGCGGTGGCCGTAACTTCAGCGGCAAGGTCACCAGCCGAGGCATCGGCGGCGGCGTCAAGAAAATGTACCGCCTCATCGACTTCAAGCGGAAGGACCGCGGCGGCATCGAGGGCAAGGTGACGGGGATCGAATACGATCCCAACCGCTCGTGCCACATCGCGCTGGTGCAGTACTCCGACGGGGTGAAGCGTTACATCCTCTCGCCGGCCGGGCTCAAGGCCGGTGATTCGATCATCAGCCACAAGGACAAGGCCGCGGAACCGAACATCGGCAACGCGATGGCCCTGCGGTTCATCCCCACCGGCCTGGATGTTCACTGCGTCGAGTTGGTTCCGGGTCGCGGCGGGCAGATGTGCCGTTCGGCGGGCTCTTACGCCAAACTCACGAACAAAGAAGACGAATTCGCAACGCTGATGCTGCCTTCGGGCGAGACCCGGCGCGTGCCGCTCGATTCGATGGCGACCATCGGGCAGGTCGGCAATGCCGACCACCGTCTGCGGAAGCTCGGAAAGGCCGGTCTGTGGCGTCTGATGGGTCATCGCCCCATCACCCGCGGCATGGCGAAGTCTCACCACGCCCATCCGTTGGGCGGTGGTTCGGGTCGCAGCAAGGGCGGACGCCCACCCTGCGGACCCACCGGCGTCTTGGCCAAGGGCGGCAACACCCGTAACCGCAAGCAGTATTCCAGCAAGTTGATCATCCGTCGCCGCATGAGCAAGCGGCACGGCCAGAAGAAGTAAGTCCGAGGCATCAGGCATCAGGCATCGGGGGCTAGGCACTAGGGATCAGGTACTAGGCACTAGGAAAGACCAAGGCATCGAGCAAGACAGCAGGCAAGGAAGATTACAGCATGGGACGCAGCCTCAAGAAGGGACCGTATGTCGATGAGAAGCTCTTCCTCAAGGTGGAGAAACTCAACACGAATCGCCGCAAGGAGGCGATCAAGACGTGGGCCCGCCGCAGCACCATCGTGCCCGAATTCGTCGGACACACGTTCAAGGTGCACAACGGCCGCGTCTTCCTCGATGTGTTCGTGACCGAGGACATGGTGGGGCACAAGCTGGGTGAGTTCAGCATCACCCGGACGTTCAAGGGCCACACCAACAAGAAGGAAGGCCTCGCCGCGGGCGATGCCAAGACCGGCGGCTAGGACCGGCGGCTAGGACGGGCGGCTACGCCGGCACCCTCGCGCGGGGCGGATGCCGTGAACGGTTCGGGCGGAAACGGTTGAGATAGATCAGGTAACACACTCGTCCCCGGCTTGGTCGAACAGGCAGCCCGGACGGGGCTAGAGAAGGGTAGATGCCGTGAAGATTCGAGGCAGCAAACTCAAATCGCTTTCCGAGGCCGCGGGCCTCAGCGTCGACCAATTGGCGCAAGGGCTCGCCGAGCCGGGGTTCCCGGTTGACCGGGCGGCCTCAGCGCTCTCCAACTGGATGCGCGGCAACGATCACCCCCGTTGCACCCGCAAACTGATCGTCCGGATCGCGGAGCTGCTGCGGGTGCCTTCGAAGGACCTGTCACGCTTCACGAGCCAGGTCATGCACCATCGCGGCAGCCCCCGGAAGGCCCGCTTGGTCGCGGACCTCATTCGTGGCAAAACGGTTGAGGAGGCCATGAACCTGCTCTCGTTCACTCCGAAGCGGGCGGCCCTGAATATCAAGAAGGCGCTGACCGCGGCCCGCGAGGAAGCCATCAACGCCGACGCGGATGTCACCCGTCTGTTCGTCGCGGAGAGCCGGGTTGACGAAGGCCCGCGTCTCAAGCGTTTCCAGCCGAAGGACCGCGGCCGGGCCCATCCGATTATCAAATGCTTCAGCCACATCACGGTGGGCGTCGAGGAGAAGAACTAAATGGGACAAAAAACCCAGCCATTCGGATTCCGGCTCGGCATCACGGAAGCGCACCGCAGCCGCTGGTACGCCCCGAAGGCCCTTTACGGTGAACTCTTGGTCGAAGACCAGAAGATCCGCAAGTGGCTCGACAAGCGTCTGAACCGCAGGCCCCCAAATGCCGCCGTTTCCGATATCCATATCGAGCGCACCCGCGAAGAGCTCAAGATCATCATCAAGACTGCCCGTCCGGGTCTCGTGATCGGGCCCAAGGGGGCCGAGGTCGAGCGGATGACCGAGGAACTCCAGTACATGACCGGCCGCAAGGTCGCGATTTCGATCATCGAGATCAAGAACGCCGACCTTGATGCCCAGTTGATCGGCGAGGCCGTGGGCGAGCAGTTGATCAAGCGGGCGAGTTTCCGGCGGGTCGTCAAGATGAAGTGCGACGCCGCGATGGCGGCGGGCGCCAAGGGTGTGAAGATCCAGTGCTCGGGTCGCCTGGGTGGGGCCGAAATGAGCCGGACTCTGGCGGTGCGGCTGGGTTCGCTGCCGCTTTCGACCCTTCAGGCGCAGGTTGAGTACGGCTTTGCGGAAGCCTTCACCACGTACGGCGCGATCGGCGTCAAGGTGTGGGTTTACAAGGGTTTGTACAGCACCGAACGAACGGAAGAAGAAAGCAACGCAGCCGGCGGACGGGCACGCGCCCGCGGCCGGAAGTAATCGGCGGCGCAAGGAAGCATTTTTAGGACCTCGTAGGATTTTCAGTTTCGGCGCGACGGCGGCGTTCGCCCGGGCAATGTGGAGTGTGATCGATGGCGTTGATGCCGAAACGAGTGAAGTTCCGCAAGGAGATGCGGCGTGTCCGGGATCGCAAGGCGACCAAGGGCAACTACGTCGCCTACGGCGACTACGGCCTGCAGTCGCTGGACGCGGGCTGGCTGCCCGGCAACGTCATCGAGGCGGGCCGCATCGCCGCCCAGCACTATCTCAAGCGCGAAGGCAAGTTGTTCATCCGGGTCTTCCCGGACAAGCCCATCAGCAAGAAGCCGCTCGAAACGCGGATGGGAACGGGCAAGGCCGAGGTCGATTACTGGGCGGCCCGCATCAAGCCCGGCACCATGTTGATGGAGATCGCCGGCGTGCCGGAAGCGACGGCCAAGTTGGCCTTCGTGCGTGTGGCGATGAAGATGCCGATGAAATGCCGCTTCGTCGGTCGTCGGGTGCGGGTGTGATATCGGGGTTTCGGTTTTCGCGATCGGATCGGGCCGCTTTTAACGCCCAATGGAAATGAATCATGACCGGTGAAGAATCCAGGAAATTGAAAGACGCCGAGATCAAGTCCGAGTTGGCGAGCAAGCGCAACCGTCTGTTTGACCTCCGCAGCAAGACGGTGACCGAGAAGGTTGACGACCACGGCGCGTTCCGGCGCGAACGGCGCGACATCGCCCGTCTTTTGACGGAGCGTCGGGCCCGACAGATCAAGAGCGAGACTGCGGCCGCAGGCCCGGACACGAAGCCGAGCACCGAGGTCGGGTCGACCCCGTCTGCCAAGCCGACCCGAACCCCGCCCCGCCACGGGATGGGAAAAATGATCGGTAAGACGTCGGCCCGAATGTCTGGAAAGGCGCCCGGTAAACTGTCGGGGCAGGCCTCGGCCAGGGCGGCCGCCAAGACCGAGGCAAAGGCCGAAGGAAAATCGGGCAAGCCGGTCGCGAAGGCCCGCGCCGCCAAATCTTCAGCCAAATCTTCGGCCCCATCGGCCGGGAAGCAAACCGAGAAAGTGGCGGCCGTTCCGGCCGCAAAGAAGTCGGCGAAGAAGCCCGCTAAGACGACGTAAAGTGGATGTTTTTCGAGGGGACGTTCCAAAGGGCGGGACGCGGAACCCCAACTGACAGAAGTGACGGACGCCGGGATGTAGAGCCGGCCAGGACCGATTAGGAAACGAGCGAATTATGCCTCAGAGCACCACAGAGAAGAGCGACGTCAAGGGGATCAAGGTCGGCGTCGTCGAATCCGACAAGCGGACGCGGACGCGCACCGTCGTCCTCGGCTACTTCTCGAAGCACGCGAAATACGGCAAGTACATCCGTCAGCGAACCGTGTTGCAGGTCGATGACCCCGAGGGCGCGTCCAAGACGGGCGACGTGGTCGAGGTGGCCCCATGCCGTCCGGTGAGCAAGTCCAAGAGTTGGAAGTTGGTGCGGGTCGTCGAGAAGCGGGCCGACGTGGCCGCGGCGGTGGCGAGCGCGAAGACGGTGGCCCAAGTCGAGTCGGTTTCCAAGAAATGACCCACGCCCGCCCGGCCTTCCTTTGAGGAGGGGCGTGCGAGCGGTTGAAAGTGAAGGCAGGTTTCGTCATGCTTCAACAAGAAACACGCTGTGAAGTCGCGGATAACTCGGGCGCGAAGATCGCCTACGTCATCCGCGTCTATGGCGGCACAACCGGTTCAGGTAAGTTCACTCGCCGCACGGCCGACGTGGGCGACCGCGTCTTTGTGTCCATCAAGCGCGCGATGCCGGGCTCTGACGTCAAGCAGGGCGACAAGAGCAAGGCCGTGGTCGTCCGGACGACCAAGGCCACCCGTCGCAGCGACGGCAGCTACGTCAAATTCGACAGCAACGCGGTGGTGCTTATTCAGGACGACGGGAACCCCAAGGGTACCCGAATCTTCGGGCCCGTGGCCCGCGAGTTGCGAGACAAGAACTACATGAAAATCGTTTCGCTGGCCTCGGAAGTGGTCTGAAACCGGATCGGGTGTCGGAAGTGAAGTTTTAATGACCAACGCGGGTTTAGGGCTCGGCAGGGACTTTGGGCCGCGATGCAGGAAGGAAAAGGCATATGCCAAGGCACGTTCGCAAAGGTGACACGGTGATGGTGAACAGCGGTGACTTCAAGGGCATGACCGGTGAAGTCATCCGCATTATCACCAAGACCGACCAAGTTCTGGTGCGGGGCATCAATGTCCACACCCGTCACACCAAGCCCAGCCGCACGAATCCGCAGGGCGGCATCACCACCAAGGAATTGCCCCTGCACATGAGCAAGGTGAACCCCGTGGTGGATGGCAAGGCTGTCCGAGTGGGCTTCCGGATGGAAAAGAACGGCGACAAGGTGCGCATCGCGCGTCACCAGGGCAAGGAATTGAAAGTGCTCGGGACGATCCGGGCGGCCTCGGGAACGAAGGCCAAGTAACGGGCGGTGATGGGCGCATACGGACGTTGTATCGGGGCGGGCGTTAATGGCCTTCCCTCAAACTAGGACTGTGAGTCAGCGATCATGGCGAAGGAAGCGGATAAATCGAACTCGGGATCCAATCAAGGTGGCCCTAAGCCAGGTGGCGGCAAGCCTTCTGGTGGCAAGGACGGCGCTGGCCGCCGGCCCGGTCAGGGTTCCAAGAAGAGCGGCCCGGCCAAGGTGACGGAGGGCGCGGAGGCCGAAGCGGCATCCGGTCCGAAGGTGCCGCCCCGCCTGCGGGTGATGTTCGATGAGCAGATCCGCGCCAAGGTCGCGGAGAAGTTTGGCGAAACCAATCCGATGGCCCACCCGCGACTTCAGAAGATCGTGCTGAATGTGAACATGGGACGCCACCTCGAAGGCACCAAGATTCCGCCGCACGTCAAGGCCGCGGTTCTCGATACCCTGGTCACCGTCACGGGGCAGAAACCCGTGGTCGTGAAGGCCAAGAAGTCGGTCTCCAACTTCAAACTCCGCGAGGGGTTCGAGTCCGCCGCGGTGGTCACCATCCGTCGCGAACGCATGTGGCACTTCCTTGATCGCCTGATCAACCTTGCCACCCCGCGAATCAAGGACTTCCGGGGCCTCCCCACCGAGGCCTTCGACCGTCAGGGCAACTACGCGATGGGGATCACCGAGCAGGGCGTCTTCCCCGAGATCAACATGGCGGAGGCGCAGTTCACCCACGGAATGAACATCAACTTCATTTTCTCCAACAGCAACAAGGAACGCAGCCGCTTCGTCCTGGAGCAATTGGGCATGCCGTTCAAGAAGCCGGAAACCAAGTAACCTTTTCGTTGTAATCCTCTTTGTAGCGAGCCTCTTCGGTCAAGCACCGCGGGAAAATGCAGTCAGACGGGCGTCGCGGGACCGCAAGCCGCACCCCCGTTCAACACGGAGTATCAGTTCAATGGCGACGAAAGCTCAAGTCGTTCGGTCGAAGCGCAAGCCCAAGTTCAGCAGCCGGATCGTCCGCCGCTGCGAGTTGACCGGCCGCGCCCGCGGTGTCTACCGCAAGTTCCGAATTTCCCGAATCATGCTCCGGAAGCTCGCCCTCGAGGGCAAGATTCCGGGGATGCGCAAGGCCTCCTGGTAATCGTCGTCCGGTCTCGGTTCAGTGTTCGTCTGGTCGGAAGTTAAAGTGGAAACGACCCCGCGTGTCGGCCGGCCAGATTCGGCCGACGGCCCGGCGGGGGGATTGGGGATAGAAGATGTCGATCGGTGATCCCATCGCGGACATGCTCACTCGGATCCGCAACGCGGTCCGGAACAAATCGAAGACGGTGAACTGCGCGAACAGCAAAGTCTGCCGCGGCATCGCGGCGGTCCTCCGCGATGAGGGCTTCATCGATGGGTTCGACCTCGTCGAGGACAGCCGCGCCGGTCTGATCCGCGTCCGGTTGAAGTATGGCGCTGGCGGCGAGGCGGTGGTCCACAAGTTGCACCGTGACAGCAAGCCCGGTTGCCGGGTCTACAAGGGGGTCGAAGAACTCCCGCGTCCGCTGCAGGGCTTGGGCATCGCGATCATCTCGACGAGCAAGGGCGTGCTCAGCGATCGCAAGGCCCGGACCGAACGGGTCGGCGGCGAGTTGCTCTGCACGGTCGAGTAAGAACAGGGAATAGAACGCGGAAGCCGCGGCAGATTCGCCGCGAGAGCCGAACGCTTTATGGAGGTTGGTCCAGATGTCTCGAATCGGTAAAAAAGTCATCAGCGTCCCCGCCGGCGTCAAGGTCTCGATCAAGGATCGAACCGTGAACGTCGAAGGCCCCAAAGGTAAACTCTCGTTCACGTTCCGCAACGAGGTGACCGTGGCGTGGGCGGAGTCTGAGAAGAGCATCACCGTGGGCCTGGCCGAAGGCAACAGCCGTGACGACAAGGAAGCGAACGCCTATTGGGGCACCACCCGTGCCCTCGTCCGCAACATGATCGATGGCGTGTCGAAAGGCTACGAGAAGACCATGGAAGTGGTGGGTGTGGGCTGGGTTCCTACCCTCTCGGGCAAGACGCTGAAGTTGGTCGTCGGCTTGGCGAACCCCATCATGATGGAGGTTCCGACCGGGCTCATCGTGACGGTCGAGAAGCAGTTCGTCAAGATCGCCGGTGCCGACAAGCAGTCGGTCGGTCAGTTCGCGGCGGCGATGCGGCAGAAGCGCAAGCCCGAACCCTACAACGGCAAGGGCATCAAGTACACCACCGAAACCATCAAGCGCAAGCAGGGCAAGCAGTTCGGCGCCTGATCCGTCCGTCTCCCTCCGAGTCGTTTTACATCCGGAAAGACCCGCGTGGGCGGCGACCTTCCCAAGGCAGAGAATCATGAACAAGAACGCAGCCAAAGACGTCCGCCGATCCCGCCGCCGTGTCCGCATCCGTCGCGGCATCTCGGGCACGGGCGAGCGTCCGCGCCTCTCGATCTACAAGTCGCTCAATCACATGTACGCCCAGATCATCAACGATCTCGATGGCCGAACGATCGCTGCCGCATCCACCGCCGACAAGGGGTCGGACAAAGCCAAGACCGGCAACGCCGCGGCGGCAGCGGCCGTCGGTGAGCGTCTGGCGAGCAAGGCCAAGGCGGCGGGCGTCACGTCCGTGGTCTTTGATCGCGGCGGTTTCAAGTTCCACGGCCGGGTCAAGGCATTGGCCGATGCCGCCCGTAAAGCCGGACTTACGTTTTAGGAATAAGTCAGTAGACGTCACCAGCAGTCAGACTACCGAATCACGAGTCACGAATCACGACCGCTAGCCCTGCCCGCACCTAGAGATTGAACATGCGAGAGATCCTCGACGAATCCAGCCAGATCGAATCCACCACCGTCGCCGTCGACCGTACCTCGGCCACTGTCAAGGGCGGTCGCCGGTTCAGTTTCGGCGCCCTCGTGATCGTGGGCGACCGGCACGGCAAGGTCGGCTTCGGCTACGGCAAGAGCAACGAAGTCCCCTCGGCCGTTGAGAAGGCCCAGAAGTACGCCCGCAAAGCCATCACCGGCGTGCCCATGGCGGGCACCACGATTCCGCATCAGGTGGAAGGCAAGTTCGCGGCAAGCACGGTCCGTCTCATCCCCGCCGCGCCGGGCACGGGCGTGGTGGCCGGCGGCACCGTCCGCTCGATCCTCGAGATCGCGGGTGTCACCGATTGTCTCACCAAGTGCTACGGCTCGACCAACAAGCGCAACGTGGTGAAGGCGGTCTTCGACGGCCTCGCGCAGCTGCGTCAGCCCGAAGCCATCGCCGGCAATCGCGGTCAGGATCTCGGCCAGACGGAGATTCAGGCCAAGATCGAACGCGGTCGGCGCTTCATGCCGTCCGCGCCCAAGGGTGACAAGAAGAAGGGGCCCGTCAACACGCTGGG
>ENA-ORBV01013715-ORBV01013715.1-microbial-mat-metagenome-genome-assembly--contig:-NODE-13715-length-12261-cov-5.257058_pt1 | contig 12261 bp, 11 predicted proteins | sample MGYA00237777_ERZ505514 | MGnify/ENA primary metagenome ERZ505514 (study PRJEB26160, sample SAMN06269048) | microbial mat metagenome | isolation source: Oligotrophic lake microbial mat | place... | reverse complement strand
CACTTTATCCTTTTCACATACAATCAATGACTCAATGTACAACAGTAGGTTTGAGCCCCAACCTTACTACTTCATTCGGCATCGACAGAAGCAATGACAGAATTCTTCCACAGAGTCAGACGCGCGCGCGGATCCAGAGTTCTTTGCCATCATTTGTCGTGTTTTGAAAATCCAGGCGGGACGATAGTAAGTTGCACCGAGTTACTAAATCACACGGTTCGTTGTCTCTCTTTACTCGTAACAGCTGTAACTCTTTGTCTCCCATCGTTTTCACGATACACTCCTGCAGTTAGTAGCTAGTTAGTCACCACCCAAACAAAGCATTGCACCTTTAGCGTCAAATCACAAGCTATCTTTACTAATACTAAGCACATCAGTCAATCCAACATGGAGGTAGTCAATCAAAAATTAGCGGGTCTCCGAACACAGCTGGATCAAATCCCGATCCTTCAACAGGCAGAGGTGAGTGAAGTCAAGCACTGGTGCAACGGCTTGCACCAAACCCAAGGTTCCGTTCCTACGGAAGGAGCATCTGTATACATACACGACCTTGCACACAGCCATGGACGACACAAATTGCCACTGCGCTGCGCAAGACTGACTCTCACTTTCTTTGTCATTCAAATTCATTCCTACAATTACTATTATTATGATTTTAGGAAACGCTCAAAGCACCCAAGGAGCACCTGGTCGTGGGTGGCGTGTTCTTGTTGCTGGTCATTATTTTCTTTGGCGTGGGAGCCGGATCGCTTTGCAGCCTCGTGGGATTCGTCTACCCCGCCTTCAAGTCCTTTGAAGCCATTGAAACCAAAGTCCGAGGCGACGATACACAGTGGTTGGTCTATTGGGTTATTTTTGCCTTTTTTTCCATCATTGAAGTCTTTGCCGATTTTCTCTTGTATTGGATTCCCTTTTATTACGCTTTTAAATTGGCCTTTTTGCTGTGGGCATTTTTACCACAAACACGTGGGGCCAAATTCTTGTACGATTCCTTTTTGAAGGATTTTTTGAAAAAGAATGAATCCAAAATTGATGCCGCCATGGCCGATGCCAAAAAGCAGGCGGGAAGCATTGCGACCGACTTTGCCAATTCGGCCAGTGACGTCAAGGAGGCTGTGAAGGATGCCGTGGAAACCAAGAAGGACGAGTAAGAAGAGAAGCATCAAAAACTGTGGTCGTAAAGAGTATGATTGTGTGTAGCTGTGTTTGCGGCCGCAATACAGATGTTGGATGCTGCTGGGGAAATTGTAATAATCTGCAGGGCTTTGGATGGATTGCACAGAAATTCGGGTTTCGATGCTACCAACTTTCTTTTTTGAATTACGAAGAAAAACTGAATTTTGGTGGTTGGAAGGCCTGGAACAAGTGACACTCTGATATCCTGCTGTCTGGTATCGCTGCGTGATTTTTCATTTGTCAAAAAGCGTTTGGAGGAATCACGTGAATGCGACAAAAAGAGGGAACCTTCTTGACTAAATAAAAGTAAGGAATAAATCTTTATTATAGTGAAACAAAGAAATTCAATTTAGAAATAATTCTTCTTGATGGTTGCATTGCATCTTTGATCTTTTGTACTTGCGTTCGTCTTAAGTGGCTACTGCAGATCGAGGGGAAAGAGATACTCTCGACGCCACAGAACACTTCACCAAACTACTACAGTATCATGAGCGAAGACGACAGCAAACTCAACGAGTATTGCAGTGCCGAAGTAGAGGGTGGTGTTGAGCAGAATGTTGAGAGTGGGTCCCACGCCCACGGAGACAACCGCTTTGAGCCTACCATTACACGCGCAGAGCTGTTCTTTCCTAACCTCGGTATTTCACCTCATGCATTCGCTAAATACGAGTTAGGTCAGGGCAAGGGACACCCAGTCATTAGCTCATCCTGGAAAAATTGAGCAACCCGGACCAGGAAACGAGGGAGAGCGTATTGAAAGGAAAAACTGCTTCAGAAAATCGTAGAAATGAAATTTGCCGCCACCCGCAAGTTGAAGAGGTAATGGCTCGAAGACTTCAAGTTTCCCTCCATTCTTCATTACATTTTCGACTGGATCCAGAATCTTGATCATGCCAATCCTTTCGGAGAGGTCCACAACGAAATCGTAGAAAGCCGCAATAAGCAAGATAGTCTCTCCTACTACAAGTAGATTGGTATGCTGGTCAACCCAAAAAATTATCAAGAAATGATCGAATCATTGGAGAAATGTTTGGAGGAGCATGGCTCAGAAAACTGCTTCATGCATGGAACTACTGCGATGAGTCTACAGAGTATATGTGAGGAGCGAGCAAGAGTCAGAAGCCAAAAACGATGAGTATAGCGCGTATTACTTCAAGGCTCGGTTGCACATTGCCCTTTAACTAAGGTAGTTTTACTAAAGGAGTCAAAATTATAGAGGGTGCACAGTTGCCCAGGACTGCCCTTGGAACGTGGATCGACCTAAGTAAACCACCATGCATGGCACCGTTTTTGTTACGAAGAGGTTTGTCAACGACGATCCATCCGTCGATGATAAAGAACAACGAAAGACATCAAACCAACTTTGGAACCCTTCGTTTTCACTTAAAAGAGCTTTAGGATTTCGGCTTTTTGCGAGCAATATTCTTCGTTAACCAAAGTGAGCCGAAGAATATGCTCATGGCTAAGAGTGCAAAGCACATGAAACCTCCATGTGCTTGGAGATTGTCGTTTTTGATCGCTGATACTGTTGCAATCAGTCAAAAAGTTGAGTTTTGAAGGTCTTGTTGATTATCGCATTGCTCATTTTTTATGTCTACAAAGCAATAGCACAAAGAACGACCAACATGATGACTACAAGATCAATCGCGGCCTTTCATGAAGAGGCCAAAGCCAAGTTTGAAGCCAAGGCTAAAACTCGATCGTGCACCCTGCCGATACATTTGCGCTCTATCCACAGCCAGCAACGGCAGATAATTGCCGCAGGAAAGCTGCCGTGGACTACCCACGATTTCGAAGTGATTGAGCTTCTTGGTAAGGGGGGCGGCGGGAGTGTCTTCAAGGCAGTCGACCAAGAAACTGGGCACCCCGTCGCGCTAAAAAAAATTAGCTTGACACATCCCTACGAGCCCATACCAGATGATTTAAATTATTTTCATTACATTAGGCCAGAGATCGAAACTCACCAGCAACTTGAGCATCCCGCGATTGTCCAATGTTATGGTCACTTCTTCTGTTCATCAAGTAGGGCTTTTGACCGCGCCATTATGGAGGCAGAACGCTCTACGGAAAAGAAAGCGGCTTCTACCACGACGGATCCAGAAAACAATGGGAATTCTACTACCGCGGAGCCAGCAAGCGCTGCGGAAAACGAAGCGAAATCAACCACGTCTGTGTCAGAAAGCTCTTTGGAAAGTTTGTCTGCATGCTCCTCGTACAGTTCCACCAGCACTTTAGTACCCAGCTGTAATGAAGGTGACGGCGCCTGTGTCGTTCTCATCCTTGAGCTTTGCCATGGTGGCTCCTTGCAGGATGCGATCGATAGTAGGCCAAGTGGTCGTTTCGCCGAGAGAGTAGCCGCCCAACACGCAGCCGTGTTGGCCGATGGACTTTCATACCTTCACCAGTCCAAGCAAGTAGTGCATAATGATTTCAAAGCCCCCAACATTTTACTTAGTAAAGACGGGCAGCCTAAAATAGCCGACTTTGGATCGTCGGACATGAATCCTGACTTGAAAAGTAGCTTGAAGGGTGCTACGCCAGGATATGTCGCGCCGGAATTTATGGAATTCCAACGAATTCGTGATTTGAGCATTCCTGTTTCCTGCGACGAGAGAATGGACGTCTGGTGCCTCGGGGGTCGTTGCTTACTTCATGTTGGTGGGCAAATTGCCTTTTTCTTCAGAAATAAACGACGTTCTGTCCGCATTTTATAATTTTGAGAACGATTTCGACCTGATCGACATGAAGCTAAAGGAAAAGGGGCATCTGGATTTGGATTCTGTAGATTATTGGGAGCATTTGAATTTTGAAGATCTCATGCTTCCACTTCCGGCCCTCAACATGCCGGACTTTCTTTCGGAAGAAGCAAAGCACTTTATCAAGAGCCTCCTTCGTGTAAAGCCGAGTGAGCGCATGTCATTGGAGAGCGCAATGAGTCACCCATGGATTCTAAAGCATGCTGGAAAGTGAAACAGCAGCGACAAAGAGCAGCACAAGCATGCCAAGTGCAGACCAATTAGTTAGCAACGTAGACGTAACATGATAGTAGCCAAAGAATTTGTACAACAAACCGGCGTAGCAAACATGAATAGATAGACACACGATGCGGCTGTAAAAATGTCGTTTAACTCAACACAAAGGGCACGTCGAGTGGCGTTCGGGTCACTGCCTTTCCTGTCTAGAACCTCTAGTGTAGTAGACGTTTGTTTGACCTGGCAGTATCAGTAAGAATTCGAGTGTCGCTCTTCGTGACAGATGTTATTATTCTCTGACAAATCGGCCATCTCCCCTCCTCGGTCGACTCTGATTTGATGCCGCGGTTTGGCAGGGATATCTTTGCTAAAAGTCTTGCTGGGGCTCCGAACTCGCACACTTTTGAGACTTTCGTTGACACGCCCTCGGCAGCACTTTCTTGCAAAGCCCTGATTTGCTAATTTTGTGTTCAGATTCTATTTGTCGCCTTCTCAAGTAACAATGAAGCCGGTAAAGAGTGAGAGGACACCAAGGTCATGCAGTCTGACCATGTAACACAAACAGTGATATTTTTAAGCCAAACCAAACTTGGTTCAGAAACAGTGGAATGTTGCCTCCAAGTACAGAGGGTCTTCCAGCAGTAGCAACGTGCATGGACGGCCACAGTGTATTCTTGTTCGGTGTTTCACAAAGTTTCTTGTTGCGAGGAGCTGCCATTTCCTGGGCCAGGGGCTCCACTCGATCTAGAGCACAAAAACGCAAACCACATTGATTACAGGCATTTGCCATGGTAGCGATTTGAAGATAATGAATTGTCTAGTCAGATAAAAAGTAAATTGTGAACAAACTTGGAGCATCTCCATCTATTGGCCAATGTGATCCGGTCCATGTGTTCTACAATGTTGCCAATGCGCATTTAATTGGTTACGCAGCAGCCACGAAGCTATTCGGGTTGTCCAAGCGACGGGCATTCCCACAGAAACAGAAAAGGAGCCATTCAATACTTTGGCAGCTCATTGTTGGCTACTCATATGCCTCAAATCTATCCCATCGTATATCTCAAAATATACTCATCACGCCCTCTGTAGCAGTTTATTCAGCTCTCCCGATTCGCCCAGTGGCAAAAGACCGGGACCATCATTGCATCCACCAATGTATTGTCCCTTGACAAAAATCGAAGGAACGGAGGTTCGGCTGGTTTTCTTTCCCAAGACAGCTCGAATTTCATTGCCTGCATTGCCTTCCAACTCATCCAATTCCATGACTTGGTAGGCGATTCCTTGTTCGTCCAAATAATCCTTGGCACGTCGACAAAAGGGGCATGTCGTAAACGAAAACATGACGACGGGAGGCGACTTTTTGCCAAAAAATCCATTCTTGGCCGTGCTTTGAGCAATAAAGGCATCGACTTGTGCGGTCACGGCAGCTTCGTCGTACTCACCGGCCACAATATCGGCCACGAATTGTTTGAATTTGTACCCCAACGAATTGGAGGCAATGGCTTCGGAAAATTGATTGGCCAAGGACGATGATTCACTCCATTCCATCGGTTCTCCCATGCGGCCCTTGTCGTCCATTTCCGAGGAAGCTTCGACACGAGACGTTTCTAGTTTGAACAGAGTGGTGGCCACTGTATCGAGTATGGGGCGTTTCATTTCCTGCAGCATTGTCGATTGTCTCGCCGTTTTGGTCGTTGTGGGAGCCAAAGACGAAAATGCATCTGCGCTTGGACTAACAGCCAAGGTGAGAGCGATGGCCACAAATGCGGTAAGCGCCCATTTTTGGGTGGACGGAAACGAATAGGTGGAACTTTTCTTCATGATGACGGGAGTAAATTGTAGTTTTCAAATAATAATTATCGATGGAATGTGATTTTATAATCTCCTCACAGGATCGGAGTGGCCAGGAGCACTACTAGTACTATACTTTTCGAACAGAGGCAGTGGTGGGGATACGAATGAGACAGCTGCCATGGCTACTAGTATTCAATATGGTGGTGGGAAACAGCTCATCGTTTGGTGTTGGTAAGTCGTCGTCGTCGTCATTCGTTCATCATGCATGCATGTTTGAAATACAATAATTATTTGTTGGCATTTTCGATGATGGAAGCACAGTGCGTCTATTGGATGAGTGTTGATCATTCCCGCGGCACTCAAACAATAAACGACCAAAAACGACAATCTTTTCATAGACGCACACGCACAGCGTGGATTCTCACTGCTATTTTGAGCTTCTCACATCAAGCTAGCTTTTCTCATTATTTTTCAAAATGGCCACATCGTGTGATGATGATGATGAAGTCCATGGTGTTAAAGTGACTTCTCCCAGTAAGAGAAAGACGCCACCTACCAGCAATGATAGCAGCAGTAGTGGCTGCGAAAGTAGTAGCAGTTGTAACAAAGCCAATAGCAACAACAGCAACGACATGTCTTTGTCTTCCAAAAGCAGCCATTTCCACTGTTATCTGTTGAGGTCCTGTGATCCCAAACATCCCTACAAAACCTACATTGGTTTCACAGTCAATCCTCACAATCGCATTCGACAACACAATGGTATATTAAAGGCAGGTGGTGCCTGGAGAACGAAACGATCTGGGAGGCCATGGGAATTTGTCGCCATCGTTCATGGATTTCCCGATAAAATCACGGCACTGCAATTTGAATGGGCCTGGCAACATCCGAAAAAATCATTGCATGTACGAGATGCACTGGGCGATAAAGAAGCGGCTGTCTTGGGACGGAAGCGAGGACCCAAAGCACAATTGACGCTCCTCAAAGCCATGTTGCAGGAATGTGCCAATTATACACCGTATCCCTTGGAAGTCTATGTCTTTCAGGACGCGTGGAAACAAGCCTTTGTGACAGCATCCTATGCGGAGGATACGCAAGTGGAGGGTTCGTTTCCAGCATCGCGACCTATTCATTTGGTTTCCTCCTTTGAAGAAATGCCATTTTGGAAAACCAAACAAGGCAAAAAGAAGACGAAGAAAAAAGTGGCGACGAAAACAGGGAAAACGAATAAAAAAGCAAAGCCTCTTGCTGCGATTGGTGGCGATAGCAACAATGACGACAACAACAGTTCCACCATTCAAAACCAGGGTCACGATGCAGAATCATCAGCGGTGGCAGCTGCAGCACAGAATAAAGGGTGTCACTTTTGTGGTTTCTTTGCCGGTCAGCAGGGAGCACCGATTGTATGTCATCAATGCTGTACGTCAATGCATGAAATATGCTTGGAAGATTTCATGGAACACCAAAAGAGCAGCTGCAAGTCAGAGTGGTAGGTACCTTTTCCGTTCGTTTCATACCTTCAGTATTATGGTTGATTTGTTTGATCTAATTTGCCCTGTACTCGCTTTTTTCGCAGCCCATCCTGTCACGCAACACTCGATTGGTCTCCAGATAGTGATTTCGGGATAGATGCGTCACCCAAGCACGTCAATAACTTCACCAATTTACCAAAGGATACGACAACGGACCACCTGGATGGTGTGGCAGCCTTGACCAAGACCATCCGACGACGCCTCTCCATGGAAGATGACGCCATTGCCATTGACAGCAGCAGCGATGATGATGACAACTCCACAACAACCAGCAAAGATTTCACTGACAATGTGGGGAGACTAGCGGCGCGTTCCATACCGTATAATGATCACGATGACGACGATGATGATGGCGATCTTATGGCATCGACAGACAGCGAGGAGGACAGTGACGCCAATGATGGGGTGAAAAAGGGGGACGGAAATGACCAAACATCAAGTTTCGCTGTCTCTCGGAAACTCGCAACCGACATAGCCGTTGACAACGACACAGACTCTGACTACAATGAATCGGATGACAATATCAGCCCAACGGGTGTTGCTACTGCCCATTTCCACAATAATGACGACAAGCAGAGGCGGTCTCCAAGATTGAAGACAAAGAAAAGACAACCATCAACATTTTTGGACTCGTCTGACGAAGAGGAGGAGTCCTATAATACCCTGAAGCCTCCATGCAATGACAAACCTGGAGAAATCATCGATCTATGCTCACCGTGAGCGGCATTCTGTATTTGCAGAAACGCACTGAATCAAGGTAATGCAAAGAGGCAATCAGGTCATACTTTTTCATAAAATCTTCAAGAGTCTATCCAATAAGGAAATTCACTTCTACTAAGTCGAGCTAGCTAACAAAGCTATTGTACTGTAGCTAATCACCTCTAGCCATAACACTGCCATAAATAATAAGCTCTCTTGTACTGTACTACTACTAGCTAGCTAGCTACCCACCGTGGTTTTTCACTCCTGATTTTGATCCATCAAATCTCGCACGGTTCCTCCAATTGGAACTAACGCCTCAATCCGTTACCAGGTACAACCGAGCAAGACATAAACAACGGCGAAAACCCTCCGCGACGCCCTGCTTTCTCTTCTGTCGTCTTACTCGGTCAACGTACAGTATCGTAGTTATTGTACAATTGTACTGTACTTACAAACTTACTGGTAACAGTGTCTACTCTACAACCCATACTGAAAACAAGAGACATCCCGTTTGTTTGATTAGCTTTTATCATGCACTATTAATGATTGTTGTTGACACAAGGATTGGCACAATAGAAGTAAACGATAAGACGGATATCAGGCCCTAGCTTTCATATATAGCAGTCTATATATCACCCTGCTTGTTGTGAAGCAAGTATAGTCAAATTAAGGCTGCTGGCATCATAATTATCAACGGCATTCTGATTTCCATTTCATACGACACTGACTCAACAGAGGACTTCACCGGTTCGTCTTTGGCGAGAGCTGAGTGAACCACTGCAACGACGTTGAAGGTCAGCCACCACAAAGGCGGGAGTTGCAACAGCAAAGATTCAGACAACAACGACCACGACGAGCACTCTTTCACGGAGCGGTCTAGTTTGTTATCCAATATTAGCCCAGATCCCTATTTGATAATATCCAGAACAACCAGAACCAGAACAACAACCATCATGGCAGGCTATGACTGGCAGTACCGATTGGCCGAATGGCGACACAGTCCCTGTAAGTGTGCATGCAGCTTTTATGGGGATGGATATAGCATATCATACAGTGCTGTATTCAATTGGATATATCCCATCAACTAACGAATTCCATTTCATTGAATTGAATTGAATTGCCTTGCATTGTTTTGACGTACACCACCATTCGATCTACTGTCATTTTCATTACAGGTCTCATGAAACCAACCTCTTTGGTGATGCTTCTGTTGATGCTGGTCTTTTGGCTCGTGTCGGCCATCTTAACCATTCCTTCCTGGCTGATGGGATTCTTATTGGCTCCCATTTTGGCACGGGGTACCTGGTTGATTGAATTTTTATATCCCATGCCCATTGCTCGATGGGGTCATTTGTTGATTTTGAGATGGAGCAAACCCAAAAGTCCACTGGACGACAAAGCTGCCAATTATCATACCCGAACCTTGGAACAACGAGTCGAAGTTGTCAAAGGACGCGTCTTTGTTCATCCCATCCCCCAATTGTTGGATAATTTAGGATATTTGGTCGTGTGTTTGCCGCCTCCCCCATCGACAACCCCACCCACCACCACCACGTCTCATGCGGGTACCACGCGCTTGGGCCATGTCTCGGTCAATACACAACAAGAACCCTCCAACCGATTGTCCCACCAATTGCCGATTGTGGCATTTTTGGTCGATTGTGGTGATGCGGATACTGTGGTGGAACAACTACAACTCATTCACGAAACACACTACTCGGAATATCCACAACCCATTCGTCTTCAAATGATTTTGTCCACACACAAACATCATGATCATACAGCGGGGAATGAATCTTTAAAGTCGCAGCCATTTGGAAAATACCTTCATTCCATTGTCGGTGGTGCGGTCGAAAAAGTACCCGGTTGCAATGTTCCCGTGGCCGATGGAGATCGATTGGTATTGCCGCAAGCTGGTGATAACAACATGAATGATATCGTTCATGTCGAAGTCGTGTCCGTGCCTGCGCACACCCGAGGAAGTGTCGTCTATATCCTTCGTCCCAATGAACCCAGAACCAAAACCAACACTCTCCACAGCGACAACACGGATGAAATCGTCGAAGTACTACCACCCCGTCGAGCATGTTTTGCATTTACGGGGGATACCATGTTTTGTGGTGGTGGAGGCGTCCCCTTTGAAGCTGGTTCGGACTCGGAAGTGGGTCAAGCGGCGTATCGCGACAATGCCCATGGTAAATTGCGAGCTGGAGTGGGGACGCATGCGGTGGAACGGTGTTTTGCGGAAATCATGGTACGAGGAATGCCCGATGCCATGACCACGACATCCTCGGGTGGATTATGGATACCCTTTTTGGAAGAAACCGCCATGCTTCAAAATCAATTTCTGGTCTTTCCGGGGCACGAGTATACCACGGAACTCTTGGGACGACAATTTGGTGCTTCCGCGGGTGGTAGTGGAGCCGATCATTCCAAATGGAAGAATTTTCCACCGGATGTGTTCTTTCAGACGGTTTCCGAATTGTATGTCGCCATTCACCGAAGGTCGCTACCACAGGCGACTGGAAAAGTGTTGGCAGCGGCACCCACGACATTACGGAGGGAACTTGCGATCAATCCCCACCTTCGTAGTCTGACACGTAGAGCCGAATTGGTCGTACAAGCCATTCGATTGTGGGATGCTTACTTTTGCAAACCCAAAGGGCCCAAGGACGAGGAAGCGGCTGTCATGCGAGTCCGCAAAGACGTTGCCCGACGACAAAGCGAAAGTAGTTCCCAAATGTCGTTGGCTCGCCAGCGACGGGCACAACCTTTGGAAAAGACGAAACCCACAGAGGATAGTTGGAATATGAATGTCGAAGATGCCGCCCGGTCTGTTTTTACCACGCTGTATACGTCCGACTTGGATTCCGTGATTCATGATCTTGCCCAAGGAAGAATCAGTTCTGAGGAAGCCTCTCAAAAACTGATTGGATTAAAGGAGAACCTAAAGGACCCCGTGATTCGGCGTCGACCAATACCAGGAACCCTTCCTTCCGAAAGAGTTGTTTTCAAGGGGTTGGTTGGCTTGGCACTCTTGGTAAGCTGTGCTAGTCGACCGGTGTGCGCTTTCGCTCCCAAAAGAATTCCCGTGTTATTGTTGCTAATTTTGCTCGTCTGCTTCTCTCCGGGTCCAAAAAGGGGTCTAGGCCGAGTGCAATGACTGTTTCTGATTCAGAGTCCATGAGAATGCCCAAGCCAATTGTGAGAGACACAAGCTGTATCCTCATTAGTAAGAAGCGTTTGATCGCGGTTCTAGGTCACCTGGGCTATTTTTCGGATACGGTCGATGGACAGTACTTGCTGGCGATGATTCATTCGCTTTGGCAAGAAGCTCACGAATATGCAAGTGGAAACGTTGGAGGTGCTGCTGCTGCTGACAATGACAACTACAAGTACAACACAATTGGAAAGCCGGAAGATGGCAATGAAACAACGTCTAGTCGGAATGATGACGACGAAGATTCAAGTGAAGGTCGAGACTTGATCGAGCTTGGTACATTGAAGTGGATCCTCTATGGTTTCCCCGCACGACAACCATCCTGGTGGCCCGACTTCTGCCTGCCATGCGGTTCAAGTGCGGCAGACAAAGCCTTGACCCAACGACAAAACAACAAAGCACAACAAGAGCATCCCATCACGGTTTCTGGCATGAAGCGGCGTCACGGCGAGCTAGTTCGCCATGATGTCATGACGTGCAAACTCTGTATCAATGCCACTGATTGGCAGCCGAAGGTCCGCGCAGCTACTGTGGGCGTGGGCAGCGGATTCGCGGCCTATCCAGGGTTATTTAAGGAGCTTCAGAGAATTCCCAATGCGCTGCCGCATGCGCGCGATTTACTTGCGTTGGCGAAGCGCGATTGGGAGCTCGGGCGCGCTCTCGATGCGCACTTGGCGCAGCCGGTCTACTTGCGCAATGAAGTGGCCGTTAAGACGAAAGATCGCGTAAGTATGAAGACGGATTAGAGAGCTTTGCGATACACGCGAAGCGCTAAATCGTCGCGCTTTGGAATGCCATAGCGAGGATCTGCGCCAGGAAAATTCAAAATTTCGTCGGTTGAAACAAATCCGCGACGTTCGTACCACGC
>ENA-ORBV01013714-ORBV01013714.1-microbial-mat-metagenome-genome-assembly--contig:-NODE-13714-length-12261-cov-5.704531_pt1 | contig 12261 bp, 12 predicted proteins | sample MGYA00237777_ERZ505514 | MGnify/ENA primary metagenome ERZ505514 (study PRJEB26160, sample SAMN06269048) | microbial mat metagenome | isolation source: Oligotrophic lake microbial mat | place... | reverse complement strand
AATGATACGGCGACCACCGAGATCTACACCTCTCTATTCGTCGGCAGCGTCAGATGTGTATAAGAGACAGATCCAATGATTCACATATGGAAGTTCATAGCCAAAACATCTCTCAGGGAGCAAACAAGTGGAACTAATTGATGGACCCAATGGAGCCGTTGGAGACACAACAGATGCTCAATGGAGCCATGTGCATCCAAAGTCTATGGTAGAACAGTGCCCTAACAGGAGCCAAAATGGAGCCCAAATGGAACCAATGTGCATGTTTTTTGACTCCATTGGCTCCGTTGATTGGCTCCACTTACTGACTCCCTGAGAGGGGTTTTGACTCCTTGTTGCTGGGCCCATGTCAAACCTACGAGATTCCTGGTATGGGACAAAATGCTTCCATTGCTTACATTACACCATGGCTAGAGAGGCAAATGATATGCTTCACTGGCACCATGCACAACAGGGGCAGTGAGTGCCTGCTTGTCTCATCTTAGCCTCTACTTAACTCTTACTGTTAGCCACATGTTCTTCCAACAGTTTTGTCCTCCCGGCAGCTACCAGCTAGCTAGAGTAGTAGGTACGACGTAGAGATATTAGCTGCGGGTGAACAATGAATGTTCCGTAAACCAAAAATGAACGAGCCGAGGCTGACGTGGCCACGCTCGTGGCCGCATAAAAATTCAAAAATGTTGGCACTTGCCGGACGTTTGACGAACTAAATATTGATTGATTTAATTGCGTTTTCATTTAGGGGTCGAAAATCAACTGGGGGGGAACTGGTTCACACAAATACAGTCAATTTCTGGAGTGAAGGCTACTGTATCCGATTTTGACTGCCCCTTTTCGATTTACTTCCGGCTTTTTGAAAGAACTTTCAATTACTTCTTTCATCTCCCAGTGACATCATCACACGAAAGATACCATCCTCCGATCTTTTGAATTGCTAAAATGTCGAGAACCAAACCATGCTTGACATTACTCATAATTATTATTTATTTCATTTCATTTTATTTTGATTTTGTTGTCCAACAAACACCGTCAATTCAGCATAATAAATCCAACATGAAATTTGCTCTTTCGCTCCTTCTTGCGGCACCCGCCGCGTTCGCGTTTGCGCCAGCTGTTGCTCCTCGTCAACAGACAGCTCTCAACGCCGAAATTTTGAAAGCTCAAACTGGTCAGTCCTCGTTGGACCCCGCTGTCATTGACAAGTACAATGCGCTTCCTTTCCCCAAAGACCAGGTTCTTGCCGAGTACGTATGGGTCGACGCCGCCGGATGCACTCGTTCCAAAACTCGAACTTTGCCCGCCAAAAAGGCCAAGTCGGTGGAAGATTTGCCCAAGTGGAATTTCGATGGCAGCTCTACGGGTCAAGCACCAGGAGATGATTCGGAAGTAATCCTTCGCCCTGTTCGCACCTTCCGCGATCCTTTCCGCCCTCGATCTGACGGTGTTGACAACCTTTTGGTAATGTGCGATACTTACACTCCTGCTGGGGAGCCCATTCCAACCAATACCAGGGCCAAAGGTGGGTATTTTTGTTCCGCGTATAATTTTCTCTTTTTTTCTTTTCATATGCAATATTTTGCGGATGAGAGACAAAAATTATGTTCTTTGATTGGATTCCTTCTTCTTTCTTCCTGATGGATACTTTTAAAGTGATTGAGTTGTTGTTAGTTTTTGTTTGGTGATATTCATAACTGTTTTTGTGTGATTTTCAAGGGAGGTGTTGCAAATTGAAAATACAGCCAAGAGAAAAAAAACTAAAAAAATGTGCATTACATTTCGTTTTCTGAACAGCCATGGAAGCTTTTGCGGGAAATGATGACCAAGAAGTCTGGTTCGGTTTGGAGCAGGAATTCACACTTTTTAACTTGGACCAAAAGACACCTCTTGGATGGCCTCAGGGAGGTATGCCCTCTCGTCCACAGGGTCCCTACTACTGCAGTGTTGGACCCACAAACAGTTTTGGAAGAATGATCACAGACTCTATGTACAAGGCTTGCTTGTACGCTGGAATTACCATTTCGGGAACCAACGGAGAGGTCATGCCGGGTCAACAGGAGTATCAGGTGGGACCGTGCGTTGGAATTGATGCTGGTGATCAGATGATGATGTCCCGCTACATCTTGGAACGAGTTTGTGAAGATTTCCAAGTCTATTGCACATTGCACCCCAAGCCCATTGTTGAGGGAGAATGGAATGGCGCTGGTATGCACACCAATGTGTCCACCAAAAAGATGCGCGAGGAGGGCGGCCTTGAAGTGATCAAACAAGCTATCTACAAGCTGGGAGCCAAACACGCAGAGCATATTGCCGTATACGGTGAAGGCAACGAGCTTCGTCTGACAGGAGCGTATGAAACTGCTTCCATTGACCAGTTCTGCTACGGTGTTGCAAATCGTGGAGCTTCCATCCGTATTGGACGCGACACTGAAGCTGAGGGCAAGGGATACTTCGAGGATCGCCGTCCATCATCCAATGCTGATCCTTACCTTGTGACAGGAAAGATCATGAGCACCATCATGGAAGATGTCGACGTCCCTGTGATCGCACCCAGTAAGTCTGTGATCATTTACCTTGTGTTTAGACCTATCAGCAATGATATTACTTACTCATCTTCTGTATTTTGTAACGTTTGTGCTACAGTGAACAAGGCCGAAGCCTAAGGCTCTCCTGCGACCGTTTCTAACGAGCTACGTTTCCTTGAAGCAATCCATATGATGCAAACTATAGACTTTTCACAACGTTTTGGCAAATGTATTTGTAAGTAGCTTGTCACACCATAGATGGCAGCGTGAAGAAGTATTAATTACAAAGTTAAATTGTATCTTGTAGCCAAGTCAATAATTGCTATGCATAATAGCTGTGTACGTTGAAACAAATGAGCTTGTTTTCACACCAGATTCTGAAACTGCCATCTAATGCAACTGAACTGCGAATTGTACAGATTCCGTGATGGATAACTGAGTGGGGACAAGCGATACCTTGAAGACTGCCATCTGCAAGTCAGAAATCGTTAACTCTCAGCAGGATTTTGGCTCGAGCTGCTACTTTATCGAAAAATATGACAACGGAATATGATGAAAAACCTTACAATGCACTCTGGTGGCATTATCCAGCAGGCCACTGGCTATGCAAGTCTTAATTTGCCTGCCAGCACGTTTTGGGGGGAACACACAACTCATGCCCCCCAGGGAATAGCTACCGATGCCTCCTAAAGCGTGTCCCTCCCTATCTAAATCGTTATTTAGGTGTCTGCTTAGGGGGATGGGGAGTGCATGCTGCATGGGACATTGCTGCCACCCAAGAGACCATCGGGATGGTGGAACCACTGGTTTAAAGGGAGGATCTCCGAGCAGTGGATAGCAAGGCAGAGAGAGCACATGCCACGGGAGCGAATTCTACAAGAAAAAAGAATTGGGCAACTGCCGAGATCGATTGCCTCTCATTCAGTGGCTTAAGGTTTAGGACCAGAAAAGGCTGGACCGCCATGGGCACAATCATCAAGAAGGTGCCACAAGCAACAAGTTGAAAGATACATTGAGAGATCACAATTCCCTGCATGTGCTATGTGAGAAAACAGTCTCTGATGACATCAAGTGGCTGTTTGACACACCGTTAGTGCTTGGAATGGCCACTTTGTTGCATGCAACTGGGAGACAATCATTGCAAAAGAATGTGCTACTAGTCCCCAACTGGAGATGGGGTAATTTGTGGTGGGGGACCACAAGTTGGTCCCCATTGTTGGCTATAATCTTGCTTCTTAATCATTGTCAGTGTGACCACCAATCCATTCCCTCCAAACGTGGGCAGGATTTTAGGAGGCTCCCTTCACTCCATCCGGGAGTCTATAACTCAAATCTTACACACTTCTTTCTCCCCTTCAGTTTACAATAAAATCTCCCTGTCTCATTTGTCACTGTTGGCATTTGCTACTCCTGGATAGGTCTTGGGCTGTGACTCCACTTGTCCTGGTGTGCATAAAGAATCTGCTGGGCTTGACCACCTAGTTTAGTGTAAAATAAAATAGACACCAAGTTACTTTTTGCAAGTGCCAGTGGGGTTTGTCAGATACTTAATTGGCTTTATCATTGACATTGACACCTTTAGGGTTGTTGCCACACCTTTACTGTAAAATTATTGATAAACGATAATTCTTCACCGTCAAATCGACCAAACAAAGGACGAAATACAGCGAACAATACCTTAGAAAAGAAACTTTCCTACTCTAATGTTTCACCAAAAGAATAGATGCTTTTACACGCAAATTTGAAAGTTATGAGTATTAGACTACCATAGAAATAGCTCCATGTTTTCCAACAAGATCGACATCTTCATTGGCAAGATTGCTTACACGCTGCGCATGTTTCGTCATGGTGAGATACTCTTGTTACCACATGCCCGTAGGATTGTGCAACATCGTGATAGAACACGTCGTGGGAACTCTCACTTCCGTTTCACTTTGTGTTCCTCATTGGATCTTGTATGTTTTCCTTTAGAACGCACATCAGTTCTTGGTCTATAACTCGGGACACGACTCTGATTCGTGGACTGAATCACGGGTGAAATCGTACCATTGTCATTATCAAATTAAGGAAACAAACAATCAAAGCCCCCAGAAGAACAATCAGCCAAAACACCTTGCTTCAGGCTGTTTTCCATTCGCGTCTAGTTTAGCACTAGCTACGAGTGAAGAGCTAGCACAAGCAAGAGCTAGTACATAACATCAAACATTCAACAATGACAACAACCAAGAGCATGCCAAAATGCAACTCGTCCAAGTGTAGCCCTGCTAAGGCAAAGTGTTTTCACTGCCAATGACACCTTTTTCATGGTGATGTTGTTGTGACAAGACAAGTACCTGATGACCTTTGCAAACTAGGAATTGTAGATGGCTGCACCACTGTGTCAGTTGGGAGGGTAGCGTCTGCGGCAAACACCTTCATTTCCTCCATTAATCATGTCATCTGCTGACGAAAGTTCCAGGAGTTCTTCCTAAGCCTCCAATAGTTGTTCTCTAGTCATTGCTATTGGTCTCACATGCTTTTGTAGCCAAGGGAGCACCTTGGATGCAAACCCAGCTTGTTTTAAAAAACAAGAAATATTTTGGAAAATGCAAGCAAGTTCATGATAAGTTGGTTATCTGGCAGCATTGTGTTGGGAGTGATGCAAGCGGGGTGACATCCCATGGCCCATTCCTTGTCACCAATGTTAGCAATTCTAAACATGTCTCCAAACATACTTGACTGTTGAAGGTCATCACCATGAAAACATAATCATCTGACTGCCTCTAAAAGTGCGCTTTTAGGAGATCATTGCCCCTTTATTTCTATCACCATAAGCCTTGAAACATCTCAAACGCCATTCAAACCGCGGTAAAGATATTGATCATACTAAACAGTGACTGATTTATAGTAAATTATTGGAGTAGTTCTAAGACTTTTGCTTGAGAATAAAAAGGAAATGATCTCTTTTTGTCAGTGTCACATTGCTTCCAGTTAGACACGAGCTAGACAAACATGGCACCTATTAATATCTGCGGTAACTTTGTGTATTGTGTTAAAATCTCTTACGAATCCTACTAGTCTGTTCACTTGTTCTTTTAATCAAGTCCCTGGCGCGAGTTTTAATACTTCTGCCAGAGCGGCATGCGCCTGAAATACATTCTCCAGAGTGGTCTGGCTTACAGAGTAGTCCGCCAAAGCGAGACGTGTTTTGTTTTCCTCTACCTTTGCGAAGATGTGAGCCATACGAAGACTATGTGAGCTAAGCTCATATCGTAGCCTGAGGTCTTGTCGCTCCCGAAGAGTTGCAGTGTTGGGGTAAGTGTCACTGACAAACTTTAGCAGTCTGTGCATTCGTATTTCGGTGGTTGCGAAGCGTGTTATAGTGGCAAGCGATCCACCAAAAATCAACATCGAGCCATGTGGATGTTGTGGGTTGACCAGCTTGACAAGATAGTCGTCGCCTGATAAGGCGTGGAGCGCCGCTGTGACTTCCTTATAGCTGAAAAAGACCTGATCAGCTTTTGTCCTGATCGCTTCATCAGATTTCAACCCTTCCTTTTGGCGGCACAAGAAAAACAAGATCCATAGAAAATCTTCGTCCTCGTCGTTTGGAGCCTCCAACTTTAGTTCCAACTGATAACTTTCGCCAAACTTAGACTTGAGATACTGAGCAGAGCCTAGACATCGTAGTTTACCATGGGCCATTATACCGATCCTTGAACACAAAGCTTCACATTCCTCCATGCTGTGGGTTGTCAGGATTACGCAAGGCTTTTCACTTGGTGTTTGCCCTTCGTGAACAACATCTTTCGCCACCATGGACGAAATCATGTTCCAAATCTCCCGTCGTCCAGCCGGATCAACCTGGGACGACAAACAAGAAACAAAACATTATCTGTTAGGAACTGTGCCCTGTCTTCATACGTACACGGTATGTCATTGTTTGCAACTTACACCAGTTGTGGGCTCATCGAGAAACAGGAGTCTAGGAGCCCCAATTGTGGCACACGCAAGACTCAATCGTCTCTTCATCCCCCCACTATAATGGTAGGCAAGTCGGTCGCTGTCACTTTCGCTGAGTCCTACTGCTGCGAGTTGGGCTGCTGCTGCATCCTGGACCATGGAACGCGGGAGCCCTTTAATTGAACCGTAAAGCTCGACGTGTTCCCTTCCGGTAAGATTCATCAGCAATGCATCAAACTGAGGGCAATAGCCAATCCGGGAGCGCGTCTCTTTCAATTTATCTCTAATACTAAAACCAGCAAGAGACGCGTCTCCAGAACTGGGCGGGAATTCTGTTGTCAGCAAGCCCATCACCGTTGTCTTCCCAGCTCCTAGTGACATTTGCCATTGAGAGCAAAAATGAACCAGAGAGCCAACGTGAGCTCGTACTACAGACGAGGAAATAAAATGACGTATTGCAGCCATCTGAGTATCTTACCATTGACTCCAAGAAGCCCAAAGCATTCCCCGGGGGGAATTCCGATAGACATTTTATCTACTGCTAGCTTTCCGTTATCGTACACCTTCGTCAGCTCTTTGAGGACAACCAAGTCTGAGCTAGCTTCTCCACGCTTGACGCGATCTTCTTCTTCAATAACGTCATCTTCATCAGCAGTAGTATACGTTATGTTGACTTCTGAAGAACACAAAAATCCGCCAGAAAACTTTCGGACTATCTTGCGCCATGCCATCATCATCGCAGGATTGCTGTTGAATTTATCGATCTGGATCGTTAAAAGAAGATAAAATATGGATTCCATCCACAAGAAAAGAACATCCCACAGTAGGACTTCTTTCTGCCACACAGAATGGACTTGCACGGTCCCTCCACGGGCGAAACCATCATCACCCAAATTGATTGCTGTGAAAAGACCGTTGCCCAGGTTAAAAGTCGGGAAAAATCGCAACAGCCAGGTCAAGACTTTCGCTGTCGTCAACAATGTCTCTTTAGGTTCCAGATTCAGACCATCATCATCAGCCTCGCTGTCGTTCCATCCATTTCCAAAATACCATAAGAGGAAGACAACGATTGGACCACCAAATCCAATCAGGAAGCCAAAGACAATGTTGAGAGCGTTACAGTAGGCAGGGGAGGAAAAGAGGAAGCTGGTGCAATATGTGAAAGATGCTGCCGCAGGACCAAATGCCAGGAGAAGGACTATGACGCCTCCTACGACTCCATATCTTGTCGTCGTTAAATCTTCAATATCGAATGCAAACATCAAAATGACCTGAGGAGGGGCAAGTCAGAATCGTTGAGGTTACGGCTTAGTTAGGTCGTGGCTCGTTTCAATACAAGGTGATCAACAATTAAAAACAACGTACGGTAACCCAAAGAGTAAACTGATAATTCATCACGTCCCATAGGAATGTCGACAACCAATATGCCGAGGGTGTCACCCCCGCAATTGTTTGAAGGTGCTTAGATTTATTCTGTTTCTCCATGACAACGAAGCTACCAAATGCGCCTGTTATGAAGGGAAAGCTCCTGCAGATACAAAAGACGGTGAGTTGAAGCGTATACTCCAAAATCTTCGCGATGCAATAGTGTTACTTACAGTACGACAAGAAACCAAATGCCAAATCTATCCAGTTGGTCGTAAAAAAGGAACCCAATAAATGAAAACAAACTTGGGAGAATGGCAGTGAAGATCCATGCTCTCCTGTCTCGTTTGAAGTTGAGATACCGTTTCAAAAAGAGCACTTTTACGTGTCGTAGAAATAAGTCTTGCTGTAAGTCCTCCTGGGAAATGTGGCTCGAATTCAAAGGTTTGGGTGGTTTCTCGATGATATCATTGTCCTCAGGGAAGGCGTCACCACGGGAGACGAGGAGAAATACTTCTTCAAGGGTTGTCAAGCCGAGTCCGTAGGAATTGATGAAGCCGCGTGAAACCTCTTCATCAAGGCGATTCAATATCGGGCAAAATTTGTGGGTTGCAAACATGGGAAGCGAAAATTTTATTTCGCCCGCTACGTTAATCAACAGAGTAGCTCCCGGAATTGTTTCCAAAATAACATCCGTCAACAACTCATCCGTCGTCTGTCTCGCTTTGCCTGGCCCCATCCCTTGCAAATACGATTCAATTTCGTCGTAGGAGCCACTAACGCCGCGGCGGGTGCTGACCACATCTGACTGAGGATGATTCACTTCCCGCCGAAGTTGAGCCCCCTTTTCTATGGTGAGCTGATATCCTACTCCAAAGCACTTCTTCAAATACAAGGAGCTTCCGCAACATCGTAGCCTCCCATTGGCCAAAATGGCGATTTGGTCTCCCAGAACATCCGCTTCGTCCATTTGGTGTGTAGTTAGGATGATGGTACGGTTCTCCCGGTAGCGCCGAATCAAATCCCACGTAAATCTCCGGGAAAAGGGGTCCTGAATAAAATGCATATGGGTTGGAAAGGGATCTTATGTTAGATTCTATTGGCCTACGGATTGGGTTTTGCAAGCGCTGGGTTCCTTGTAGACGAAATACGTACCATTCCACTGGTGGGCTCGTCCTTCCATGATGATATTGAAATGCACAAGTGAGTCAGCATGTAGAGGGGAGAAACAAAAAATGAGCCCTTGGGCAGCGGAGGCGTACCAGAATCACGACGGGGCTTTTGCCGCAAAACGCCACGGCAACACTCAACTTCCGCTTCATGCCCCCACTTAGCGTCGTGACAAGACTGTTGCCCTTGTCCAGCAAAGCAACATCCCGAAGACTTTCTGTGACGTGTTGTTCTGCATCTTCGTAGGACATCGTTGCGTAGAGCCCTTTGATACGACAAAACAGTTGAATGTGCTCTCGCACTGTCAAATCTGGGAATATGCAGTCATGCTGCAGGCAAATTCCCAAGTTCTTTCGGATATACGCCATAGATGTTTTAATATCCTTGCCCGCTACAACTGCTGTTCCTTCGGTCGGGGCCATGGATCCTGTCAATATATTAATTGTTGTGGTCTTTCCGGCTCCTTTTGGTAATGCAAACACGTTGATGTAATGATTAGCGAGCATGAGTCAAATCAAGGACCAATTTCAATGGAATATACGTACCATTGACACCCAGCAGAGCCGTGACTTGTCCGTTGTAGATGGAAAGGCTGAGATCATCAATAGCAATCTTTGCCCCAAATTGCTTCCTCAAGTTATGAATTTCAATGCTTTTCCTTTTTTTGGCTTGCATTCTCAATGCATCCGATACACTCTCGACTGGGATAGCTGGGTCTGGTACGGCTTGTCCTGTTTCTGCGACGTCAATCTTATCGCGACGGAATGCAGGAAACCAATAGGATAGTAAGAACGGAAAGTAGACTGGAAGTGGCTGACCGTAGCTGGATGGAATAACTCGATTCAGATAGGCTGCCGCGAACCCCCAAAGTACGGAATCCAAAAATAGAAATCGCAAGACGGTGGAAAAGGTATAACTAGAATCGTACATCGTTGTATTCATTGTTTCAAAGGTCAATCCATATCCTGTGTCTTCCAGGCGTCCAATTTCACGCAAGCCATATGAAAAAGCTGCCATGGGATGAAGTGATACGAGACGCAAGTCCTTTTGGTCTCCCGTAGCAAAATCTACCACCAGTGTAATGAAGTACCCAAAGAAGAATATTAACAGCCCAACGAAGGTGGCTCGTGCGGTCTTTGAAAAGACAGAGGCAACCATCATAGCCATAACAAGCATTGCTGTCATGGAAAAGATCCAAAACAGAAGAAGCAAGAAAAGACTAGACTGCTTGTACAGTGTCTTGGACACCAAAGCTAAGAGCACCGAAGTCGCAAGATGAAAGATGAAAAAAGAAAAAAACCAAGCCCAACCAATATCTGCTTCCGTCACACTCATCATTTTGAGCAACTCCTTTTGACGATATTCCTTCTCTGCCACAACGTTACGAATCATCACCGATCCCGGGTATAGCAAACCGAGATTCATGATAAGGGCGACGAAATTCCCAATACTTTCGTAGAAACCGACGGATTTTACTTCGGAGACGATATCATCGTCTTCGATGGCGGCAGCATTTTTCAAGGCTAGAACGATGCCAAGGAATGCGACTGGTAGAAGTAGCTCAAATGTCTTCAACAAAGAAAAGACGAAGATTAGAGAACAATTATGGACATGCGCACAATGATCCAGCAGAACAGACGTCCTTCCTACTTCGGCACTCGCTATACAAGTGTCCTGAAGCCCTAATAATATCAGAGCTAATGCTCCCTGTACTAGTACTCACTGTTGCGATAATGTGCCTGCGACGATACACGAAGTTGCGTCGCAACAAGGCCCTCCATGCACGGGAACCAAGCGCCATGTTGTGCTTTATAGTCGATCCTCTGTTGTTTCCTTCCTCGTTCACTCTCTCCTTAGACCTCCTTTCAATTCCCACAGATGATAACAGCACTACGGTTCAATTGAATGGTAGTCTAAGCACTGGTCTTTGCTAGTACTAGTACTGCACCTGGAGCCAGCGTAAAAAACAGCACGACAAGATCGTTATTGTGAAAGCTAGTACTAGTTAAGTAGTGGCAGCTAAGCAAATGCTAACTCTACATGTATTAGCTAGTATTGTACTACTAGCTAGTACCGCTACTTTGCACTGACTGGCTCACATCACAGTTGAGTGCCTGGTGCGTTTTCATTTTCAGCTACACCTATTTAACTACTGGCTAGCTATTAGTCTACGTACGTAGTTAGAGCTGTTGGATGAACATGCAACATGTGCGGGTTTAAATGTTCCCTCTTTCATAAACATAGATTTCGTGAGCGATGTCCCGCCCCCCCCGGCGCGTGTTGGCGAAACAACTCCTGTACTTAGGTGTCACTGTACAGTACTTCGGTGTTACTTACCTACTTCTGCAGTACTAGTAGTAGGAGTAGGCGGTTGCCCCGGCTTGCTGGGAGGAAAGATGCTCCGTCTGTCCAGCCCTCAAATGGCTCCCTCCAACCTTCCTGACTTTAATTCCTATCTCTTCATCAGTTGGGGTCACACTCCTGACCCAAACAACACTTGCACATGCCACAGTGTAACTACCGGTACCTACCTACCTATCTCTTTTAGCTTCAATTGTGTTCAAGAAGTGTGACAGAGTCAGTTGAATTGTTTCAGATGGCAAGGGGGTGTTTCACTGTTAGATGTTGCACTTCTGTCTAGGTAGCACATTTTTGCGATGTCAGCGTTCGATACCCGAATTCCAAAAAAATTCCACCCATTCTACAAACAACCATGGTTGCCCGCTCTTGTCACCACAACCGCATCATCAATCCCCTGCCACAAGGATTAAACCACAGACTGACCAACTTGAAAAGGGGAGGGCTGCTCAAGGGTTGAAGAGAACGGTCTCATCCAAAGATGAAGAGTCGCCAAATGTGGCTAGCGGTGCATTGGATTCAGTCATAGTCAACAACATTGGTGAAAATGAAAACAATGGTTCTATTGTTTCACAGCCAGAGCCAGAGCAACACAACAATGATGCTTCTCAAATCACTGATAAAAATGTGTGACCCACTTTGACCATGTTCGAGGGAGAGATCTGCTGTGGTGTGACATATCAGTTTACTAAGAAATGTGAGTATTATGGTCACTGTGCTACTGATATTATAGATCTTTCTGGAGCCTTCTGTGTTCACTGGCTCATGTGTTCTTCAAGACGCAAGTCTCTGGGGATGTGCACCGCATGTCCAATGATTCACTGGCAGTGGTCTGTCTCTTATACACATCTGACGCTGCCGACGAATAGAGAGGTGTAGATCTCGGTGGTCGCCGTATCATTAA
>ENA-ORBV01013713-ORBV01013713.1-microbial-mat-metagenome-genome-assembly--contig:-NODE-13713-length-12261-cov-6.162426_pt1 | contig 12261 bp, 9 predicted proteins | sample MGYA00237777_ERZ505514 | MGnify/ENA primary metagenome ERZ505514 (study PRJEB26160, sample SAMN06269048) | microbial mat metagenome | isolation source: Oligotrophic lake microbial mat | place... | reverse complement strand
CTATCCTTAGAGACCTTCTTCACTACTTGTGAAGAGTTGGGCTAGTAGCAACTAGTCCGATGCGCTGAGAAGCGTGTCTTTTGTGAATGAGTCACGACCCCGTGAGTCCCGTGTGAGGATGCTCTGTGCATAGCCAATTGTAGGCAAATTAGGGCATTGCAATGTCGTTGCTTTTTCTTCCTGATGCACTTCTTTGTGGATTGATTCAACTTCATCATCACCAGCAGCAGTTGTTGCCAGGAAACAGATTGTCTGACAAGCAAATTTACAACTCCAATGTTGATGTCTGCAAAGAAAAGTGACAATGCTCTCACAGAGTTCAATTCACTTGCAACCGATCTGCAATTCAAGCATCCCAGAACTGCATGCCAGCCAGTTTTTCCATCAAGTGCTTCAGGAAGGCATGGCTTTTGGTGACCCCAATTCCCACTGTGACAACATGCAGGCAGAAAGGACAAATGCCACAGTGTCAGCTGCTCCATGATTTGAAAGAGGCAATGTTTTTGAGGGGGGCTAACTGACATGCCGTTTACCTTGTCCGGGTGAACTGTCTCTGTCTGGATTGCCCCGCTTTATCTCAAGAATGAACGTGATCCAAAGTTGATGAATTCGAGAGAAGGCATTCTATCTTCAAGCAAGCCGATGTGACGCTAAAAGTGAACCAATTGAAGTCGCGCCAGTCAGCAAAATGAAAAATCACGAAAAGCACCTCATCGTTAGTCGTTGTTCAGCTCGTGGTACTATTGTACCCACTGCGTCGTACTACTCTGTGCACTGCATATCGGTAGTGAGTCCATACTCAACTGACTTACGTACTACAGTACTGTACAACTCACCTGGTATGACAACAAGAACAACTGGTTCACTCACCTCCAATTGATATCGCAGATCAGGCAATCATATTCCAGAAGGCGAGGAAGCACATGCCAATACTACTAGTCTACTAGTAGCATACATATACCTGGCGGCTATAGAGGCAGCCAAACAACCCTTGCTGCAAAAATCACAATCAAGTTCGTCTCTGGATCCAACCTTGGATACAGTACTTGTTTCTAATTCACGTAGCTAAAACCCAGCAAAAAGGATGGGTGTTTTTGTTGTGAAGAATACCCAAAAGACCATCTCGTCGTCCTCCGCTTTGCCACTCGCACCGCTACTACTAGTACTAGCAGCAGCAGCAGCATCCAACGTCGTCCATGGCGAGATTATCATTAGTGAAATTGCCGATCGTGGTACGCCAGAAGTTTGTAATGGCCAGGATTGGATCGAGTTGTATAATGCTGCTGATGCCAGTGTGGATTTGACAGGATGGGTCTTGCACGATGACAATGGGGCCGACCACGACAATAGCTTTGCCTTTCCTGTACCAGACGTTGACAACGAGGCAAATTATACGACGGAATTGTTACCGGGATCTTATTTGCTTGTGTGTACCCAATTGGAACCCTTCGACGTGTATCCCCAATTTGGAATTGGAGGAGATGACACTCTGACCTTGTTGGATCCTGCCGACAATGCGCCAGTGGCATCCGTAGGTCCTCTTCCCGACGATGCCTCACGCCGTGGCTTTGGTGTGACGTATGCATGGGACCCAAGCAAGAATGAGTATTCCTACACGAGTACTCCCACTCCGGGCATGGCCAATGTCCTGACTCCTGCTGTGCCTGCTGAGGATGAAGCAGAAGAAACGGTGGACGAAATGGAGGCACGTTTGCAAGCTCAAATTCAACAAGGAGAACTATTTTTCAATATGGATCGACGCGGATATCCCGTAACTGGCGGCTACGCGCCCGTCTTGGATTTTTATATTACCATGGACGACGAGGATTACCAGTACATGCTGGAGAATAGATCCTTTGAAGTTTATCGTCCCTTTACCAGTGCCAAAATGATGCAAGATTCCGAGGAATTGATTTCCTTAACCAGTCCGGGTCGGATTCGTCCCAAGGGACAATCGACCTTGTACATGGCAACCTGCCTCGACACACTCACCTTTCCCATGCAATTGGATTTTGCTTCCGGGACCAATGCATCCAACACGTTGTTTGGTATCGAGCGATTGTATTTGCGGCAACATTTTGGAGATGGATCCTATGTTCGAGATTGGAGTACCCATCGCATGTTGGCACGCTTTGGATTGGGACATGTGAGGGCGAGGCATGTTCGGTTTTATATTAACGGCATTCATCATGGATTTTATACGTTAATGGAAGCCTACGATCAAGACTATGTCTTTTATCGGAATATGAATGCCAAGCAAGCAATTAGTGCCGAAAACAATCATTGGAAACCAACATTTTCATCGGACGATTATGCCCTCTTCAAAGTCAAGGGTTTGTCGGTGAGTTGTGGCGAATATACCGAGCAAGAGCTAGCTGCGGCACGTGCCAGAATGAATGAAACAAGTACTCCGCCGTATGCCTTTGAACGTGGTGAGCATCGCTCTCCCATACCCGTTATGGGGCCGAAAGCCTTTGACGCCTGCTTTGGTGGCTTTTTTGGCAACCTTTTAGGCATTGAACGACCGGATGCTCAACTGGCATATGTCCGAAGTGGTGAAGACTGTGGGGTTTCTCTCGTTGAGAGTGGACTCGTTGACCGGGACCTTGGGCCCAAAGCCATGGAAGATGAAATGGTCGAGTTTATTAACAACCATCTCGGAGGCACTGACTGCATCGATAAGGCGTGTTCCAATTCCAATCTTGCCCAAGAAGTGGATCTGGAAGACTTTCTCAAAAACTTTGCTGTCTATGCCGTCACGCTCCAAATGGATTCACCTTTGAACAATGGCAACAACTACTACTTGGCAAAGCCTGATAATACTACGGGATGGAGAATGCAACAGTACGATCACAATACCGCCGACACGACTCCTTGTGCACCGGACTGCAATGGGAAGAAAATTTACTGGTCGATTGTTCGACCCACGTGTCGGGCGCTGGAACAGAATCCGCTCTTTGGGCCTCTGCTTGCGGATCCAGAACTGCATTCCCAGTACATGGAACATGTTCGTTCTTTTGTAGATACAGTGGTTGGGAATTCATCCTTTATCGATCAGCTGCAAGCGCAACTTTCAGCCATCAAGGATGACGTTGAACAAGACTTCTGGTATCTCGATGGGTTTTGGGGTCCCGGTGGCGACTTTTCCGCTGAACTGGAACCAGATGCTAGTAAGTGGGATCTCCCGTCCTTTCCTTGGTTGCCATTTTTGGTTGCTCGTGCGGACGAAATCAAGCTCCAATTGGAAGCCTATGATGCGGGGACGTTTCCCCGAGGGCCGCATCTTCCTGAGGCAGTATTTGACTCTGAAACCTGTGTGGATTGGCGTAGCACGGAACCTCCCTGTCCACAGAACTGTGAACACGACGGTTGCCTCCAACAAGGCTGGATGGTTGAGGCCAGTTGCAACGCGACTGCAGGCACATGCTGTCATGGCGACTTCGACTTTCGTTGCGCGGATGTGCCAGATGGTGAAAGATGTCCAGGAATGGAGGATCGAAATGGTTCAGCTGCATTCTGTTTTGATGTTTGGTTTGGTCCTGTGAAAATGTCCGAGTGTCCACCACTTCTAATGAATGAGAGCGATGTGGGTGGAAGTGAGACCAACACGGGTGATGCGCTGTTGAGCGGTGAGAGCGTTTCGAAGGAAGGAACGGCAAACTCAAATGAGAAGAACAACCCAGAAGAGAACACAGAAAATGTCTCAGCTGGCAGTGGGCAGCTTCCTTTTGTGCTGACATGGTGGTTGTGCGGCACAATTCTTCTAGCTTCGACAGCATGGCAGTTTTTCATTGCGGACAATCACATTTTCACACTGAACTGCAAAGAGTCGGTGGCTGATTTTTGTGGGTCAGGTGTGTGTGGACATTTCTGTAGGCTAAGAGCAGCCTCTCTCGGCATGCGCAAGCGCATCCAAGTGACGCCAAGTGTGTCGCATCAGACTACCAACCGGCACTAACCACTTGCTTAAAGACGCTTGCATGTTGTCCACACCATCGGAAACGCTAAACGAACATCAAACGAGTGCCAATGACAATGGACTGCTGCTGCAACATAGCTAATGAACAACATGCTTTTCAATGAAAATGCCTTTCCTGCTGTTGCAGCTACTCACTTGCTGGTTCTAGTGGCTAGCTGGTTTGTTTTAGCTCAACAAAATGGCGTGTTTGATCCGCCGGTGATGGACGTTGGTGCGTTGATGGAGGGTGCGGATGCTGTTAGACGCATGGAACGGCGCAGGAAGAGAGAAGAGTCATTGGCCGATGAAAGCAATGAGGCTCCAACCAAACGTTCCAGAATTGAATGTGACTACGAGAGGGCACGGATGTGCGTTTGTCAGGATTGTCTTGGACCGGAGCCTCTTTTTGGAAGGCAATTTGAAAGAATCTTTCGTGTGACACGCACAACATTTGACCGTGTGTGGCAAGTGGTGGCAAACGCCGATCCTTTCTTTACACACGTCGTTAATCCAGTCACCAAGAAAGCAATTTGTCCGGAAATCAAGGTCATGATGGCACTCAAGACACTAGCATTTGGTGTCGCACCCATGGCTTTTTCCGATTGTTTTCAGATGGGGGAGACGGCCGGCAGATCCTGTGTCAAGAAATTCTGCTTCGCCACAGCACACGACAAAGAACTTCGTGAAAAGCATTTGCGGAAACCGACAAAGGCTGATTGCAAGGCCATTAGCAAACTGCACGAAGATGAGTTTGGACATCCTGGCAACATGGGTTGCTTGGATTGCATGCATGTTTGCTGGCAAACGTGTCCAACGGCATGGCAAGGCCAATTCAAGAATGGCAAAGAAGAGCACTCCTCACTTGTGCTTGAGGCTGTAGCTGACTACAACACCTGGTTTTGGCACTCCTTCTTTGGAACTCCCGGCACTAACAATGACATCAACACATGGGACCAGTCGCCTCTCTTGCGGAGCATGCTCGACGGCACACACGAAGGCCTTGATTTTGACTTCACCGCAGGAAAAGAATCGTTCTCAAAGCTGTGGCACATGGTTGATGGCATCTATCCGGAGATCTCTCGGTTCGTTAAAACCGTGTCGGTTCCACTCAACAAATTCCAGTCGTCCTGTGCTGCATGGCAGGAAGGTTCTCGCAAGATGATCGAGAGAGCCTTTGGCATCTTGCAGAGGAAATTTCAGTTTCTTTGCCGACCAGTCGAGATCTTCTACCGTGAGGACATTGCTGATGTTGTAGACACTTGCTTGATTCTCCACAACATGATGGTTGAAGCAAGGATGGAGCGTGAAGAGCCGGAGCACTTGTCCATTTGTGACAGCGTCGCTCTTAGCGAAGACCAAGATCGCAACGCTATGATTTTCCGAGAGGAACACGGTCAGGGAGCAAGGCGATCGACGACCTCATTGGCGACTGACAATGCGAGTAGACTCTCAACCGGAAGCGACATGGACAGACAAAATGGCGTTGATGGTCGTTGGAATTTGTCAGGCGACATGCGTGCCGAGTGGGAACTCAAGTGCGCCGAATCCGAGCGTCGATGGGACGAGCTCTACAGTGAAGTAGAACATCATCGACTCAAGCACGCACTCGTTGAAATGGTGTCGAAAGACAAAGCTGCAGCACGCAACAACAAGCAATCTCGTAGCAAACAAAACCACAGTGACAAATGAAACACTAGTCGTCTTTGTTGCGCCTGCTGTCATTAAATAAGATAGTTAATGCTACTGTTCTATTTGTCAAATAAGCCCAACAATGGTTCTTCAACATTCACTAGACATGTCCACTTCGCCTTCTTGAACGGTCGGGGCTTCTGCTTCTTCGTGATGGCCGCAACGACGCTCGCACTCCTCCACAGTCAAACACATTCTCTGCCCATCCGGCATGGTGTAGTCGTTGTTTCCGGCGGTAGCAAGAACTTCAACGTCAATCGAGTTATCGTCGCCATCAGCAGATGTCACCATTGAGTTTGCATCTGTCCTGGAAATTTGGATGTTCTTTGGCTTCTCGTTACTCAGTTTCTGGATCTGCTTCTGCATCTCAGCCATCCGGAGCTGCGCCATGTTCTTCGCCATTGTTTTCTTGGACGTCGGAGACAAGCTCTCCACAAGGCGCAAATCGTTCTGCGACATGAGGTGAGCATTCTGTGCCTGAATGCTTTCAACGAATGCTGACGACCGACATGTGAGTAGGTGCACTGAACCAGAAGCGGAAAAAGAACCGGCTTGTTCAGAAGCCTTACCTTTTGTCACAACTTCAATTGAACCCGACACTTTCTCCATGCCTGCTGAGTTTACAGTTTTCGCGTCCTCGCTGACAGTGGTCACTAAGTTCTGGATGAGCTGCTTGTCAGCAGCCGCCGATTTTGCCTTCTTGGCACCGAGAGGTCTCGCCTGCTTCGCCTCACGTTTCCTGCGCTTTTGCTCGTCCACAGCATCCTCGTCAGACTGGAATTTACGCCACTTTGGATGTTTCCGGAGAATGACACGGTACATCCAAACCACATCACAATGTCGCGAGTCATCTGGGTTTCTTTTTATCCATGTTTGCTTAATCATTTCGTTGAACTTCTCGCGATCGTTGTCTCCGGACGGTGGCTATCCCATGGTCTCCTCAATTCCGAGCATCTTAAGTGTTAACCTGGAAAGATGCTTGAACCTTGCATACAATGAATTCTTGTTGTTGCGTTGAACACACTGCTTCGTGTAGTTTTTGTTGTGCTTTGCGACAAGAACATTGTAATTGGACAGCATTTTGGCCTTGAAGTCCGTGGATTTCTGATTGGAACCAACAATGCTATCCTCACTGGTCGCGACAAAGGCTTTCGCCAGCTCAATGTCTTCCAGAAGCGTCATGTTGGGGCCTTTCTTTCCCGTCGCATCTGTCATCTTGATAATAGCCATTGCTGCGTTTGAATGTGTCACTAGAACACGTTGCACTCGTGACGCAAAGAATCTTGACCAACTTGCTTAGACAAATAAATAGACAGAACCAGTGTCCTCTGTAGAGTTGTACAGCTAGCTATTAAAAAAACTTGGCTTCCTTTGATCACTGTTCTAGCTGTTGTAGACAACATAGCCACGGCGCAGTAGAATTAGCCGTTTCTACCCGCCAAACGGATGGAAAACAGACAGTTGGTGCGCGGTTGATGGTTCAACAAACGTTGGAGATTTGATGAACGGAAAGTCATTTTTTTAATGTTTTCTACGAAGACATGACGTCATGTCCTTTAAATTTGGTTGCAATTCTCGATCGTGTGGCAAAAATTTAAACAGAATCATCAAATGACGCTTGTGACGTCACTTGGATGCGCTTGCGTGTGCCGAGAGAGGCTGCTCTTACCCGCATGCAAAGTAACCATTGTGCCGTTGGGCGTAATTAAATGTTTACATTTGCCGCAATTCGGTGGAGTCGCGTCCGTACGTCCGTACGTCGTCAACAACAGCCCAACAACAGCGCAACAGCAACAGCGCAACAGGAGCAGTACGTAGGACAATAACATAAAAGCTAACATTTATGCCAAAGCCCAGGAGACCGCTACCGTGAATGTTTGTGACAAAACGTGTCCAGACGATGATGTGAACTCTCGAACACTTCCGCTATCCAATTGCTGTCACCACAATCATCACTGTCATCTGACTTTTCTCTTTCCTCCAGCTTCACTGTTCTGCTTTGTACTCTCAGTTGTTGTCATGACCGTCTTGGCCGTCCCCGAAGATTCTGTTTGGGAGGTGTGGCCCGTCTCCGGGCGGAAAGAAATTTATGTTAGGGATTGCTACCGTATGGCGTTGCAACATTGTCACACTGCTTGGAACCAAGATTTCCAGATTGTTTTTATGAAAGGAACCCCAGGAGTCGGCAAATCTGTGTGTCTCGATTACTTCCTTTCTTCACTCATTTCGGAAAAAAAGAAAGTATTGCTGGTTAGCGGCCCAACGAATAAATCAGTGATATTCATAAACCATTCAACGCCCCCCGAAACAATCGATGCAATGGAAGCCTTGCGTGGCAAATGGGCCAAGAAAGTTGACTATGTACTGATTGATCCTCCTGAAAATTCAGGTCAGTCGCAAGACTACCACTACTCGTTTCTCCATGGCAAGAAGACTGTCGCGGCTGTTTCCCCGGATCCTGAGAATCTAAAGAAACTAGAAAAAGATGACGAAGCGAATGGCAGGATTTATATCGGGCCTTGTGCATACGACGAAGGGTCGGAGATGTGGAAGGCTTGTTATTCAAGCAGAGTTTCTTTGGATGACTTCAACCGGCGCTTTTCTGAAATCGGTGGCATTCCTCGATTCTTGTTCCAAAGGAAGAGTCCGCTAACACCGAGTGTGGATTCTGTCTTACAGTCCGTCTCCGAATGCCAAACTGCGGCTTTAAACGATCTTGCGAAGAACCCCGCTCGTATTGATTCTGGAAATGTTGCATCAGAGTTCAAGAGTCTTTGGTCTCTGTACCATCTTGCGCCAGACGCAAATTTGACTTCCTACACGATTGAGCTGTGCTGTGAGAATGCCAGGGCGCTCCTCAGGGCGCGACTGCTGAGGCTTGACGTTGCAACGCTGTGGAACCTTTTCTTCCAAACAAACGAGAGGGAAGGAACTCTCCGTGGAATTCGTTTTGAGGCCTACGCTCACAAGAAGATTTTAGTGGATGGTATGAACGTGCATGCCAACAAGTTGACCGCTAATGCTGTTTCCAACACTACTCGCATTGTTGCCATCCCTGCTGGCTTGACAAGGGTGACCCTGCCGAACAACGATGTGACTCAGTTGGTAGCTCAGCGAGCCGAAGCTGTGAGTAAAGGTGGAGGATACTTGCTGCCTAGTCTACCAAACTACCCAGTGATTGATGCAGCTTATATTGACGGGAGCGACAACAGCATGATGCTACAGATGAAAGCGGGAAAGAGCAAGAAACTTTCTGCCGACAAGACGTTGCTGGTGCACCAAGCGCTTGGCGACTTTTTTGTGATTGTCACACCAGACGAGAACATCGCGACGAAGAAACTGGCAGGGGGTCCCAATGCGATGAATCAGTATGTTGCCATTTTAAGTGAAGAATAGCTTGCTTTCGCATACAATCTTTGTGAGGACGTGCGATGCCAACGATGATGCACTTACAAAGAAGGGGAGTGCCCTAAGGCAAATACGGCGCTACAAGCATTGTGAACCCAAATTGCCTTCCGCGATTGGCCGGCGGCACGAAGTCCAGTCCACCGATACTTGTCATGCAGATAATAAGGACTATGCCATGGGAGATTAAGCAGTGTTTTTTAAACTAGATTGGAAGTAACTCTAAGAAAATGTTGGGGGTGACTATGTTAACTTCTTTCCCATGTACTCCGACGAGAATGAGGCAGAGCTTCTTCCTCCTCCCTTCGCGCTTTCTTCAAACGTAACTCTGTCAATTCGTTCATTTGTTCCTGACGCTTGCATTTCATTACTTCTGCTTTCTGGTGGTTATTCCATTTATACTCTACACCATTCTCGCCGTAGCGAATCTTCCGATTGTAAACATCTTCCCCGAAGGCGTCTTTGTGATCAACATTCAACACTGCAGGAACCCACTCGTCACCTTTCTTGTAATGAACATTGTAACGATCCAAAGACAATTTCCCAGTGTGTGGAAGATGATTCGAGAAGACGATTACGACATTAGGAACTAGAGGGAGCTTCTGAACTGGTTGACATTTCGAGGACATGATCACACCATTCTTGATCTTCTTGAGGAACTCATGCGGTGACGGAATTGCTTCACGTGACTTGGGCATGTCGAAGAGAAATGCATTGCGATTTTCTTCGAGGACACACACGAGCGCGTCGTTCTTGCCTGGAGTGAACACTTGCACTTTCGTTCGGTCGACGTCGTTTGGATGCCCCTTGGCCTGGTGCCTTTAGCGTGGATCTGTGGCTCGGGATCTAGTAGAAGTGCGTCTACAAAAAGGACTTGACGTTTGACATAGGTGTTTATCCAATGGCTAGGGAGTTGGAGTCATAGCTTCTCGATTTGGCTAGCTGGCTCCTAATCTTCTTCATGGTGGTCAACCATCGATGCAGCATGACTTGAGTTTCAAGATCCCGAACCAGCATAAACTCTGCTTTCTGGGAAAGCCATTCTTCTGGCATTTCTGACAAAAAGCTCGATTCGAACCCCAGACAGTCAACAGAGAACCATGCAACAGAACAGGCATTCATCCAAGTTCCTCAGACACAGGTCGACAAAGTTCTGGCACCAGCAGCCCCTCCCGGCCCTACTGGGTGCTACTGAATGTGGGATAACTGCTGAGAGGCACAGGTAGCCAACGAACGAAGAACAGTCGTCAAGGGAGAACCGACGCACACCGCGGGAGACCACAGCCTGACCATCACCAGGCAACTTCTTTTCGTCTGGCAGTTGTTCTTCTTCTCATTTTGGTCATGATCCTGACCACTGACTGACCACTTTCTATTCCGGATCCGCCTTCCGGATCATCCAACTTGTCATCATCAAACAAGCCAAGAGTCACCGTGCCCGACCAGAGCCAGACTATTTAAAAATCTACTTGCCCCGTTGTTCTCCAGGATTCTTAACAGACCAGCAGACTGGCCAGTGGCCACTGGGTGAAAAATCCTTACCTCTTGAAGTTCTACTAGTCTACTGCTAATCTGCTTTACAGCACTGTCGTGTGTTCTCCCCCGTTTCCGACCCAGTAGACCATGATTGTGACACAAGTGTTCAATGCAATCCCTGACAATGAAGGACTTGGAAGAAGATGCGCAAGTTTGTGTAATATTTCTGGCAAAAGAAGTTTCTGCTGACCACTGTGATTGCGAAATTAGGAAAAGAAGCCCCGCGATAGAAAAACTAGCTAGCTAGCTAGTAGCGGTGTTACTTGCATGGAAGCCTATGTTACAGTACGTAGTGGCTACTTGACTAATGGTTATTGAAGAACCGGTACTAGCTAGTACAGTAGTAGCTAGACAAGCAGAGCCATCGCAATTACGGAGTAAGTTTACCACTATAGTTAGCTACTAGCTAGTAGTGCTAGCTAGTAGCTAGGCATTACAAGGCGGGGTTTTCACTGGTCCCATTGACTCTGATGCTTCAACCTCAAGAAAACAGATAGGATGTGTTCTCCAGACATTGAAATGAGACATTATGACCTCGGTCATTGTGAAAGATTCTAAAGAAGCCTAACAGAATGGCGCATCGAGCATTCGGTATGTTCCCAAGGGAAATGACTATTCAATGACCCCTTAGACCATTCATATTCCGGAAAATAACCACTCAAATTGAAGTAAAAAGCCTGGTATTAATTGCCTGTAGGTCGATAAGAGTACTGTACTGTTTCTGTTAACCGTAACTGGCTACTGCACACTGTAACCGCCAATTAGACTGAGTACCGCACCAGTGGGAGTGTAGTCTTCGTCGGAAGTGGCCTTTTGTTTGCCCAATCCCAATCTACTCGTAAATTTGTACTTGGCTGTTCGTACTTTCTGTGGTAATCGCTGTGGCACTAGTCCGCTGGGGATTACTGGTTATTATCAATCCAGTATCCATCCTTTCCTCGGATCGGATGACTTTACTTCGTCGTTTACCTATAGTACTAGCTAGTAGTAGCCAGAGTAGCTACAGTAGTGGTAGTCTGCTGGTACCAGTAGCCTAGCTTGTGAACCTACTACTAGCTAGTAGTACATGCATGTGTAGCAAGTACGTGTGTCATGTGCGACATCGCCTGTGAAGGAATTTAGGCAAAAAAAGCGAACTGTGCCCGAGCGGTTTTATTATGCCTCTTTATAGTGCCCGTGCTTAGTAGAAAAAGTCATATTTTCGTTCACATTAAGTACTGAGTACCAGAAAACTATCAAATGGCAGTGTGACCTTAGCATCTTGTCTTGGTTATCCGTTTGCCCTCCCCTCCGCGCTGCAGCAAATCCACACACGGCCACCCTCACTTACCAATCGTATCAACCACAGTGATCTGCAGTGGCTACCGACCATACTGTATGCCAAAAGCTAATAGAGCAGTAGTAATAGGGTCGAGCTTCTTTTTGTTTACCTGAAGTTCTATAGTCATTAATCAGTCCGGTTAGTTCGCTATCAAACGTAACACTACTGTTAGTAGCAGAACTACTCCGAGAAGAAGCTAAGGTAGGTCAAAGAATATTCGACTATCATCAATCAAGTCATTATCATTAATTTTTCTGATTGCCATCAAGCCAGAAACCAAATTCGCTTGATACATTCCCCATTTTTCTACGATTATTACACACTATCGATATTGATTTTGATACCCTTCCTC
>ENA-ORBV01013712-ORBV01013712.1-microbial-mat-metagenome-genome-assembly--contig:-NODE-13712-length-12262-cov-5.609274_pt1 | contig 12262 bp, 6 predicted proteins | sample MGYA00237777_ERZ505514 | MGnify/ENA primary metagenome ERZ505514 (study PRJEB26160, sample SAMN06269048) | microbial mat metagenome | isolation source: Oligotrophic lake microbial mat | place... | reverse complement strand
TAATGATACGGCGACCACCGAGATCTACACCTCTCTATTCGTCGGCAGCGTCAGATGTGTATAAGAGACAGGGGTCCTCTGTGTGGACGAGATCCATCAGGCGATCCACAACATCATAGTTGTGCATGAAACGCCTCTGTGTTGGATAGTCTTTCACAATTCTCAAAATTGAAAGGACGGCATCGATACGACGATTTCTGTCGGGAGATGCAAGGCAAATTAAGGTTGTCTCAATGTTATTAAAGGCACCTCCAGCAGAGCGCTTTCGGTACAAAGAGGTCGGTCGAAGTCTTCTCGTGATAGATGGCGGTTTTTTAAGCCCGCGAACTCCAAGACCACCGTTGCTCGTGAGCCCCACCCCCTCGCTCTGGGTAGCAATTAGCTCCGTTTCGCGCATTTCTTGATTTTGTATTAATCCAAGGTAATTCTGAGCTTGCTTGCCCAAAAGCGTCAAAGTATTTACGCAAACAGTAGCTCCATTTAATGTAATACCCTGTGTAATATTCTGCAGGTTCTCGAGACACTTCTCCGCGGTCCTTAACTTGCGCGGGGCTAGATGAATATTTTGGTACGAAGACCGAATCAAGTGCGCTATTGTAAGAGCAATAGCGGTTCTCAGGGAATAATGGCTGTCCTCGCTTTGTCGGTAGAGCCAGAGCAAAGGCTCGAACACATCGAGGGCAATCATTCTATCACGGAGCTCTTGGTTTGTTTGCGCATACTCCAATAATTTTGAAACCAAGGTCAACTGTAACGCTGAATTTATATGAAGGTGATTCAAGTCACTGATGATTTTGTCGATCTCGTGCGTTTGCTTCGGATAGGCTGAAGACGGCTTAGCCTCGTCGGGTCGCATAAAACTACTCATCATGCGTTGCCCTTCACGATTTGCCACGGCCACAGTGTATTCAACATGATTGGCTTCGAGAGCACCACTTTCATGTGCTGTTGTGGACGACATGGAGGGCAAATGAATCACGATATCTTCTGAGACGGCGCACAAGAACGCGGCCGCATCAAGAATTGCAAGTTGTTGTACGTAATCAGAACAAGCTGAAGACAAATGTCCCGACATAACCAACTGGGCTATCGTGATTCCTGTAATGGTGCGAATCTCAGTGTCATTGGAAGCTGCACCGCCATGGATGGATAGAACGCAATCAATGGCTCCTTCTTGAACTATTTCCTTGCAAAGTCTGTCATCTGCTGTGCTAGCGAAATGTTCCAAGGCCACCAATAATGTCAACTGCAATATGGGCGACTGGGTTGTGCCTTTATCTTTCTGCAACATGTTGATCAAACCTGCAACGCCCTTGTTTTCCTTCAATGTTTGAATCTTTCTGTACATCCTTTCCTGGTGGCCTTTGCCTTCCATCATCGCACGAATAGAAGAAGTAGCCTGCAACAAATGGATGTGACCGTGAAGATATCGGCGTGCTTCAGCGGGGGTGTAGCGAAGCTGTTGTGGCAGAAGCTGTGTATTGTTGTTGACCATGATAGCTCTCTTATGCTTGGCTAGTTCTTCCAAGAAGCTCAGACTTGCTTCAACTTTCGTGCACTGTATCTCGAGTGATAACATGGTTTTAGGAGAGCACAAAAGATACGCAATAATCATTGCAGCCAATGCATGGACGCAAATATTCTGATCATTCTTCTTCTCCTCTTCGTCGTTAGAGTTGGTTTTGAGACATTGCTTATCACTGTTCGTCTTGGTACTGTCGGGAACGGCGATGACGTGAACCAAGGCATCGAGAGCCTGTGAGTCCAAGGCAATTACTTCCGATCGATACTTTTTATTTTGATGGACAGACTCAAGTATAAACGTCAAAAGGGGTAGACCTTCAACTGGTGGTTGGGAAGAAGACGCAAGCCAGCGAAACATGGATTCAAAGTCTCGTTGTTCGATCAAATCAAGATGTTTGCGGGCAATCCAGCTGTTGGCAACAACGCTTTGCCTTCTTGTCATTCGAGGCGGTGGTGATGGTGGCGTTGGCGAAGATGGGGGAGGAGGAGCAGGCAAGGATGTGTCGATTGTAGTGGTCTTCTCTAATTTTGCTGCGTCTTTGTTGTTCTGTATACCCCGATACAATCCTTTGGTTTTTCCAACCGATTGGATATCCTGAACAGAAATCATCACGTCTTGCTGTTGCTGTTGAGAGTTTTCCATGACAATGGGCGTCTTGCATTGGGTACAAAGAAAATCCAAGGATTCTTTGATTTCAAACTTCATGTAGTGCATAGTATCCTGATTGACAGAGGGGAGCATATATGCCAAAGTCAAAGCCGCAAGTGCTTTCAAAACGTAGTTGGAATTTGTCTTTGTCCTTGAAAATATTTCACAGAAACAAGCAAAGGACCCATGGGATATCATCAGCATTCGAAAGTTTACATCTTCTCTGGCTAACTTCATAAGGCACCACGTAGCTTTGATTTGAATGTTAGGGTCCTCTGTGGCGAGTCCGGACGCGTTGCAAATCAGAGAGAAAATATCTCCTTGTTGCACGTACGTGCTCAATTCTTCATCGTGGCCTATTTCTTGGAGCATTTCTTGAAACATCGCTTCTGTCCTGGCCTCGTCGTCAATTTTTTTCTTCTTGCCAGTAGTTGTGACCCCCCTGGGCGTAGCACAGACAAGGCAGCTCAATGCCTCGTCCATATTTTCAGCAAATGTACAACGCTTGCAATGCCAGAGATCTTGTCGACGAGTGGCAGAACCACCAGCACTTGAAGTAGATGCATCATTCATCCCACTCCCACGAGGTTTACTGCACATGAAACAAGACAGAAAAGACTTCTTATTTCCGGCAAATGTACATAATTCGCATTGCCAATCCATTTCTTCTTCATTGTCGCCATCCTCTTCCTCCTCCTCCTCCTCCTCCTCCTCCAAACTCATTTTTTTCGCCCGCCCATCTGTATGGAACTACCTAGCTAGTAATCAGCTAGTTAGTTAGCTAATGGCTCCTACTTATGTAGCCTCTTGCGCCAATCTGTTTTGCTTCCATTGATTTTTTTGTTATTGAAACTGGGCATGCTTAATGCACCAAAAATGTCATTATGACGCACGTGTTGCTACTTTTTTGTTGTTGTCTACATACGGTAGTACGACGTACTACTACTACTACTACTAGCTAGCTAGTACTACTTGGTACTGGTACCGAACGTAGCACTATTATGGCAGTACTGTAGAAAAAGCGAAGCCAAAAGTGATGAGCAAGTGAACGTCTACTTTTCTCTGTGGCGAGTAAGTACCCGTCTACTTCCTTGTGCTTCCCAACAGTTTTTCCAATCCTTTATTTTTATTATCCGGTTCAGATTAGAATCTTGCTTGCAAAAAGTTGTCTACATTGTTTATCAAAACTTATTGAGTTGCATTGTCAACTAGCTAGCGGCGAAGTGGCCACACTGTTACATTCTGAGTGCGTATTCTTGACTGAAAAATGCATCTTGAAAAGATGCCTTGACAACCAATCCTCTTGGGACCAGACATTGGCTTGGCCAAGCCTACCAGTAAAGTTTTGCTCGGCTTCGCGCCATCCGCGAATGCGCAGCCTCCACTGCCAGATCAGACACTTAGTCCTGATTGCGAATGGGCCGAGGAATAGTGAATGTAAACTGAGAAGGGTCCATTGGTGTGTTCTTTTTCATGAGAGAAAAGGTGCCAATTTCTACTTTGTTTTTACGAGTAACTGCATCTTCAAGCCAGACCTAGAAAACAAAATAAGAAAAAACTGCAATTGAGGACTTGAAGAAGTGTGTGGCAGATGGAATCTCTTTATGCGTCGCCGGCGTGTAGTACGTACCTTGCCAGTGCAGAAAATATTCTCTTCGCCTGCCAAACCGCCAATTTCTGTGTCTGTTTGCTCTTTGGCTTGCTTTGCCTTCGCTTCCAAGGACGGTATACCGAAGGTTGATCGTGCCATTGCTGGCAACTCCTTTAACGAAAACATGGAGCGTTTGGTGGCTTCACCCTCCATCACAAGAATGCGATCTTTTTTGGGTGGAATGACAAGCCTGATACGAAGTTGAGCTGTCTTGTTGTTGTCGTCTAGAATGACTTTCCATGTACCACCGGCCGCTTTTTGACTTGTCTGTGGATCGAGAATGGGACCGCCTGCAGTTGTGCCGTCGACCCGCAAAACAAGATTCTCCGACTTGCTGCCGTCTCCACCATCGTCATCAGGAGGGAACCCCGTGGGGGCTGTTAGAACCTCCCAGAAACCAATAAAATGCTCCCGAGTGGGGAACGGCCCCAAGTCCTCCTGCGACCCACCACGGTTCTTTCGTTTTTCGGATTCCGGAACCAAGGTTCCGTCTTTGAATTTTTGGAATACTTTGTTGTCTTCAATGCGAGGTTTGTCTTTCTTTTTGGACAACTCTTCCTTAGTCGTGACTATCTGGCGTGACGCAATGGTTTTTCGAATACGCTCTTGTGTCCCCTCATCCAATTCCGCAGAGGCGTCTTTGTTCTCGCTGACTTTCGGCGCCTCAGCAGGAGCTGTGCTTGCAGGCTGATTCGAGTTGTCGTCGGTAATTTCAGCGTCGATGATGCCGTCCTCGTTGAGAATATTCTCTTCATCGTCCTCATTCACAGTTAATCCTCTAGCTGCATTTGCTTTTCGAATGCGTTCCTGGGTCCAATCATCTAGCAGTGTTGTATCGACCTTGGGGCGGTTTTCGTCAATCTTGACGTCTTTTGGATTTGCAATGTCACTTGGCAAATCCAACAATTCCAAGTTGTCGTCTTTTGTCTTTCCATTTTCATCTATTACTTCATCTTGATTGTACAAGGACTCTAATCGTGCCCTTGTTTTTGCCAGCAAGGCATCATCGTCGTCGTCGTCGTCGTCGGAATTGTCACGTTCCTCATCCTCATCCAAAGTATTAGGATTATTCATATCATATTCCGCTTGTTTCATGCGTTGATCTTGATAAATTTGAAATTTGGCTTCTTGTCGCGTCATGGCCGCATTCCCATCTGGCAAATTTATGAGCCGTTGGGGAAGATAAAAGGCATCTTCGGCCCATCCATTGGATAAATTCCAATTTCACGTAATCGTGCTGTCCCAAAATTATCATCCCACCAGGTGGCCCAGAAAATGGGGGATATCCCATTCCCGCCTTCATCGGACGTCCGCGACAATTCATCTTGATTGGGATCCAAATAATCATTGAAATTGGGAGGAATTCTCATAAAGGGCAACCGTGGTCGAAATTCTTGTTTGGTATCTTTCTTGTCAGTATTATCCTTTCTCATACTCTTATTGTTTGGGTCGGGCGGAAAGGACGTTTCCCATTGCAGCCGTTGGGCAATGGTATCTTGCAAGTCCAACACCAAATTTTGGAGGCGCCGTGTTCCTGGATCGTCCGGCAAAGCCACCGTATGTAAAGCCTCGTTTTTGGCTCCATCAATTTCCAAGGATTGAAAGGTCAAGGTCATGGGACGAATCCCATCTTCATTGAAGACGATTTCTTCCATGTCAATATCATTGTTGTCATTGTCATTGTCCGTAAAAATATCCAAGGGCTTTTCTATATGTTTTTGTACCACTTCTTGGACAATATCATTCAACGCGGTTGTAGCTTCTTTGGTGGTCATTTTGGCTTCGCCCATCGTTTGTTGGACATATAAGAGCGGCAACCGTGTGGTTTCGGGTACCAAACAAGCGTGTACAAGAACCGGACAATGATATAAAATGGCGCGTTGGACCGATTCCAATTCAATGGCCAATTCATGACATGCTCCCATTGGAATGGCAATCAAGTGTGTATATTTATTATTGTCGTTGTTTTCATTGTCTTCTTGTCCTTGTTGTTGTTGGCTTGGGTCGTTCCCAGTATTCCCATCACCATCTTGATTTTTCGAATCGTTTTGTAAAAATTCCGAGACAAAATTGGTCATGCGACTTTCTGTGGAACCCAAATTGTCAAAGGCAGAAGGAGGAGATGACGAGGAAGTTGGATTCAACCAGTCATCATCACCATCATCTTCTTCTTCCTCATCTTCATTACTATTATTGATATCATTAGAAGTGGACGTAGCGAGTGCTGTGGTCTTACGGTGTCGGGAATTTCTGCATGTGGCGGATGAAATCATTGGTTGGGGAGCAAAGGCTTCGATTCCTTCCCACCAAACACATAAAACACAACATGATAGAAAAAGTATAGAGAAAAGTTGTGACTTGGACATGATTCTATTTCGTTTTAGTTTTCTTAACCTGTATGAGGGTACAGTATTAATTTTGTTTTTATTGGAGGTAGGTGTTGGTGGTTGCTCAAGGGTGTTTCTTGTGATGGCCAGGATCTTTGTCCGTCGGGTCGCCTTCAGTAAAAACGGATGGATACGATTACTGCATAATATCCCGAATTCTATCTGAGTCGACGCACATCTGCTCTGTCCGCAAAGCAGTTCGATTTATGGAGCTGCAATGATGGGTGCAGCAGAGGCCAGGGTTAGCTGCGCTTTGCAGCAGAGGCTACGGTTGTAAGCAGCGCTTCCTCGTCGCTCCAGCCATGTGTTGGCACCCCAAGCATGGAGACCTGGAACAGCGTCTTTCCCTTTCTTAAATAATCATTCCGTGAAGGTGGAGTTTTAGCCCCGATGTGACATGTAACGTTAAGGATGCTAAACTTCTTCCCATGTCTTCATGACAGCTGTTTTCGATTGACAAACGTCTTTCATGCTGTGATTTTGTGTTGTTTTGTACTATCATGTTTCAACATGGATTTTGATGTGAAATTTTTGGCTCCCTACTGAACCTGACATTTTTAGAAAAGGCACTGCTTTTCACATGGTGAGAGCCAGCATTCTTTTGCACAACTAGCCCCTTTGCAAATCCCCTCTTAAAGTTATTCGAAAATCGAATGGATGCAAAGTGTGGTTCCAAAAAATGGTTTGCCTTGTGCAAGCACCAGTGAAATTGAAAAACAAGACTGGTCTTGGTTGACTTGCCAACTGCAATGCTCATGATCATAGGCTGATCTGGATTGTTGACATTCTTGTAGTTGCATGTCCCAGCCAACGACAGAGGTGCAATTTGTTTGCTAAAGAACATGCCAAGTCTTTTTGGGATTGAATTTGTCATTTTAAGAACTAATTCTACACAAGACCTATTGTTAGTGCCGCAGACTGCTGGTGTCATGTTTTTTTTCTTATTTTCCAGCCTCGTCAGAGACATTGATGTGCGGTTTGCTCATTTGCTACAATGAAACTTTAGCGAAGCAGACACTAGACACAGAACCACAAATCTACATCATGTCTCTTAAGGCAACATCAGTGAGCTAACGCTACTGGAAGTCAGGGAGCTAAAAGCTGGTTAAATTTGGAAGTTGAAAGACAGACCCCACTTGTTTTTTAGAAGTCATGGGATATTCGGGACTAAACAATTCCATTCCTGGATCGCCTGCCGTGCTTTTATCGAGTGGTATGTACTCTACGTAAATCTTCTTAGTGAATCTACGTAGAGACATCCCTGTCCTTTCGAAGCCAGCGACGCCATCTGCTGGCTGCACAAACAACAACAAAACCAAGGTGGCAAGTCAGTGAGGATGTATCATCGTCAGCCAGCAGCTTTTCTTACCAGACACAAGCACAGCAATCTCTACCCCTTCAAGAACGAGGCGAACTTACATCCATTTGCTAGATTGGACGAGAATTCGCCATTGTTTACCTCAACGGAAGGCAATAGTGTTTCGAAACGTTTACTGCATTTGCATCATCCTCATCAGTCTCCCGTAAAAACTTCTATTCGACCTCTTCCATTCGCTTCGACGACTGCCTTGCAGTTTTCCTTCTTTGATAACATTCACAACATCAAAATGTCTAGTAGTTTCTCGACTGGCACCAATCCTGGTTCGGACAGCAGTTCGCTGTCCATGTTGACCACCGTCGCTCCTTTGTTGAAAAATGTCACGACCATGCTGGTCGGACTGGCCGCTGTCATTGGAGGTCTCTTGTACGCCAAACAAGATTCCCTCTTGTACTATCCCGAAATTGGCGGGATTCCCCGTCGGCCCAGTCAAAACCCCCGTCGTTATCGATCCCCGGATGAACATCAAGTACCCTTTGAACAATGCCGCATTCGTTGTGCCGATGGCGTCCGCATTCACGCGTGGTTGATGCTACGACAAGCAGCAACGTCTTCGTCGACCGCTGCCAAGGCGAGAATGCCCACGATTGTCTTTTTTCATGGCAATGCTGGTAATATTGGTCTTCGGTTGCCCAATGCCTTGCAAATGCTGCAATTCTTGGATTGTCACGTACTTTTGGTTGAATACCGCGGCTACGGCGACAGCGATGATGCTACCATCAATGAAGCGGGTTTGAAATTGGATTCCGAAGCCGCTTTGGAATTTATTCGCACCCATCCCCAAGTGGATCCCAATCAAATATTCATTTTTGGGCGATCCTTGGGTGGATCCGTGGCCTTTCATTTGGCCTTGTATGCCGAACGACGCAACATTCCCATTGCCGGGGTCATTGTGGAAAATACCTTTTTGAGCATTGCGGCCATGGTCGATGCTCTCATGCCCTATGTGGCACCCTTTAAGAGCTTAATTTTACGAATTGGATGGCGATCGGATCAAATTGTCCAGCATTTGACAATGCCTGTATTGTATTTGGCGGGAGCCCGGGATGAATTGGTACCGCACAATCACATGATGGAATTGTACAAAAAGACCAAAGGGAGTCGATATGTGAAGATGCATATTATTGAAAACGGAACTCACAACGAATCATGGTTGCAAGGTGGTACCGAATATTGGGCACAGTTCAAAGATTTTATGCAGCAAGCCATACAAACACAACCCGGAAATCCATCCATGTCTTCGTCGCAACCACAACCACAATCAACCGCAACATCATCGATGGAACAATCCGCATCATCACTATCCTCGGATACAGGAGGTACTAGTAGCATTCCACTCATGCCATCACGACTGTTGGGAATGGTGTCGGAAACCGTTCGTGGCAAAACCGAGAAGGGCGAACCACACAAAAAAGAAAACTAAAGATAAGTTTATAATGGAAAATTTAAATAGCCACAGTATGTCTAAAGAGTCATCTATTGGATATTAGCATTATTGTTTGGGCAATTATAGTGGCCCAAGTATGGGACCAGAGGAATCAAAAAAATGGGTCTCCCCTGTTGAATCTAAACCCAGACTCTGATGACTCTTCCAACCTACCCTATTTTGATATTTTGAAGGGAAGGGTCTTTTGGAGTTACCAATTGCTTTCCTTCCTCCTTATGTAATGGCATGCCATTAATATGTCTGCCAACAATTTGTTTCAGTCAGTATCCACTACTGGGTCGAGCTTGGAGTTGTCGAGTCTGCCGAAAGGGCCCGTTGGAACCGAACCCATACCTCAGAGTGACGTAAGATGGATATCTGGTTTTTAGTATTAGTGTTAAGACATTTAAGATAGCATTATTTTAGGAAAGATGCAAACAAACGAGAAATGTATTGCGACACTCGGATTTTTACTCCGTGTCTTCGGTGGCCACCTCCTCTTTCACGGGAGCTGCTTCGCTCACAACATCTTCTTTGACTTCTTTTACAGGAGCTGGTAGTTTGGTGGCAGCAAACATGCCGTACTCCATCAATCCGCGCTTAAAGGCACGGTGCATACGTTCCAAACAATACCCATCGCGGACCGTCTTCATGTACTTGCGGGGCTTGAAAATCCACCCACGAGGATCATAAACTCCCACCCAAATGGAATGACGCCAAGAGGCAATAGTAGGTTCGCACCAATCGGCAGTTTTGATATTCTCCATTAGATTTGTCTTTTGAATCAATTTGTCATAATCTTGAATAGAAATAAAGTAAGGATGTGTCCTGTGCGTTGTAGCAATAATGAGGTGAAGAGAAATGGATGAGTCGAAAATCACACAATATAAACATGCAAGAGAAATAATTCATTTGTCCTTCGATTCAAAAGCTGGAAATCGGCAACATTTATCAAAGTCAAAACCAAAAAATGCCCGAAATTCTTACCATTCTTCATACAAATATCGCAAGTCACGCTCATCCTTGTTATCAAAGGGAACTGTGCTATTATCTCGCTGGCACCATGTAGCCATGACAAATTTGCCACCAGGTTTCAGGACACGCATCATCTCATTGATGTATAGCTCTTTATCCGGCATGTGCTCTCCACTTTCGCACGCCCACACAATATCAAATGTATTGTCGGCAAATGACATATCCAAGGCATTCGTCACCTGAAATTTGGCATTGGGGACACCCTGCTCTTTGGCCAATTCGGTACCGCGTTCCACTTGTCGAGGACTCAACGTAATTCCCGTCACGGATGCTTTGGGGCCCAATTGTTTGGCCAAATAACGAGATGTTCCTCCAAAACCACAACCAACATCCAACACTTTGGCTTCGGCATCTTCCCTAGCATCAATGCCTCCAAATTTCATCATCTCATCAATAAAGTCATACTTGGCTTGAATAAAGTCCTTCTTTTTGTAGCCCTTTTCCATTTCTTCAGGACTGTAGTAACCAAGATGAATGTGCTCTCCCCAATAATACTCCAAAATCCCATCGTCTGTCCAAGCATCGTACTCTTTGGCGACTGAATCACTATTGTAAGCACGAGAAGGCCTGTCCATGTAGCTCTTGACGAAGACGGTCCCAGCCACGGCTGCGCCTACTGCTACACCGGCCGCCTTGATGGCCACCTTGGTGCTGATGCTTTCCAAACTGGTTGATGAATATTGTTGTTGTTTTTGGTGGTTGCTATGTGAGGGAGCAGCCGTAAAAGCGGATGCCCCCGACACCATTAGAAGTGTCAGAAATGCACGTTGGAGTCGCACCATTTTTGCTGTTAGCTCCTGGAAAGACTACGAGGAACAGAATATATGACAGTGCAAGAAAAAATAAGTTTCAACCAACTCAACTTGGTTTAAAATTGTTCCAACAACGTGTTCACTGTGACTTGCAGTTCTGGCTCAGCAGACAACAATGAAGACAATGCTGCTGATTCGATCACCGTCATCATAAATACTACGCACCATATCGATATGGCGCTGAGTCTGTCGACCACATTGCACTGCGTGCATACATACATGCTGACCCAAAGAGTCCTGTCAATCATGGTCCAATCTTTCTCATTTCCACCACGTACGTGCGCACTTTGAACGCAGACTTGCCGCCGACTACTTATAACAGACGACGCACATTTATTCAGTTGGACAAGACCAAAGTTCATTGATTGGTTGGTTAGCTAGTAGCTAGCAATTAGCTAGCTATTAGCTAGTATGATATATGTAGTAAGTATGCAGTTTTTCTGACCATCGATCAATTTTATTCTGTGCTCTACTACTGTTAGCGATTTGCCTATCAAAATCTCGTTTCTACAAGCTTTCATAATGCCAATCCGAACCACTTGCCAGGATTGAGACCTTGCTCTTGACTCTTTTCCTTCCTTAGGGCTCAGTAGCTTGGACGTTTTAACCACGGCCAAGTCAACCGTTCGGTTGCTGTTGCTATATCCATCTCGTTGGTACAGTATCAGCTCTGGTTTGGTCCCGCTGCGTCTGGAGATTTTCCTTTACTACAGCACATAGCCAAGCCAACGGCTAAGCAGCCTGCCACTAGAAAAATAGCAACGGCGATAAGAATCTTCACGTACGTGGGGTAATCCTCTTGCGGCAAATCCTTGACTTCTTCTGTTTGATTGTAGGCTCTCAATGGAACCACACCTTCTGCCAAAACCCCAAACAGCCCCCAGGAATTTTGATCGGAATGTGGATTGGTTTGTGCAATGCGAATGTATCCGTCCTCTCCCCATCCGGTACCCCACGAGTTTTTGATTTTCCAATACGGAGGATCGTGTTCGTCGTCGTACCCAACCAATAAGACGGCATGATCCAAACAAGAATCGTCAGTGGGCTTGCAGGAACACTCCCCATCTTCCGTCACGACTCCCGATTTGTAACTTTTAAAGTTCTCACAAGTCGTTCGGACCGCCACAGCGACGGGTTGTTCGGCAACGCCAGCTTTCATCTTTTGCATTCGAATGTCAAACGTATCATCGTCCACATTGCCATAATAGGTAATAGCCTCTCCACCCAAGGATGTCACAGCCAATGGGTAATTATTCACGAGGCAATCTTCTGTGGTTTCGCCTTCTTCATCGGTATAGGAGTAATCGTTGAGTCGTGTTAGGCCTCCAAAGGGGTTGGTATTGGCGTAGAGGCTGTCTCTTATACACATCTCCGAGCCCACGAGACTAAGGCGAATCTCG
>ENA-ORBV01013709-ORBV01013709.1-microbial-mat-metagenome-genome-assembly--contig:-NODE-13709-length-12265-cov-5.250738_pt1 | contig 12265 bp, 10 predicted proteins | sample MGYA00237777_ERZ505514 | MGnify/ENA primary metagenome ERZ505514 (study PRJEB26160, sample SAMN06269048) | microbial mat metagenome | isolation source: Oligotrophic lake microbial mat | place... | reverse complement strand
ATGATACGGCGACCACCGAGATCTACACCTCTCTATTCGTCGGCAGCGTCAGATGTGTATAAGAGACAGCCATTATTGGAGGAATGTTGTGCCTCGTTGTTGTCGGATGGTTGTGAGAGTTTGCGGTTGCCTCGAGCTGGTTCACAGGCTTGCCGAAACGTCACGGCATCGGATTTGGTCAAACTACTGCGTCGCAAAGGAATCCGAGGAGAAGCTGAGCCTGCACTCGTTGTAGCGGCAAGTGGAGGCGGTGGTGGTGTCCCGTTGCCACCTTTGCTTACAGTAGTAGTACTCTCTGCCAATCTGTTTTGTTGCTGGTGTTGGGCGACCAACCGTTTAATCATGGCAGACGTCTGCTCATCGTGATCTTGACTGGTAGTACGTTCTGGTTTGCGAAGGATTCGATGATTGCTGCTGCTTGGCGTGTTGCGACGGACCAGTTTGGTCGTGTTGGAATTGGAAGACAAGGTAGAAGCAGATGGCAACAGGAGTTTCTGAAGGAGTTGCTCTTGTTGTGCTTCGGAAGAATGATGGTTGTGGTTGTGGTGAGAGGTAGAGAGCATACCACTAACACCGCCACAAGAGGAAGGACAGGGCAAAGAGGGAGGAGTATGCACAGCAGTGGATGGTGTACTTTCCCATCGACAAGATGCTGGAGAGACAGGCTCCTCGTCCATGTCCACCACGTCCACGCAATCTGGAGAAGAAGACCTTTGAATGGGACTGATACCCCCCGTAGTAGTAGAAGGAGCTGGAGCACTTTCCCAGCGTCTCAAGTTAGGGGGGCAGGCACTTTCCGGCAACGAGTCTAGGAGTGCTGCTGCCTTCTTTTCGTTGTAGACTTGCACCGTCAGAGGCTGTGCTGGGGATCTTGCATTGTCTTGAATCAGGGCGAAAGACATGGAGTATTTGCGGTTACTTTTACAGGCGTCATAAGGGGTAGTTCCATTCTTCGCCTCAAACAAAAGACTAAAGTAACTCGACAAGGGACTCTCTTTCATCCTCCGTTGTCGAGCAGGATAAGATGGAGTTGCCATGCTTGGTATAGAGGGCTAGAAGCGAAGGAGGGAGGGGAGTATCTGAACAGTTGGCTTGGATATGTGATTGTAATCTTGCAATGTAGAAGTAGAAGCGGACACTTAGAGCAACTAGCACGATTCCAAATATTCCCACTGTGCTGTATCGGCCAGGTTAGTTACGTTGCAGGTTGAGGCTTGCTATGAGGCTGTTGGGCTATCTTACTGTATTGTACCACTAGCCCGAGTCTAGTAGCACTGCAAGTTGCAATGTAATGTTGTGCTGGTTTGTAATTATGTCAAAAGAAACCTGTCTCTGGCGCTGTATGCAGTTTTCGCAAACACATGTGTATGTACCGGGCAATTCAGCACTGGAAGTCTGTAAAGAGGTACCTGCTATTCATAACACTTTTCGAGTACAAAAAGAAGCATTGATAGAACCCACCGAAGCTAAATCGTGAATGTTCCTTGGCATGTCCCTCTAAGATGACTTTTGCCCGTAATCTCGAGTTCTCGACCTCAGATCTATAGAAACTGTCATAGAGGCTGAATCCAATTAGAGTACTCCAGTACTGTAGTGTTATGCTGAAGAATGATGAAGAATAGGACAGACACAGTCATGATAAACACCTACCACGGATAAAAGCCCTAGTATTTGTGCAATAAGTACTTATCTCTTGTTTAGGCTATGCAGGCATTGAGAGATACGAACCCTAATACTCTGAAGTATGTAATTATTGAAGAAATAAGAATAGTCTTTGAAGGTGCAGCTGCTCCCTCAAGGTTGGGGAAACAAGTGCGTAAGTTAGAGTCCTAGAAAGTAAAGGTGGCAGCTGGTGGTGGGCTGTTCCACTCTAATTAATATTCACCTGTGAACGACCTTTGCGGTTCGCACCAGACTCTTGGGCTGCAAATAAGCTATCTACTCCGGGTATCCATACTTTTACCTAACAACTAATATCAATCTTGTCAAACCAGATATCTTCGTTGTTCGTACAGTACCAGTGCTACATTGTAGCTAGAGTGCGGTCGGTGACTAAAACATTCTGGCATCACATTTACGGGGGTACTACTGTACAGTACAGATGCTTTTGGATTACTAGCTAGTATCATACCAGAAATGTTCATACTTAACCTGTTTGCTGACAAATCCAAGCTACTACATACTGTAGTCCAACGGAGTGAAGGTGTCGGTGGTGGCTTCTTCTCGTTGAAGAAGTCAGGTGCTTCGCATGTGGTCTCTAACTACTAACAACTATTTCCGGGAGTCGGTTAGTGTCCGGCCTACAATGTCCACGCACGTGCAAAGTCTTCTTCATACGATTGCATAAAGCTTTTCAGTCATGGCCCTGTACCACATGACGATGGATCGCAAAATCGCAACTTCAGTTGTGCTTTACTAGCTACTAGTAGATAGTTGTAGCAGCTATGGTACTAGAACTTCAGTAACTACTGAGCTTGTAGTCGTAGTATACTCTAGTAGGACTACTAGCTTGTAGTAACTTGAGCAGGATCTTGTGCTCTGCTATACAGAAAATGTGCTTGGATAGGTCTAGTTATCTACTGAAACCTACCGGTTACCAGAAGCAGCTGCAGTGAACATCTGAATCAAAAACTTTTAGCATTACGAAGTTACTGGTATATCTTGTGCTGCCATCTGGCTACGCAGTCACGCAGTCTTTCAGTTGCCATGTCCCTACTGGAACTTCTTAAAACAGTCTCCAAAGTTTGGCTGGTAAACAGAGTCCACTAGGTTTTTTTTCGATGAGAAGCGTGTGCTTTGACGCCAGGATCCAAAAGCAAGGTATCTTTGTAGTAGGAGTACTGTATTGGTTTGGCGAGCTCGATTGTCCAAAAGCAGCGGGAAGGAGTTTCTGGCGAATCCCGCTACGCGACACTAGCAAGCGGACTCGATCCGAGGACTGGCAAATGAGTTCACTGGCATTGTCTCATCGTACCAATGCCCTTTCAATACTCACTCGATCTGCAGCCAGGCAGCCCGAGTGTGTTCCTCATCAAGGGAGACAGAGTTCCGCAGTCCGCGAAGAATTCAAGGCATTGTTTGTATAGAAAACTGCAGGATAGTTCAGTACGATTGCCATGATTGTGGTCTTGTAAACGTGCGTCGTTGGTTGTCGTTTCGATTGCCAAATCACTCGTTGCAAACACTACCAGCTTCTAAAAGACGATCTTGCGCTTTCTCACTCAGAGGACAAAGCAAATTCAATGGACGAAATCAAGTGTTTCCGGTTCTTGGCGTTTCTTTTTCAGGAAACAAAAAGGAAAGATACCTTCCCCAAGACAACCGCCTCCTTTTTTTTCATTGGTAGTGGTCGGTTCAACATCGTTGTCATTGTTGGCGTGATTCTTTGTGCCCTCATTGCCGGGTGCAAGATTTGCTGCTTCAGCTTCGTTCGACGTTGACGCAGTCGCCGTGGTTGGTTCTGTTTGAGGATCAAAAGGGCCGTGTTCGTCGTCGGATCCGTCTTCTTCCTCTTCGTCCTCCTCGGCAAGCATATTCATGGATGGTCCTTGCTGCTTTTTGATTTGTTGCCTTTTGAACTCTTCCTGTTTCTGTTTCAAGCCTTCCATGTTGGTCCACGTTGATACCAGTTTTTCCCAATCATTAGACGACCGAGGTTTGTCCTTTTCGGGGCGATATTTGTTGGCATTCTTTCTTGTGTTCGTATTCCTCTTTTCCTCCGGCGGACAAGGAACCGACAATTTTGTAGATGAGGGTTGTTGTGATTGGTTAGGTGTTTGCTCTTGATCCACAGCATCGCTTGTGTCCGCTGCGTATTCTTGTTCTTCGTCTTCCCACGCTGCTGGAGCCTCAACTTCTTGTTGCGAAAGCTTCAGGGCATGCTCCCGTATTTCTTCCTCTGCCAACTGAGCAGGAGACTTAAATTCGCGCTCCGACCTTTCCAGGGCTTCTTTCAAATCCTCTTCATCCTCCTCATCATAGTCCTCCTCCTCCTCTGGTTGTACTGGCTGGCCGCTTGGTGTCTTTGACACCACGACATATTGTTTCATATACTCGTCACCATCGTGGGACGTGAAAGACTGGCTAATGTCCTCGTCTTCCTCCTCCTCCACAGCATCGTCTTCCTCCTCCTGGTCCGCCTGGATGGCCTCGTCTTCCTCGTTGTCCTCGTCCTCGGGATCCAATCCCAAAGGCATGGACAAGTCATGATGAGGTTTTTTCACTGGCAGCGGCTTGGGCACCAATGCCCGTACGGGCATGGACTTTTTCGCGGCTGGAGCAATGACGGCCAATTGCTCGACACTGTTATCGTTGCTGTCGCTCGCAGCGAGATTGGAAGAATCTTCCTCCTCCTTGTTGCCGTTGTCGCTGCTGTCTTTGGAATCCGGATCAAAATCAATATTGCTGTGGGAACCCCGCCTTTTATTTTCCGTGTCAATAAAAGTGCTTAGCGACGGTGCGGCAGAGGGTGTAATCGATGCGGCAGGTGGATTGTCGTGGTTATTGCGTGGACAGGATCCATTGATACTACCATCCGTACTACTTTCGTCCTCGTCGTTTTTGTTGTTGAGAAGAGCCAACTTGAGGGATTTTCCGGAACCACGCTTTTTCTCGTCGTTTGCCATAAACTTGCTCAAGGAGGGTGCTGCGGAGGGCGTCGCCGAGGGTGTGATGGATGCGGCGGCCGTTGCTTCATTATCGTCGCTGTCGCTGTCGTCATTATCATCATCGACGTCATTGACTAAGCAGGCAGAACCATTGATACTGTCGTTACTGTCCACGTCCATGTTGTTGGAATCAAATTTGAGAGAGGTTCGAGAATGTTGTTGTGTGTTTTGTTCTTCAATAAAATGACTCAAAAGGGACGGTGCTGCCGATGCTGTAATGGATGCGTCATGGTTGCCACTGCGGTCATCAGACAAATCATCCTCATTGCCAACAATACTGTCGGTACTTGCGGCGCTATTTTCCGAACGAATGGCAGCCGGCTGCGGATGGTTTTGCTCTTGTTCGTGTTGCAAAAACGATCCCAAATTGGATTTCCGTTTATTCTGCTTGGGTGCTTCCTCTTCCTCCTCCTCCATATCTTCGTCGTCGTCGTCACACTCCTCGTCGTCCGATGACACGGCTCTTTTGGCTACCACAAATTGTGTCTCTAATTGTTGAAACGAATTGTGCATCGCAATGTGTTCGAGCCGTTGTGTATTTTCCGTGTGCTCCATTCCCAATAAAACACCAGTATTACTCGTGTGCTCTAATTGCAAATCGTCGTCGTCCGCATCATCATCATCATCATTATTGTCGCTAGGTGGTTCTTCCTCTTCCTCGTTCCAGTCATCCAAATCATCATCTTCTTCGTCATTATTATTATTATTGTCGTCGTTGTCTTTCGGGTCCTGTGCATCCATTTCATCTGCATTTAACGTCGTGTCCGACTTCCATTCCTCCGCATCCGCGTCATCGACAGCATCCGCACCTTCTTCCCCTCCTCCTTCGCTCCAGTCCATATTTTCTTTCTCCTCCTTTTCTTCTATTTGTATTTCTTTGCCGCCTCCTCCTGCTTCTTCACTCCAATCCACATCTTCTTCTGCTTCTTCCTCGTCGCCATTTCCTTCCTTTACTTCTTCTCCATTTTCTTCTTCGCCTCCCTCTTCCTCGTCCGTTTTACCTCCCGCGGCTTCTTGAATGGGATCCAAAAATAACAATTCCGCGTCTTCTTGGTCGTCCTCGTCCCAACTATTCTCGTCGTCATCGGACCATCCCCCCTCGGATTCCATCGACAGGGTGGACAAGCGACTGCTCTTGCGGGATTTTCGCTTGGCTTTTTCATCGGAAGATCGTCGTCGTGGCGGTACTTCGAAAGTCGTGTCGTCCAGTGGAAGGATTACGTCACTACCACTGCTGGACGGCGGTAATGGAGGTGCATCCACTCCTACTACCACATCGTCCGTAGTAGAAGCACTCATACTGGTGATGATTGGATGGCAGGTTGGCGTCTTAAAATTCAGGTTTTCCAAATTGGATCGGTCGTCGGTGGATTCAATTTTGTATAGGTCAATGACTATGATCTTTCCAAAAATTCATACATATATATATATGCGTGTAGGCATTCCTTCCATTTACATTACGACTACAGCACCAAACATGCATCCGTGATATGGTGGGGTTTCGATACTGTAGTACTTCTACTAGACTAGCTAGCTAGTACAACGTAGTATGGTAGCTATGAGTATCTGATAGCTACTACTCGTAATTAGTTCTATCTATGACTCTAGCTACTACGGTAGCTAGTAGCTTCAAGAAGAGCAGTGGATAGCTTTTTAATAATGTAGAAGGTTGAAGGAGCTGTTGTTGCGTTTTCGAGAGAGCCAGTCATGCAGTGAAGTGAAGTGGATGGAACTCTTCCCAAGATCTCTTATTTATTGTTTTGGCTGTTGTTGTTTTAGTTCACGTTTCGTCGTTAGGTAACAATTTGAACCCAAAGAAGAACGCACATGGCCAATTGGAAGTTCCAATGGGCCAAATGTTCTTCTTTTCCTTGAAATGAGGTGTGCAACAGGTGAACTTTTCACAAGTGACATGATGACAAATGATGACAATGATCAACCAATTTCATTAGTGCTAATGACAATGACCAATGATGTCACTAATGACAATGACTTCATGCATTCAGCAATTTTTCCAACTTGTTCCAATGTGCTTCCTTCCATTCAATTTGTGAAGGCATTTGATGTTGTGGATGGATTGGAAAGAGAACAGAACCAAATTGAAGGAAGTGGAACAGACCACCTCCTTTCGGAACATGGGGGATCTCCAAAAACCATGCCATGCACAACTTCATCCGCGTGTGGTCTGACACGGACATGCTTTCCGCGGTCGATCGTTTGTGACAACCAACCGTGGTTGCATCAATGCCAAGAAGCACCATGGAAACAACGGATTTGAACTCAACAGTTGTGGTTGAATGGTCAGATGTTCTAGGAATCATTGGTTGAAAATTGTTCATGTCAACTGAAAGTTGTCACAAGGGATGATGTGCAAACAACATGTTCATTGAAACGCAATGTGTCTCACACAGGCACTGAGCGACACACATTTGACATTCATGATGGCTCTGTCCAATCTGTGCTTTGTTCAAACTGGTGTCCCAACAGTCAATGTGTCAGTCAAGTGCTTTCTCTGTTGAAACAATGAAATGGTGCCGAAAATGCAGACCCACTGGAAAAGATGTTGCAGCACACAGATTGAATGCCGGAAATTGACTGACAAGCAATCCTTTTGCCACAAGACTTGCTGGGTCAAATGGCTCAGTGCAATGGTGTGTTTGCATGCATCAACAAGGCCAAAGCAAACCCCACACATTTGCAGTGCCTTGTTTCTATGGAACACGGTTGTCACCGTTGTTCAGCATGTCTCATTTTCAGTTGCATGTTTGCACCGCATCAAGGATTGCCCACAAACTCATGACAAAATGTGAACACATCCAAATGCTTTGATCACAACAGATTCAATGGTCTCTCAAGCACCGTGATGGCTGCAAAAGAAACTGCATCAACTTTGCCCCCATCCCTGAAAACAATTGAAGAATCTGCAACTGCAACTGCAAAGGACGAGCCAAGTTTAGCACTTTCATCTGTTTGCAACACAGATTTTTCCCAGAACTGAGTTTCTTTGCTTGTTTGAGAGTTTGTGAACTCAATTGTAGCCATTTTTGATTCTTGGATGACAATGAGCATTGTCTCAGATGCGATTGAATCTCTGCTCTGAAAAAAAAAAACTGAATCAACTACAAAACATTCATTGCAACATTTTTTGATGGATGACTGGACAATGGTGCAAAGCACCAGAAGCATGATGAAAACAAACAACAACCCATTTTTGGAAACCACCAATGTGTCAGTTGACTGTGGCGATCACAAGTCAAACAGACATGTTGGGCAAATGATTGTTTGATGTTCTGTTGCAGCATGACAAAGAATTTGGGTTCTGTTTGCAAGCATTGGCATCTGTTGACAACAAAACAACACAACAGTGGGCAAAAAGGAAATGTTGCCAGTGGCATTCACCAGTCATCTTTTTGGAGTGTCTTTTTTTTTAAACTCAATTTTGAAAAGTCTTTGGACACAAGGTTGTTCCAGCAGTCATCATTCAGCAGTCACTGGTTGTCAATGTAGATGCAAACTCGTTAGAAAACTTCAGTTGACAAATGTGGCTTTGACAGATTTTTCAAATGTTTGATCAAAGTTTGTTTTCAAGCCATGCCCATCAGACTGCTCATTTTTGCAAAGCACATGCGTTGGGTGTGACAGATGCTCCAAGCAAGACTGCTCTTGTGCAATTCAAGGGACAGATTGACAGTTTTGGGCCAAATTCACCAATCGCTGCAATTTGGGCACACGCATCTTGAACAGAGCAACTTGTTTTTCTGATTGTGACTTTGTGGTTCAATCTCTGCTCAAAGACTCATGATTCGTTGGCTTCTTTCCATGTCCACATGGAAAGTGTTGGATCCCACAGAAGCTTGAGATGGCAGTTCACAACAGAAAGCGTGTGTCTGGCTCATTGTTGTGGAGAATGTCAAAAGCATGTCAAAAGCATGTCAAAAGCAACGCAAAACATCAAAAGCAGAAATTTGTTTTTGTCGGAAACACGACAAATGCAGAGGCAAATGGGTGACCACATGGGCTCATGACAGGAAAACAGGGTGCTACAAATGTGCCCGGGTCAGTGGTTGCTCGAGTGCAAGACAGCAACAAAATTGGCAGTGTCTTTTTCAGCAATTCAAGCCACCTTGAGCTTCTGATTCTTCAATGGGCATCTGTTGAAGGACAGTCATGAAAACAAAGAGATGTTCATGCAACTTGAACCCATGAGTCTTCCCTTCTGTTGACATTGATCGGTCCAACAACTGCACTCTTAGCTTTGCAAACGACTTTTGAGCTGCAGCAGAGAGATGGTGCAAATAAACTGAAAAAACAACTCCAAGAAACACTCGCAAACTCAAAAAAAAAAACTCAAAATCTGTTTTGTGTTCCAATGACTGAAGCGCGTTCACCTCACAGGCCGGATTCTTCACTTGCCAAAGCATTGGACATTGCGATGTTGGGCACTTGTCCAAAAGTGGCAAAATTTAAGTGCAGGCAACCACAAGGGGGCCTTTCACACGAATGATCCCTGTCATGCGCGTCGAATGGACTCTGCCACAACCCTGCGCCCCCCAGCTCAAGTGCCGGACACTGAAGCTGGGAATTGAACCCGGAGCGGCAAGGTGGAATGACCCTCCCTCTGTCACTGATGCACCTGCACCAACAAGAAATGCTTGCAAACTCTCAATTGCCCCTTTTGTTCCAACAACTTGTCAAAGGACAACTTGAGAAAGATTTGGAGAAACTTTTCCTGTTTGTTGCAACACATGAAATGTGATTGTGTCATTCAACTAGCCAGCCAAAGTGGAAGGCACCATTCAGCTAGCACTGGAAATGTGTGGCCTATGTTTGTCCACAACAAACAAATCCATGTCTGTGATGACAATCACATTTGCTTTGACTTCTTGTCCAAACAACAAATGCATTTGTGCCAATCAGCTGTTGTGGGGCTGACAGTGGCACTGATTGAATTGGATGACACACAAATGTTGTTCTCATTCTGTCAAACCCCAGAAGATTGTCAAGTTGTCAATGTGCTCAGCACCGTGAACAACAAAAAAATCTTGTGAAAAGTTGAGCCAGCATTGCGCAGATGTTAACTGCACCATGTAGCTAACCCATGCTGACTGTTCTGCCTTGGAATGAGGCTGGTGAGTCACTTTTGCAGCAGAAAAGGCTTGAAGGTTTCACACCCTAGGCTTCATAGCGGCGATTTTGCCTGTGGAGCTGACAGCATCTCAAAAACAGCTCAGGGATGCAAAATGCGAAGTGACACACTTGCTGCTTGTGGACAGCACATGCTGCAGGCTTCCTCAAAGGACAGTCACATGCCTGTTCAAATGCGGATGTGGCAACATTGTCAGCACAAGAACAGCAATCAATGCAACTGTTGAAGCTTGTTGAGACTTCAGTTGCCATTTCATTGGACGATTTTTTTGTTTTGGATTGTCTTCCTGCAATGTGCTGAACTCAACAACAAGCCTATCAAGTTAGTTCGCAGCCCAGAAACAAAATTGAAGGTGCCAAAAACATGTGAAGAATGAAATGTTAGTCAAGTTGATTGAATCATGATTTTTGAAATCCAACTTTTTTGGAAATGACGAATTTCTCTATGAACAGGGAGAGGGCCAAATAAAGCAAAGGTTGGAAAAAATGTGCGAGCTAGTTTGCGCGGAGCAGTTTTAGGTGTCAGACCAACTGCTGCACTCCCCATTTGATTCGGCATTGAAGACAACGGGGACGATTTCCTCTGCAGTTCGGAGCCACAGTGGTGACATCTCCACATGAAGTGCACACGGTCCTCCCGGAATCTAAGCTCTTCACAACGCTTGCGGCAATGCCATGCAGGATTGAATTCCTTGTGTCATGTCCCGTGCGACAGTTCCCTGGCATGCTGGCCTGCTGGCACTCAATGCTGTCAAAAACTCCTTGTCGGTTGTGTTGCGGACAATGCTGCGTTGAGCTGCCCGCTCGTGTCGGGCTTTCAGCTTGTTGAATTCCTTGTTGAACAATTCTCGAAGCAAGGCATCGCCGCTCAGGTCGTTGTTTCTTGCGCCTGCTGTTGACTTCATCGTTATTTTTGTTTCGTTGTGTTTGCAAATCTTTTTTTTTAGGAGTTGATGTGCTAGCAAATGGTGGCAAGGGTTGAAAGTGAGTGTGCCGCATCCAGCTGAATTTCGGGTTGATCCGCTGCGGCGGCTCTTCACTGGAAAACCTGAAATCTGCGCTTGATCCGCTGCGGCGGCTTAAAAGAAAAACCTGAAATCTGCACCGGTGCTGTGCTGTAGTGATGCTGTGATGCACGTGTTGTTCACAGGAACTTGCCGCAACTGGCAGGATTGGACATTTATGGTCCTTTTGCTTAATTAGGAACCCTTCATGTTTAGGAACCCTTTTGAAAAGAACCCAATAAATAGGAACCGATCATTTGAATGCCAGATAAAAAGGAACCCTTTTCGAAATTAGGAACCTTTTTAAAAAAGGTTACCAAATTGTGTCCCAAGACATCAGTTGTTACCAACAGATTCAGGAACCGATTTTTGGGAACCCTTTCAATTGTGGTCTTATTTTCCACAAAGGGTTCCTCATGACGGTCCTTATCATGGGCTGATTTGTTTTATAGTCCTTTTGCACAAGAGACCAAAATTTAAGAACCCATTTCACAAATCGCATGAACCACTCATTTGATGAATGGTCTGACCCTTGCACGTTGGGGCAAGTTCCTGTGTCATTGAGGATTGCGTTTCTACGAAAATTCATCAGTCCCTGGAGGTTGTGGGAATTCGTGATTTGGTTGCCCAATGGTTGAAATCTTTGCATGTTAATTCAACTGAGCATTTTTGAACTTAAACTGAATTCAACTGAATCAAATCAAAGCAAATTGCATTCATCCTGATTCAATTAATTTCATCTTAAATACAAAACGTGCATGCTATTAACACAGTTTGTAATAAAACAAATTCAACCTTTTTCAACTGTTTTCAACTGTTTTAAATTCAATTCAACTTAAGTCACCTATGTTTGATTCAACCTTTTCAACTTTAAAGCATTTTCAACAAATTCAACCATTGTGCGACCAAATAACGAATTCCCGCAACCTCTCGATCAATTTCATCAGTCTCCATCAGTCCCCGGTCCAAACCGGACACCCGTCCGACATAACCGAAACCGTCATCAGGAACTGTTCCGAGAGGCTCTCACCGAGTCATGCTGCGATGCACATGAAACGACCGCGACTGAACCTGCAGCCGTGCAGTCACATGTGTGCGTGCTGTGCTTGTTGACACCCGGTGTTGGTTGCCTCCCCATCCACGACCATCAATCTCCAAACCAACTCTGCTAGCTAGTAGCTGGAATAGCTAGCTAGCTAGCAGAGGGATGTCTAACTGCAACTTGTTGGATGTGGAGATCTGCATGTTTGTTGGCGAAGATCAGCATGCTGGAAGGAGTGAGCTCATTGTTGGAGCCTGTTGTCTGCTCTGCTGGGATGGATGTGGATGAGTGGATGTCGCGCTGTCGGTGCGCGGCCGAAGAAGATCTCTCTTGTGAATGAAGTTTGTGGGACTGATTGGAGGGATCTGATTGGCCAACACACTCCTGCCGTGCACAGTCTTTGGCTG
>ENA-ORBV01013707-ORBV01013707.1-microbial-mat-metagenome-genome-assembly--contig:-NODE-13707-length-12267-cov-5.690730_pt1 | contig 12267 bp, 8 predicted proteins | sample MGYA00237777_ERZ505514 | MGnify/ENA primary metagenome ERZ505514 (study PRJEB26160, sample SAMN06269048) | microbial mat metagenome | isolation source: Oligotrophic lake microbial mat | place... | reverse complement strand
TAGTAACACTGTCCTGTAGGACTTGTACCATGTCCTACGGTAACATTTTATGTTACTATAATTTAGCTGTACGTTCGTAACATATTCAAAGAATACTTGCCAGTGATAGCAGGTTATGAGGTTGTCCCTAACCCTATCGTCCACTTCACTATGTGTAGCGCATCTTTGAGGACCAATGAATCAATCTATGATATCCATGCATGAACCCAATGAACCATAACGTAACAACAGGATCCAACAAAGATAACCTGGCTGCAGCTTCACCACTTGATAGGTTCTTACTTTCAGCACGGCTCTGCATCTTCAAGGAGATTGCCGAAGTGACGCCGTTTTCCCATTATCCTGAATGCTCTTTCACCGATTTCAACCACGCTCTATACCTAAAATTCTCTCTGTTACTCAACGCTTGGGCAGAATCCTTTGCGTCACGGCTTTTTCGACGACCAGTACTACAATAATGCCCAGTCGACCCTACATCTATCAGGTGCCCGAGGAATCGCGGCCCTTGGATTTGTCCGCCTTGGCTCTGGAGATCAATGCTGGGGAAGAAAAACGGAACCATGGCTACGATCAGTCTCGCAAGCTACAAGTGGCCACGGTGAAGGCCAAGACGGTCTTTGAAAGGGAGGCGTCGGATGAAGAATTGCAAAAGACTTTTCAGGAGCTCGAAGCCCTGGTTATCGAAACCGTTGGGCCTACTGCAGACCGCAATCCACGTGAGGCGAATTTGGGCTACCGCGTCGAAGAGTTAGTCCGAATCAAAGGCTTTTTGCATTTTCTAACGTCGGGAAGCCTTTTGTCCCCATCTGATACCCCGTATGCCACCGACGAGGAATATTTGAGTGGTGCCTGCATGGGGTTGTCTCAGGACTTATCGCGCTATGGAATGGGTAGGGCTACTGCAAGGGATGTGAAATCAGTCGAAGCAGCAAAAGATCTTGTGGCGGAGATTTTGGATTATCTGTTGCAGTTTGACTTCCGAAATGGGCCTCTGAGGAGAAAATACGATGGAGTTAAATACCAAATCAAAACTCTAGAGACGCTCTTGTATGAGCTAGCCGTCACTGGGAGCCCACCGACGGATGCGAATGAAACGAGGCCTGCCAAGATTCAAAAAAACGACAACGAATTAGAAAAGGAGTTGACAGCACTTCGACAAAGATATGAACATCGCGACACTCTACGCGAGGACCTCATTAAGCGGTGTCGTGACGGGCAGAAAGCAGCCAAGCAATCCATCTATGCCTTGCACAGAGGAGACGCCGAAAAGGCGAAAAATCTGCTCAACCAATGTGAATCTTGTATCCAGAAGGATCTACTTCCAACTGTCCAAGAAGAACCTCAGCTTCGTTATGGAAGTTTTGCGAACCTCTTGGAAGAGTACGCAGAAGGAAAGCTGTTCTACGCTTGGATGTTTGGAAACACCGAAACGGTGCCAATGTCTCCGCATTCAGGAAACCCAGCAGCTGTCTTGCTCCTGCCAAATGAGTTTCAACCTATTGTTCTGGAAGACATGGAATATTTAGGTGGTTTGTGTGATTTGACTGGAGAAGTTGGGCGGTTTGCTGTCCAGAAGGCTACAGCAAGAGATGAACACGGCGTCAAACTCTGCCTACAAACCAATAAAGCTATACTGACCGCCATCCAGTCCATGGAGAGAACCCCTCAAAAACTGAGCAAAAAGATGGATCAACTTTGTAAAAGCGTGGAGAAACTGGAGCGCATCCTATACGAACTCAGCCTTTCAGAAGCCACTGGCCGAAATGTTCAAACCAATAGCATGAATGTTGGAGAAGCTATGGACAAAGCTGATGATTAAATTGGACGGACGCGTAAAAACGGTGTCTTGGAATTAGACAGCGAATCCATAACTTATTAGTGCCCTCGTCGTATTGTTGTCAGTGAACACATGTGTCATTTATTCTTTTAAGCTAACTAGAACTCTTCTTCACCGATCTTGTCACCAACGGGATGTAGAATAATTGGGACACCCGTCTGAGTTCTGTTCGGGTGCTTCAACATACGATGGAGATCTTTTCAAATTCTTACTGGAGAGGGGCTACTTCTATCTACAGACGATGGCTAAGGGCGACGGGCACCGGGCACCGGGCACCGGGCCCCAGTGACATCCATATTACGAATGGTCTGTACTCGCTACACATACTCTACTCTAGTTTGGAAAGTGTCGTTGCTCATCCAATTTCCTAGCGTTTGCCCAAAGCTTACACTACGACGAAAACACTAGTATTTATAGGCTAATTCAGGATATAACCTTTCTTTTCCTCAGCATCTCCTAGATTTCCCTTTGTGGCGAACTCAGTTCTTTGCTCTTGCATGGTCTATGCTCGAGTAACTGCTCTTATATCCCAAAACTCTTCTCTGGGTGCACACGGCTCCATACTTATTAGAAACGCTGCTACATACACTGCAACAGCGAAGTCGCCCGCCAACGTTTATGGAATTAACTCAACGAACAATGTTTTCAGAAAGCAGAGCTAAGTGAGGAAGGAGCAACGGCAACTCTTAAGACAACACACCTACTGAGTATCCGTCGCCACAAAGTAGAGTAGTAGCTTCCCTGACTACTAGCTAGACTAGGTCTACTCTAGCTAGCTAGTAAGTACTCAACTGGTAGCTTGTATTTCCGAGAAACGTTACGTTTCATAAAAAATTAAGTGTAATCTAATGCCGCCTGGCGCCTTCTTGAATACTTAAGCAACCTTTTCGATCGCCAATAATCCACGTATCAAAAAAATGCATCCGAGCATATCGCTTGCCTCCACCTCTCATCCATCTTCAAATCTCCTCTCATTTCGCCAACCAAGACCAATCAATCATATTACACACTAACACCCCACCAAACAACAATCAACAACAAACAACACAGTTACTACTAGCTAGTACCAACCATGGCCTTTTATATCGAGCATCGGCACCGTGCTCCGGCAACCGGGAAGGCTTCCAACCACGTATCGAGAATTGAATGCCTAGCCGAAGAGCTGCTGGATGGTTTGCTTTGCCACTACGAACCACCCGAAAACAAATTTCTTCTAGAGCCAGGTGATGACATGGATTTAGAAGACCCCCTAGAACTTCGCCGACCACCAAGTATATTGAAAAAAACGAGTTCCTTTAATCGTAAAAAGAAGAGAAAGAAGAAAGGTCGACTTGTTCGTTTCTCCGGTGTCCACTTTCGTTGTGATAGCAGCAACAATAGTAGCAAGTCACGTCCAAAATTTCTGCAGCGATTCGCCATAGGAAGAAAAGGAAGCTTTTGATGAAGAATATGAAGTCGGGACACCAAAGAAGCTATATGATTATATCATGAGGTTAATGAAAGGAGGCCATTGAAGCAATTTATAGAGCTGTTTGTCAATTGGTGCTTAGAGCGGAAGCTCGTCGGGATGAAAGCATCAGCTACGAGTCAAACCATGTGAAAGAGGATTTTTATAACGAGAAGAGATCAGTTGCGATGAATGTAGGGACCAGGGAACACCAAAAACCATCAAACCCATATCACTGTCAAGAATTTGCTTATCAATCAGCTCTAGCCTCTTTACTCGTACTAGATTTGTAGAAAATTGACCCTATATAGAGCAATATTTAAAAATATGATCCCCTCTACATCGTGACATTCTTATTGATTAGCATTCGCGTGGAGATTATTTCAAAGAAAGCGTTGGCATCCTGTCATTATCATATCTTTCTTGGATGGGATTGTTTCCGCACCCACCTCAACACCCACCTCGACAGGCCACAGCATCAATGGCATCTTTTCGCGGATCTCCTCGGCCAAAAGGTTTACGCATTGTATATAACCTTGTGGGGTGGGACCATTGATTGTGCTGTGTGCTCTGCGGCCATATTTTTATCCTTGCCCTGCCACTAGAAGGGGCGAAGGAGGAGACCAAAGGTGCGAGATTTGAAATGGTCCCCAAGCTATCAAACCATGAAGCCAACTTGAAATTGTACCACAGTCAATCAAATGCTCCTTTTCATTCCGAAACTGCTTGGCGTTCAACGCAGCCAAATGATGTAATAAAAAACTATCAAAATAAACTGGAAACTAAAAGTCAAGAAAGTGCTATTCTAAAATCGTTATATTTTATTTAGTAAGAAACGATCACCGTCCCCTGTCCTGTACAGGAAGAGCCGTTAGCATGAGATTCACTGAAGATGGATTCAGTTGTGTAGATGATTGCGCAAGCTGAGATTGTCCGGAGTCAGCGGAGTGCTCAATAGCATCTTCATCTCTTGCAGCAATTTCAGGAACGCCAACTTTGCAATGATCATGATCGATGGAGGGCTGAATTGCACCTGCGTACTTTGACGTTTTAGCGGGGGAAGACACCGCAGCACCACTGTCCCTTTCAGGGGCGCCAATATCACAATGATCCTGGTCAATGGGGGGCTCAATGACACCCATATTCTGTGCAGCAACAGCGGGGGAAGACGCAGAGGCAGACGTCTCACTTGCGGGAACGCCAGTATAACAATGATCCTGATGGATGAGGGGCTGCATAACACCATCCTTTGCCGCAACAGCTCGGGACACGGCAGCAGGGCTGTCCCTTTCAGGAGCACCCATATCACCATGACGAATGGGGGGCTGAATAACGCCTGCATCTGAAGCAACTGCTGGGGGTGCAGAGGTGTCCTTTTCGGGAATGCTAATTTGACCATGACTGGTGGGGGGCTGAATGACACCTTCATCCTTTCGCGCAACTGCTGGGGAAGAAACAACAACAGGAGCATCCGTAGATTCGGGCGCCGCAACAACATTGGAATTGTTGGTGGGCAGCAGAGTCTCATTGTGGTCCGTGCCTTTTGTCGCCTGGTGAACTTCAGCTGCTGGTTCGCTGTCAATCACCATGGGTACTGCATGTTCGGCTGTGGCCTGAGTGTCTGCCCGGTTGTACTTTCCGTTGGATTTCACTTCAGCGTTCCCAGTGGGTGCCGGACCGGTGTCAAATCCGACTTCGTCTTGTGCTTGGTTGGCCAGTTCACCAGAGCTCGCGGATTGGCCACCCACATCGCGCTTGGTCGCACTTGTCATTCGAGCGTCGTCTTCTAATTGTTTTGCTGGTTCTTTCTTCACTGCCGTGCCGTTTCCAGTGATAGATCCCACATCGTCAATTGCTACTGATTCTGCAGTATGAATGCCTTCTGGAGCCTGGCAAGCTTCTGTTGATGCCTGGTCCTCTTCTCTTTTGACGCACGAGATATTGTTGCTGCTAGTACAACCAACTCGTTCAATGTCCATTGGAGATGCTAACTCCGTGTCGACTGAAGAGCTAGGAGCGCTTCCCACAGAGCCAAGAGGATGCGGCTGGCACGGGGCGACTGGTTGTTGCTGAGTAGGGTCTAAGACTAATGGTTTTGTTGCGGTGGCAGTGAGGGCGCTGAGACGCAAATGAATTCTCGGCTGGGCGGGCTTAGCTGTTGGCTGCTTCACACCGACATGAGATTGGGGGATTTCCTTGCCTAATGTAGAAGCCAAAGACTTCTTCTCGCTAGCTTTAGTGCTTCGCTTGACGGCACCCTTCGCTTTAATTGCATTTGCAACTTGGGCTCTCTCAATCTCCCCTGTGCTGACATCTGGGATGGCATAACACTCGTCTCCCAATGCATTCTTAGCCGATTCTGAAGAATACAAACCAAACGGAGGCCACATTTTGGACGCGTCCGGAGCTTCTGGCGCAACACGCCGTTTTCGGCTGAGACCTTCCAGTTCATCATGTGCTACAATGACGCAAGAAGACATCTTTAAATTTGCTTTGGAACCTGAGCAAGGAGGGCATATCCATGTCTGCTTTTCTTCCAACTCATCCTGTGAAAAATTGACACAAAGCCCGTGAAACCAGTTATCGCATTTGTCGCAACTAAGCATGAAGCGTGCGTCGCTTGGTCCTCCACAAATGCAATGCCTGGCGCCCTTTTCCTCAATTGCTCCGCGCAGGAGAGACTCTTCCTTTAAATGCAACGGAAGTTCATCGGCGGTGACCTCGAGCTCTTTCAGGATATCCAAATTAAAGGCCTTAGTTTCTCCAGGAACAGGAGCAAGAGCTTTCAGCACTTTGCTTTGCCAAGTCCTTGCTCGATTGAAAATCGCTTTGATCGTTCGAAGTGACTTCTCTTCCGAAAATTTCAGAGTCCGAGCTCGCGACACGAGATGCTCAAATTCACTCATGGTCGGTTTTCTTGCGAGAACCGAAGTTGCTCGAATACACCAGGACATGCAGCAAAAACAATTTATTATAGACTGGACGTCTGCCACGCAAGAGATTCCCAATTTCTGTGCCTCTTCGATGAGGCCTTGCATGGCTACAGATAGCGAGCCGTCATCCAAAGGACAACTTTCTTTGACAGCATCTTCGGATCGAGGAAAAAGCACCAAGGACCTTACTCTGAGACACCATTTGCGTAACAGAGGACGCCTCGAATCCTCCATTATTGTAATTGCTTTGAGCTCATTGTTTTTTTTGCGGAGAATAGATAGCCGCTCGTTGCTTTGTCTGATGGACTCGAGAGCCTTCTCAATCTTTAACTTGGCTGCAAGCGAAGGACGATATAAAAATACATTGGTGAAATTCCAGAGGGACGGATAGTGACAGCATCGGATTTTGAATTTTTCTTACCTTGCTCGGGGGGAAGCTTTGGAATCGACGGGCGCTTCGGTTCTTCGTGCTTCTGGGTTTCGCTATTTTCTGGTTCAGCCTTGCTGCAATCTGCTTGTTGGGATCCAGGAGTTGGCACTGCGATACTATTGGCATCAATAGGCTCCATCATGGGTGTAGGATTTTCTGTGGCTGAAAGGCAGGCCGGTTCAGTGGGCTGTTGTTGTTGCTGCTGCTGTGACTCCAGGGCTTCAATCTCGCCGCGTAGCTTCTCAATTTCCTTCGTTTCCTTTCTGACTTTCCGTTGATGCTTCTGAGCTTCCACCTGCCGGGCCTTTTTCATGTCTTTCAGGCAGGTCCACTTCCTGATCACGCCTACTGCATCTCTTGCCCCTCCTTTAAACGCCCGGGTTACAGAGCAACGGACACAGACAAATTTGTCGACTCTATCAGCCTTCGATTCGCTGATTCCGATGCAATAACCATGATACCACTCTTCACACTCGTCACAACCGATCATAAAGCCAGAGTAAGGTCTCCTGCAGAGGCAATAGCTCTTCATGGCCTGCTCGAGTCTCAATAACTCATCAGGCATTTCTATAATTAGACTATCGTGCTCGTCGATTAGATCCTGGACAGAGTTTGCATTTGTCGACCCCTGTTCCACTTTACAGCGCTTTGCACGTGTGGCCCAGCTTTTAGCCGTTTTATGGGCATTTCGCAATAATTTCAGCTCGTCGCACACAAAGCCAAGTTTTTCACCTTCTTCGAGAAGGGTCTTGGCATCCAGGCGGCTTAGCTTTTCGCCGCCTTTCAGGATCTTCCCTGTTGCTTCTTTCCACTCTATAGCTTTGTTATATAGACCACGCACTTTTTGAACCATGTCACATACTGCGAAAGAGGCAAGAAAAAGAAAAGCCGCAACAAGAGAAAGTTAGCATGGAAGAAACATATAACGGACAGCGAGCGAGGCGTATTCTCGCACTCACCGGAAGGAAAGGCTCGGCTCTGGTCAGTGACTTCTTTCAAAACTGCCAGTGATGGCCGTTTGTCCTCCGTAAACAAAAGCTCATCCGATTTATTGCACCACGAAATAAATTGTTCACGGTCAATAAGTAGTGTTTCCAGGCGTTGTAGCTGATCCCTTACAAACGCCTTCCAGGAAGCATTAAGTGTCTCAGCAAAAGGCTTGTCGTCGAGCGATATGGTTGCCGATGTTGCATCCTCCAAAGGGGGGGCCACGAGCTCTTGTCCTTCCGTGATAAATCTATCAAAAGCGCCGAAAAACCTTTTGTCAAAAATGTCTCGCTGAGTAATGAGGTACTTCAGAGACCTTACACACCAAGTTGAAATTTTGTCAAGCTGGTCTGCCGCTTCAACTTCCCCCGAAACAACACCAAATGACTTAGCTTCCCTACGATAAGCCTTGATGATTAGATGGACGTTGCAGGATCCTTTCCCTAGCTGAGGTAGGCCGTCTGTATCTTGCTCTGACTCAGCCATAGAAGAGGTATCGCAAACAGACATGTCTTCGGTGTCTTTCTTTTCCTCGTTCGTTTCCCTTTCGCTTTTCCCATCTTCTTTGTCTTCGTCCGTCTCTCCTTTGTCCGAATTGTTGCTGCGAGAATATGCACTGGGCGGACCGTACATTTCGTCAACCACACGGCGGAGCTGTTGGAAGCCTGTTGATATTTCTTCAAGGTCTTGCCGTGCCTTTGCCCTCCATTCTTGAACTGCGCTGAGCTGGATCTGCAACCTATTCACATCGTCCCTTGTATCGATTGGCAGATCAGAAGCCTCTTCGATGAGTGCAACGATGTCGTCAACCGAGAACTTTGCCTTTCGCCCCCGGCCTTGTCGTTTACTCCTCTTTGGTGCTGCAGTGAGAACGCGGCCGGCCCAATCTTTGACTTTATCAACAAGGCGTCCCAATGATTTTGCTTCGTCCAAATCCAAAGACACGTCCGAAGATGCTGCCTGAGCTGCCGCCGTCATTTGCTGGAGGGTTACATACAATGGCACCTGCTGCCCGTCGTCATATTTTTCGATAATTTTGCATCGCACAAGCAGCGCTTCATATTCCTTGGCCCACGCTTCCGCTTGCGTTAGAATTCTAGTCATTTTTCCTGCGCCACTCCCAATGTTGGCGTAGATGGAATTCCCCTCGTCCACAATCTTTCGAAGTTTGTCCAAGGCGAGACAACTCCGGCCTTCTGTGCGACGATTGTCCCAGTCCAAGTACGGTTTGTACTGGAATATACGTGTACATATTCAGCAACGTGAGCAACTTTCTGCAGTTTTGGGATCGGCACAGCGGCCATGCCTCCAGCTTTCTTACCTTTCGAAACCACTCATCTGCAGCCTCCACAATAGAGCAGATTTCCTTTTCGCCTTCAAGCGCCCAGGCTTCCCTAACTGAAACTGGTAGATCCAATTTCTCTCTTAGCACTGCAGCTTTGTCCATGTGGTCTCGCAAGTCCTCCAACTTTGCCTTTTTGCAATTAACATCAGCTTCTTTGGCTAGACTCGGAATCCACTTTTTCGCTTTGGAAGTCCAGGTCTTTGCGTCCAATTCGATTTGAAGCAGTTTCACGATATCGACCTCAACAGGAATTCGGCTTCCTTCCGACGCCATATCATGAAGCACTGTATACTCTCCCTCAAGGAGCGCTTCCCGCATTTGGCCCATCCAACGCAACATCGTATTATCGGCAGGAAGACTGCCAGCAGTCGGCAAAGGATCTGGGCACGGTACGTATTCCTTGAACCGATCCACCCACTGATCAGCAAGCGAAACACGAGCACGGAGCTTCTCCATAAGGTCCGACAAATCGACAGGCATTTCGTCCCCTGCTTCCAGGAGCGCCTTGAGTTCAGTTAACGAAATTCTGGAGCGGATTGCGATATTTGCTCGATCTATCCAGGTCTCAACTGAACGATGAGTCTCGAACAACTCTGAAACCTCAGGAAAGACAAGCTTCAGACGGTTGGCGTCACGAACCATGGCAGCCAGGAATTTAACACTTTCCTTTTTGTCTTCCAAATCTTCCTCGTCTTGCATGCAAGTCTAGTGATGGAGGAGAACGAAAAAGTAGATGAGAAGAGGAATTAATAAGGTAGAAACGGCGCTACAAACGCAGGTTCCATCCACCCGGGGCAGGTGCAGGTGCACGACCATGGAGCGCAAATCTGCAGTAGCCTGCGTGTGCTTACCTTTTTCCAGCTGTCAATTCTATCGCGCAGCAAATATGCTTTGTGGATTCGACTTTCCAGTTGGACAAGACCTCTGGTTCGAAACACGAAGCGACGGCCTTCTTGAGCCAATTCTTCCAGGCTTGTTAAAGACAACTCTTTCTCCGACACCAACTCCTCCAACCGCTTCTGCCAGTCCGCAGCCACATCTATCAGACGGTACATCTCCTTCGCATAATCCAATTCAACGGCAATGGGTCGACCCGTTTGATCCAAAAGCTTTTGGAGGGCATCCAAATCAACACCGCCGTGATTGGCTTCGCCCAGCAAGTCGAACAACTTTGCTTGGATTTTGCGTGCCTTGTCGACGTGATCCATAATATTATTCATGCAAGCATTGATTTCGGGTGGTACACTAGGAGCACGAAAGATATCCTCGGGTACAGGTCGAACTTTGTAGGCATTGTTGAGAAAGGAAGTCAACAAGGACAATTTGGGGACAACGATCCCGTCGTCGTAATCTTTGTTGTTGCCGGAAGTAGTAGAAGTAGCCTGAGCTAATTGTTTCTCAATGGACTGTCCAAACGCAAGAATAGCTTTCCACATTTCCTGTTGTACTTCAATATGATCATCTGTTTCGGACCATTTCGTGCTGTTGTTGGTGGTGTCTTCCTCGCCATAATAATGGTCCATGGTGACGGGAAATGGATACTGCGCCACGATCTTCGTAGGCATGTTGTTGTTCTTACCAGAATTATTAGGACGAAAGTCACCCATCATTGACTCCGAAGCAGTTTCCTCGCAGCGTTGTCTCCAAGAGAGAGGTTTGAGTTGTTGTTCTCCAGAGCCAATTACCTTCGCCTGTTTCCGGCGTTTATGTTGACGTACTCGCCGAGCATTCTCCGCTGTATTAATCAAGCAACAACGATGACGATGCATGTGAGAGAGATTCGACAGCAGTATTGTACACATAGCGAACATTTCATGATCACCACCATCAAGGTACTCCAAAACTCCAAACCTATACAATCATCATGATCATGCGTACCTTTTCCGGCTGAGAACTGCACCATCGTTTGGAGTTTCGCAGCCGCTTCTTGTCCCCTGTGTCTCAGCCACAAGTGTTGCATGGCTTGTGCTCGTTCTTCGTGGCCGATATCTGGTACAGTGACAACACCATTGCTCGAATGTTGTTGTTGTTCTTGATACTCCACGCGCGATCGTTTGCTGTGTCGCTTGTTCAGCTTCAGCTTCTGCGGCTGTTGTTGCTGTTGTCTCTGACCCTGATCGTTGGTGGTCATGGCATTGTCATGATTGTTATTATCGATCTTTTGGATATGAGTAGCATACCATTCCAAGACACTGCTGTTGTTGTCTTCTTCTTGTTGTTGTACCGATGCCTCCGCAGCGGCAGCAAGATCGGCAGCCGATAACTCCTTTTTCCGTTTTCGCCTCCCTCTTCGTTTGGGTTGTTCCTCTTGATCTTGGTGTTGCTGTTGTTGTGCCTCCAAGTACTCTTGTTGTAGTTTTTGCTCTGCGTCTCGGTGCCGCTGTTGTTTATCTAGATGCCACTGCAAAATCTGGCTCTGCCATTGTTGGACGCTTTCTGCAGAGTTGTTATGAGAATTGTCAGTGGATAACAACAAGGGTTTGACAAAGTCCCAAAAATGGCCCTGCGGCGATGAGGATCCGGTGAAAGTTGTTGCGGTCTTCCAAGTAGTAGTAGTACTAGAAGTACTAGTACTAGTTTGTCTAGTAGCCGCTGGACAAATGCGCAAACCTCCCCGTTTGGTTTCCAGGTCATCATATTCCTTGTTCTGGTCATTATTATTATTCTCATCGTCGTTGTCTTCCTCGTCCTCGTGGTTACTATCTTGCTGTTGTTGTTGAGAGTCGTGTTGTTGGGATTGTCTGTCCGTCGTCTGCGAGTTGGTTGTTTTTAACGAATCACTCTGGTTGGAAGTCGAGTTAACGGAATTGCCAACCGATTGCTGAGAGGAATGATCAAAGGAAGTCGTCAGCTCGGCATCTACGTCCATGGATGTTGGTTGCGTCCCTGTTCGTTGTTGGTCAAGAAGATTATTGAAAATGAGAAGAGGGCAAAGGAAGGGTGGTGAGGAACACAGAAGAAGCGCACGCTTTTGTTGAATCGAAATAAAACTGCCATAACGAATCATAGATTCAGACAACAACAACTTTTGGCAGTGAAGCTGGAGCGGAGGAAAGGACTTTGGTATTGCGAAGGACTCGGCATAACGGGTGGCATGGGTGATTGCATGTGGAATCTTCCCCGCCGTCCGCCTGGCAATACTTTGTTGTTTTGAATAGGTCATTATTAATCAGCCAACTCCCCAGGCTACCACAGATAGCATAATGCACCATATATAATCCTGTCTCTTATACACATCTGACGCTGCCGACGAATAGAGAGGTGTAGATCTCGGTGGTCGCCGTATCA
>ENA-ORBV01013706-ORBV01013706.1-microbial-mat-metagenome-genome-assembly--contig:-NODE-13706-length-12267-cov-7.100328_pt1 | contig 12267 bp, 6 predicted proteins | sample MGYA00237777_ERZ505514 | MGnify/ENA primary metagenome ERZ505514 (study PRJEB26160, sample SAMN06269048) | microbial mat metagenome | isolation source: Oligotrophic lake microbial mat | place... | reverse complement strand
TAATGATACGGCGACCACCGAGATCTACACCTCTCTATTCGTCGGCAGCGTCAGATGTGTATAAGAGACAGTGTCAAGCCTTTGTTGTGCATAACCCGATTTCTGTGTCATCTCATCAGCAACGCACGAGCAACCACAATAGATTTCCCATACAGTTTGGCGTCATGACATCATCATCACCCTCCTCATCACTGCTCTTTGTGGAAGCACCTGAACAACAACAACAAGTTGAAGACTCCACCTCCACTTCCGAGACAGACCACCACCACAACGATCGTCTAACACCAACCACCGTTGCCAATGGCACCGCCACCGCCACTACCAGTCCAGCGCCAGTCTCTTCTTCGCCAGGCAATTCTCTTTCCCTGGAAGCCAGAACACGATTTTTCTTAAAGCCACCCAAAAGTTTGCATTTTTCTCGGCCGGTGGCTTCCCACAAAGACGAAGAAGAAGAGGAAGAAAAAGAAGATATTTTGAACGAGGGTGATAGCCACCAGCAAGAGGTAAGGGATGATATATCCAGTGACGGCAATAGTGATCCTCAGGAGGAATTGGTGCTAGTGGATGATCATGATGTGGATAATACTTTAACAACAGCGACCCGTCCACCACAACCACACCAACCATGGACCACTGTCCATTACCATCAGGCTTTGGCGCTGATGATTTCCTGGTCTCATCGACATTCTCGAAGGGCGGCCATTATGGTGGAACGAATTATTCGGAGGGTCGTGGAATCCCAAACGGTAGAATTGCTGCAATTGAAACAACAACAAGCACAACAACGAGAAAATGAAAATGATGACGACGAAGATGATGCATTGAATGACAACAACGTAGAAATGGATGATAGTATGGACAGTGCCAACTCCAACGCCACGGCCGCCATGTTGGACATTGACATGTCCGCCTACTACACGTGTGCCATTCGTGGTTGGGCCAATTCGGGAGAAGGCATGGCGGCTGCCATACGAGCCGAAGAAATTTTGGAAACCATGCAACAACGATATATGGATGGAGCGACCAATATGAAACCGGGGATTGAAGCCTTTAATCTCGTTTTGTTGGCGTATTGGCGTTCGGGAGCACCCGAGGCACCCACACGGTCCCTGCGGGTCCTAGGCAGGCTCCATGAATGGTACTCGTCCGGGGCCACCGACGTGGCGCCCAACAAGGCATCGTATGCGGCAGTCCTTCGGGCCTATGCCCGGACGGGAAAACCCGATGCCCCCGAGCATGTCAAACGGTTGCTAGATCATTTCAAGCGACTGGCCGATGAGGAAGGATACACCTGTGTCAAACCAGATTATATGTGTTGTGGAGCCTATGTGGCTGCGTTAGTGGATTCCATGGACCGGGATATTATCACAGCGGAAGAGGCTGCCACGAGAATTGAAGCCTATGTGTCGGAATTGCTTCACAATGAAGATGAAGAAGTACATCCGGATGCTTACATGTTTAACATGGCGTTAGCAGCATGGAGCAAAAGCAACTCATATCAAATGGCCGAAAGGGCCGAAGCTTTGATGGCAGTCTATGAAGAATACTACGAACGATCTGGTCGCCTCGAAAAGAATCAGCCAACAACCATTTCCTACAACTTTCTTTTAGCGTGCTATACGCGGTCGATAGCTCCCAAGGGAGAAACTGCTCTGCAGGTGCTGCGTAAAATGAATGAGCTCGTCGAAAGTGGAAACAATACCGCCGCAAGGGCGGATGCTGTCACTTACAACACAGGTATGAATAATGACTCGTGGTGTGATTCATAGTTTTGGAGGATGCTTTGTTACAGTATGTCCCTTCCTTGGATACTCACAGCAAAAATCCTCACGTTGCAAATTTATCCGTCAACTTGACCTTCCAGTTATGACTGCCTTAGCCAATGGTCGAAGCCGGCATGCCCCCTACGAAGTTGAAAAGGTTCTTCGTGAAATGTTCCGGGTATACGAAGAGACAAACGACCAGAATCTCCGACCCACCAGCCGCTCCTTTGGTGCATGCGTAAGTTGCAGCTTGCTTTTTTCGTAGACGCTTGATTGCCCCACTTTTGAAACTAAGGATGTTGTTTTTTACTACTGTATTTTTGTGGCAGGTAAATGCGTGGGCAAAGAGCGACGAACCTGGTGCCGCTGACCGTATCATGGACTGGATTGTCCACATGCAGCAATACGCCGAAAGGGAAAATAAACGTGGTCTTCGACCTGACAAATGGACCTTCAATTCTTTTTTGCAGGCCCTTTCAAAGACTGGTAGCAGCCGTATGGGAGACGAAGCAGAAAATGTTTTGAATCAGATGGAAGAATTTTACGAAAAGGGTTGGATTGAACTAAAACCAGATGTATTGGTACGTTGGGGGGAAAGATGAGATTGTTGCGCATGAGTTGAATCCTGTTACAGCGTGTGTAAAACAATGTTGAGAAATATCAGCGTCAAATCCTTGCTAATTGTATGAGTGCGTATCCATCTTCCAGACCTTTACTTCCGTGGTCCACTGTCATGCGATGAGTGGAGCAGATGACAGTGTTGAGAAATCTTTGGCAGTCGTTCGCCGTATGGAGGACTTGCATGAACGAGGCTTTGGAGATGTACGCCCTAATGCGTACACTTACAATTGGTAAGTTTAGAGCATGTCAAGTACCGCCGCCTATCGCGCGCGCTTCAGCTTGGTCGTCTCATTTTTGCTTTTTTTTAAATTTGTCCATAATATAGTGTCATCAATGCGGCTGCCAAGTCGAAGCGGCCTGGGAAAGCACAAATTGCACTTCAGATTCTTCGGAGAATGCAGGATGTTGCAATACGGCCACCCACTGTTACTTACAACAATGTTTTGAATGCATGCGGCTTTGCGAACCACCCCGACGACCACGCGGAGGATATAATTAATATCGCAAAGGAAGTGTTTGACGAAGCAAAAGCCACGTGTGGGGCAAATTATATCACTTACGCGGCTTATATAAGAGTCGTGAGAACCTTTGTGAGAGATGGAACTAGGAAGAAAGACCTCGTTAAAGACGCTTTTAGACAGTGCTGCGAAGCTGGACAATTGACAAACAGTGTAATGAAACAAATGAAATATGCCTTGACAGCACGACAATACGCTGAATTGGAAGCAGAGGCTCTGGGTGGGTCTGGGAAGGGAAAATATCGAAGCGAGTATACAGAAAACGCTCGCATGTCCCGAATTGCATTTAATCGGAGGAAGCCATGATTCCGAGAAGTGCAGCATCTCTTCTTATTTTCCACGAGCCTGAAAACTTGCCCAAGCGGAAGCACTTCTTCGACGTGCCGCTGCACTCGTAGTTAAAGTTGAAGGCCTCCCGAAACAAGATATTGAGATACCTCTAAATCAATTCTGTTCTTTAACCATCACGGTAGTTTCATCACACAACACAAAAGTTGACGCAGACGACTCCGAGTGGCCAATACAAGGTTTACCTATTCATTATTCTCAAAAGTCCCGCTACAACAAGGTATCAGGTGGAACAAATCCGAGTTCCGACAAGGAGAATGCCGCAATAAGATGCGCCTTGGAGGATTTTGAATCAATTTATACCGAATCATTTGTCTATAAAAGTAACAGAACTCGAGCTTACCAAACTGTTGAACTTCTAGTAAATCTAAATTTATTCAAGGTATTTTTAACGCAGCACTGATCCTCAATCGATGCTAGTGAAGAATGCCGGAAGGGTCATTGGCTTCGATCTGGACGTCCTACTCTTCATATCACGTATTCGTCGTGCGGCATGCATCAAATGTGAAATATTGACGACTGAACTTTTCTCTCGGATAGCAAACAAGGCAGCTTCATTGACAACATTGCGTAGGTCGGCACCTGAAAAGTTGTTTGTGTACTCGTCCGCCGCTAAGTGGTTCCAATCTATTTGGGCATCACACTGAATTTTTCTCGAGTGCACGCTGAGGATTGCTTTTCTGCCTTCGGCGTCAGGATAGCCCACATAGATCTGCCGATCAAAGCGACGGAGTACAGCTGGATCAATCACATCCACGCGGTTACTGGCTCCGATTACAATGAGCGTGACATCCTCTGACTCTCCTCGTTCGTTGTCGTTTGATGAACCAGAGTCGAAACCATCCATTTCCGTGAGAAGTTGATTAAGAGTTTGTTCTCGTTCATCATTACCCTGCATGGCATCGTTGGAGCGTGATTTGGCAACAGCATCCAGTTCATCGATAAAGAGGATGGCACAAGCAGGGCGTTCTTGCAATGTGGATATCGTTCTTTTGGAAGATACTCCCAAAAAAGTGGACCACCAAGAAGTAGCGAGGGAAAGCTTCCGTCGTCTTAATGCATCTTTGCGGGCTTTATCAAACAAGGACCTAACACGTGCTGCGCCTCTCCCGACATACATTTCGACAAAGGCTGAACCGGATAAAGCAGTAAAGCTGTCGCACATGGCTTCGCCCGCAACAGCCCGTGCCAGCAGTGTTTCTGAAGTGAATGACAGAGAAATGGGGTGTTGTGAGATTTTTTCAGTCCAGCGCAGCAAAGAGCGCTTGTTGGTAGTTATTACTTACTACCACTTCCAGGTGGGCCATGAAGTAAAACGCCTCGCGGTGGACGGGCACCCATGGCTATGTAGAGAGATGGATTGGACAGGTATGAGACAAGTTCTCTCATTTCCTCAATGACGGACCGTACGCCTGCCACATCGGCGAAGGTCGTTCGATCGGATTCTTCGTCGCCCCATAGCTTGCGGGTACCATTGGACGATGTTTTGGACGAAATATCGTCTCCGCCGAATTGACTCTTCATCAATCGATATAGAAACGCCAAATACACAAACGGAAGAGCCGCTAGGACGGGAGTGGCAAGTTTACTCCACATGGATTCTGGAATGGCCCGTATATCACTGCAGCCTCCAGCTGATAAAGCTTCTAGCAAGCCTGATTTGACAGAGTCGTTGTTTGGTGGCAAGATAGCTCGATTCCACTGCCATTGCGGTGGCTCATCTTTCGATCTCAGAGATGTTTGTAATGCGGATGTTGAAGATGCCAATTGTTTGGTTCGTGTTTGAAAGAAAATTGTCGTAGAACCAACCAGGGCTTGCTGAACCAGCCCATCTCTTGCGGCATTCAAAAGAAGCGACATTGTCGATTCACGGGGATCTCGTTGGAACTCTGGGCCTTTCCACCATGCCACCAAGATGCTCATGGGCCACAGTAAGAAATCATACGGTTTTGTGTTCTTGGAATGCCCGCCACGACGTTGTTTCAAACGCTTATAGGCGACCAACACAAGCACAACGAGAGAGACAACGAGCAGTCCTTTCTTTCGTTTCTGGACGCTTCTTTTCCTTTCATCATCGTCACTTTCATTAGCTAGTTGTTCAGTACTTTTTAGTCCGTTGTTGAGTTGGCTTTCGCCCCCCTCTGCTGCCAATTCCAAATGAAGTGGAAGTGGTGGATCTCTCTCAATATTCTGTTCTTCAATGCTGCTGCTCATTTTGAACTACCCAAGGCTCCATCCAGTAAAACCAATCTCGTTGTCTTCTTACTCGCTCCCTATTCTATTTCTGTGTTTGTGTGTAGATTGTTTCACCGCCGCCATCGTCATGGTGGCCAACTGAATTTTATTCAATTGATTTGGCGTGATTCAAAAGCTTAAAAATATGCCACCCGGGCGTCTACAATGTGCAGTCCATGCCACCTTTTATGCACATACTAGTTTAAGGTGGGTTATGAGCCATCGATTTTTTACAACTGAAAACGTTATTTCATTCCGATAGGTAATTTGGCTAATAGCTAAATGACAATGACAGAACCAATGGATCTAACTACATAGATGTTGTCTTTATGATATTAACCGACCATGGTTGCGTTTAAAGTTAGCTTTTAGCTAGTCTAGCTCTAGAATTATCCCTTGGAACATGGCACCGAATATTTTCTTCGCCGCACCATTTTGTACAAGGCGCTGTAAACAAGGACGAACTCATTTGTGAGTTGATAAAAGTGCGCCAACACTGTGCAGGTCTCTTCATTAGACATGTCGGAAGGTGATGCGAGACTGGAGGAGCTGTTGCCAAGAGCTGCGGGCATTGTTGCTGCTGCCAAAGGAGTGATTAAAATCAGGCAAGCAATGAAGCTTGTTGGGTTTTCACAAGAAGAGATCTGCAACATGAAAATCTACCAAAGAGTCAGACGCCAATCAATGCGACTGACTGTTGTTGACTCGCGAGCTACAGCAACAACAGCAACAGTTCCAACGGTTTTGGAAGTGCCTGTCCGTCAAGTGAACATCGGCAGTGGAGGCACTGTAACTTCCACTTTGAGCAGTGCTGAAAGAACAGGAGACGCCCTTGACACCACGGAAGAGTCTAGCAACAGCAACAACACAAGTGCAACAAATACCACACCCAGGGTTGCAGCTACACCTAGACGTTTGGATGCCAATGACAACAACAAAAGATCTGCAGAAGAATCATCAGCGGCGTCATCAAAGAAAACCAGACGCTCCTCCAAAGAGGTGCACAGGTTGCAAGCCAATGTCATCATGCAAACTAAGAGGGAATCTATGGGAATGAAAATGGCAACATCTAGAATTGATGCTTCTAATCAATTACCCAAAGGCCACCCCGACAAGAAATCAATCAACACAATCGTAAAGGAAGTGAATGAGTTGTGCAACAGCAACGTAAGTCCTAAAACGGCTGGCACTTATGTACAGCTTGGACGTATCAACACATCCCCATTGAAAAGGGGGCCAATGGGATCTTTTACCAAGCCAGTTCTCGAATCATTGAAATGGGCATACGCCAGCTACATCCAGTTGGAACAAGCGGAAGCCTTGACCCAGTCGTCTGTTAAAGACATGTCCAAGAAAGTCAATCTTTGTGTCAATCACGGTGGCTATAAGTTATGCAGAGACGATCTTACTCGTAAGCTGAGAAACCAAACCGCTGATTTGTTCACGGTTGGAAAAACCAATGTAACAGAGCACCGTCGACTTCAGTGGACCACTCACCAGAATCTAAATCTTTGGTTCTCCACATGGAAGAACACGTTGATTGATCTTGGTTTTGGCCGTGAAGCCTTGCCAACAGATGGAGTTGAAGGAGAAGTATTCTTTTATGAGAATCAAACAAGCCGCATTGTCAACTTGGATGAGACAGATGGATCCCTTGATAACACCACCAGCAACAAAGGAGGTCGACCACCCATTGTGTTTAGTGACCCGACGATTTCAAGGGGTTCCCTAGCCGCGAACAAGAGTGGATACTCGTCGACTGTGATCTGTGGTTCAAGCGCGGCAGGAGAGGCCCTACCTCCGCACTTTCAATTAAAGACCCTCGCCAAAAGTGATGCCACAACTAGGATCTCTGTCGATTGGTTTATTCATGCAGCAAATGTCGTTGGCAAATTCGGATTTGAAACGGAAAGAGAGCTTCCCACTACCTTTGGCCTTAACGAACGAGGGGGGATGAACGCTGTAGAGCTTGACAAGTACATAAAGAAAGCAATTTTGCCACTCTATCCTGATGTGGCAGATGTCCCAAGAAAGCGTGTCTTGTTGAAGTTAGACAGCGGTCCAGGCCGAATGAATCTAGACATGTTGGCCGACTTGAGGCTACAAGGTGTGTACGTCATTCCAGGAGTGCCAAACACAACACATGTCACTGAAGAGACAGACCAGAACTATGGCCTGTACAAAAGTATTTACCGTGGAAACTTGGAGACCCTGTTGGCCGCGAGAAAGAAGCTTAGAAAAGGAATCATGGTCAGTGATCTCCCGTTGCTTGTTTATGGCGGCTACGACTGTGTCGCAAAGATAGTGCTGATCAACGCTTTTGAAAGAGCCTTCTCGGAGAAAAGAAATCTGAGTTGCTGGAGGAAATGTGGCGCTGTTCCATTGACAAGACTTCCACTTCAATCTAAAGATGTGCGGCACCTGCTGGCAGTTAATGGTTCCCCCGAAACACAAGAAGCTGAACGCTTGAAGCAGATTGAGGCTCTGAACCGATTCCATTGTAACTTCTTGACTACACAGGGATTTATGGGATGTGCCCTACAAAAAGCAGCTCCGAGAATGCGTAAACAGCCTCCTGCTGTGACAGTTCCACAGTCAAAGGAACGGATTGTGGCAATCAAAAGTGCGAAGGCTGCTGGGCAGATGTTTTTTGCTACAGGTGGGCAACACTTGAACTCTGATGAGTTTTTTCAGGCTAGAGAACACTCACAGAGATTGGAAACTGCGAAGAAGATTCAAGAAGAGAAACAGAACCGGGTTCTGCTTCAAGAAACAGAAAAGAAGGCGCGAGATCTACTCACTTCAAAAGGGCCTTTGAATGACGAAACTTTCAAGAAGTACAACAAACCCGACATCAAACTGTTGTGCAAGTGGAAGGAAATCAAAGTGAAAGACGACAAGAAAGAAGAAATGTACAGGTTATACATTGTGCAGCCTGAACCACCCATGCCGGAACCATGGTCAGAGGAGGAGGAATCCGATCTACAGCGGCTATTGAATCCTGTGATGCCACTTCAACAGACCCATCTTGGTGTTGCAGCAAAGCAAATGGCTGTTGCCACAGCGAACAATTTGGGACGTCTTGACAGAGAAACTCGCCACAAACTCCTCCAATCTCTTGCCACTTTCGAACGCAATGAAGGAAACACTCTTACAGATGATCCCAACTAGTTTAACATAACTATTATTAGCAACATTAGTTCAAAATCCTGCTCATTGTCGGTCAATTTGATCTTCGGAAATCTGAATATTTGCTTCAAGTAAGCTAACCCCTTACCTGATTAGTTGGAATCATTAGGGATTTTACAGCCATTTGGCTTACGGAGGTTTATGGCGCATAGCGCCCGTACACGCGCCGTAGGTTTCTACGGTATACGCCATAACCTTCTTTAAACTAGTACTGTACAATGGATTGCTAACTGCTCTGTCTCTACAGTAGCTATTTTTACCTGGTGCTTGAAGTAAGTGTATCACGATATTGGTGGTCAGCCATCAATCCACAGGTTGTGGTGTTTTGCCAATGGCATATTCCAAACCATTCCAAGACTTGACAGACAGTCCAGCTCTACTAGTTGGATCGGTGATGAAGGTGTTTGCAAAGTGAGGCCATAATGTAATCCATTACATCAACATTAGGATGCTTCATTTTTACATTGCCTGCTCTTTCTATAGTTTGCTGGAGGATGCACTCCTCAAACCCATCATTAAGAGCTCCTTTCTTTTAAGTAGAAATCATTTCAATTTTGGCTGTGCTATCAAGCAACCTTGCTAATCTTCAGTGCATATATTCGTGTATAAAAACTGTAGCTTAGAAACATCTCTAGTTCCCAGTACAATCGGTGTTTCTAACTTCTATTTTTTTAACGTGAAGAGTCGGGATGCATTGTGACTGTGCTGTACTGTACTGTACCAAACCACTACTTTACCCATTCGTAAATAGCGGCCACCAATCCAAAGGAAGGCCCAAAGACACACGCCTGCAATGGCAGCAACCCCCGCCCCAAGAGTTTCAGAGGCGGTGCTTTTATTCGCTCTCCCTTCCACCAATGCCAAACTGTTCGGCTGTTGCGAAAGTAAACTTGTAAAATGTCGATGGGTGTCACAATCAAGGAGGATATCATTCCAGCACCAACCCCACTGGCCAAAAGTACCCCAAAGCTGGGTTTGGTCGTTGGATTGTAATACTCATAATACATTGAAGGAGGGATCCCCTCATTCAGCTGCCATGGAAGGCCGCCAAGTTGAGCTCGTTTGAAAAGTTCAAACATGGGAAAAAAGGTCACATTAAAGGCAATTTCCCGTGCCACCAAAAGCCCAATGCCTCGCAAGACGCGTTGTTGTCGTTCTTTCGGGTCAAAAATACCTCCACGGTACAAGTGAGAATCCAACCAATGTCTCCACGACTTGGACTGATGCAATTCGTAAACATGTCGATAATAGCTCTGAGAAAGTTCTAGTGGAAGCAATAGTGATACTTGAGCAACTCCCGCAATCGTACCCGCCATGATTTCCATCTCGAGCGTATGTAGTAGCCGTTGTTGCCGTTGACTGATTGTAGACGCGTTGTTACTTTTGCGAGTCATTGCAGTTGTTGTTGTTGTTGTATTTGTTGTTGTGAAGAAAAAGGATTGCTGCAAGGCCGTCGACGTCATTTGATTGAGCCACAATCTGAAAAAGGGAGTCAAAATGCGATTGGGGCGCTGCCTTGCCGTTGCTTCCGTCGCAAAATAATTATTCCATTGAGAAAGAGCCTTTTGTTCCCATTGGACCCGTGCTTGTTCCGCTGGATAACTGATTCCGGCTGAGGCGACCGAGGCAGCAAAGGTCGTCGAAACCAACCACAAGCTGTTGCTACTGGTTGGATAATGTTGGAGGTATGAAATGGCCAGAGATTCCAACAACCATGATGATGACAACGAGGATGACAATCTTGAATTCGAATTCAAAGCCTCTCCTGAGCTTTCTCCTAAATATTTGTTAGACCTTTTTCTCATCCTACTACTACCAGCACCATGAGGGCTACTGATCGAAGCCGTCATTTTCTTGGGTCTTTTTTGCGAAACGGAAAATTATCAAACCAGAAAAGTTTCGTTACGTTCAGGATCGAACGGCAGTGCCTTAGTGAATGTTGCCAGTATCAGCTGTACGTACTGTTATTGGTACGCCAAGCTCGAGGAATACACTCACTTGACTATATCTACTAGCTAGTACGCCATTGTGGCAGTAGGAAAAAGAAAAAATAATTTGTCGTGGCAGAAGAAAAAAAAAGCATTCGTCATTCATGCATCGGAACTCGGGACCCATTACGATTGTATTTCAGTCGTGAACATTCAGAATTATTAGGGAAACATGTGCGACTTTAGAATTCAGGTGGCGGCAATTGGCTACTTGAATAGCGCGGAATGGCGCGAATACACCCGGCCCGCCGATTGCTCGGAGGGAAAACATGTGAAGTCCAAACGGTCAGAGTCACATACAGCAACAGTGTCACAGCTCATTCATTGGATTGATTGATTCATTCATCCATGGACGAAAAGAGCGCCCCTTCCAAAACTACCAGCACAACCAACAAATTTAAATCACAGGATATACCATATCCTGGCTAACAGACTCACTGACTGCGGTCCTTTGGACTATCATGCATAGTATTATTTTGTACTAGTACAATGCCACCAATAGCCTGTCACAAAAACAACGTTTGCACACCAAAGATCACCAATCAGTATCATCGTGTACAGAAGCTACTTAACCATACAAACTACAACTATTGATTCAATAGGAACCAAGACTGCAGTAGTAAACAAACAACATGTATATTGAACTGAATGATGAAGACTCGGTTCGAGATTCGATACTAGAACTAGTCCAGCATCAAGCTTCTGCCACGGAAGGAGAAAACGACAACGGCAGCACAGCCAATGCTCCTGTACTAGTCCCAGTACCGCCTACCCACATTCACATCCAATTGGATCTTCCCTTGCGGCAAGTAGCGCCGGAATCCATTCGAACCTTTTTTGATACCCTTGGACAATCAGATTGCTTTCAAGACACGGGAGTTGAGCTGTACATGACGACCTCTACTACTGCCAGCAATAACAACACGAACGAACATCCCAATCATCATGACCATGACCACGACAACGCTGACGTTGTCCATGACGGCAACAACCGCCAGAACAATCGTTTGGTTCCCGCCCACGAACTGGCCGATATTTTGGGCCGCGTACCCAATCTCTTGTTGGTGGAAATCGATGAAGTAAATCTTCTTTGGGATGATTCTCGTCACATAAAACGACTCGCACAAATGTTGGCACTCCAAACACAGTTGCGAACCGTCTATTTACAAGATATCATCTGCGAGGACACTACTCCTGCCACCACCACCACCACCACCGCACGACCCGATAGAATTACGACGACGACTCGTTTGTGCAGCAGCAGCGGCGACCACGATGGCGACCACGATGGCGACCACGATGGCGACCACGATGGCGACGAAGGTCTGCAGCCCCTAGCCCGTGCCCTGGCTGGTCTGCCGGCCCTGCAGACCCTCGAATTGTACCAAATTTGTTTTCACCCAGATTCAAAACGGAATGCCAAAGCCTTGGCACACATTGCCAAGAATAGCAAGGCCAAAACACTGGAAATCATGCCTTGCTCATACCATGACGTACAAGAACAGGGTCTGGCGGTAACAGAAGCTCTCCACACGAATTCAGTTCTAGAAAAACTATGCCTTGTGACGTGCACAAAGGCAGCACCATCCGCGGCCACAGCACCTT
>ENA-ORBV01013705-ORBV01013705.1-microbial-mat-metagenome-genome-assembly--contig:-NODE-13705-length-12268-cov-5.651710_pt1 | contig 12268 bp, 9 predicted proteins | sample MGYA00237777_ERZ505514 | MGnify/ENA primary metagenome ERZ505514 (study PRJEB26160, sample SAMN06269048) | microbial mat metagenome | isolation source: Oligotrophic lake microbial mat | place... | reverse complement strand
TCTGATTCGGAATTCCCTTTTCTTCGCCTCGGTTTTGGTTCAATCAACTTAGCTAGACAATCACAAGAACTTAAATTGAACTGCTGCGCTCTTCATCACGTCAAATCAGGCGAGTTGGGATCACTGTCTGTTCAAGAATGATGATTTCATTAATTGTTTACTGTGTCGGCATCATGTGTGGAGTGCAAGCCCTTATTCCTCGATAGCTACTAGCTAGCTAGTAGAGCTAGCATTCTGTCTTGCTGAGCAGGCAGAGGAGCTAACATAGGTGATCATTCGGACTGGGAGTAGAACGACAGCACTCGCTTATGCAATCAGTGTGCGTTCTCGCTACTGCAGCACATGCACTTACATAAGTTGTGCGTTCCTAACTCAGCACGACGCACAATAAATTTTAAACGGAACCAAAAAAAGCTGACGTGGTCGACGTCGTCACTGCAACTACAGTGGCACTTTAGTAGATGCTAGTGCTACAGCACTTGACCTGCCGTAGTCCTGGAATAGCAGTGGTGACTGCGAGTGATCCTGCACTAGTAGGGGGACATGTCTTTGTGTTCTTCGACATCACTAGTAGCAATGACCCCAGACAGAGTAGAAAAACCTATTGCCCGCAACCAGTGCACAGCAAGTCTTTAAACAACATGATCCCCCGTCACTGAAAAGATTTCGAGGAGCAGAGAACACCAGGTGCCATTGTGCTGCTACTGTTGCTGCTGTTTGTCTGCATGTAGCAGCACCAGTAGCAGACTTCCGCTGCTGTCTTTAAGCTGGCTAGCTAGCTAGCTGGCTAGCAGCAGCGCTGCGTGATGGACACATCATTTTGTGAGTTCAGAGGTCCTGACAACTGACGTGGTCCACACACTTGGTCGGAGCGCTGAAGGGCAATTGTGGCGCCGCTTCGGTCATGTTCCTGCTGTGCAGAATTTCCGCAATGACCCAAGGCAGCTGCTCCCTCCGTCCGAACTCTGCTGCACCAAGCCGGGTCTCGAACTGAACCTAAGCAAAGCGAACACGATTGGTTTAAACTGATGCTCCCAGGCGCTGCTTTGCACAAAAACATCAACATCCATGTGCATGTCACATGGTCTAAAATCAAAGCTAGCTGGCGCATTTTGCCTCCAAAGCACGGCAAAATCACTCACCAATGATTAGCAGCCAGCATCTGCACGCTGCTCTGCTTTGAAGACAAAATTCCAATGGAAAGATGGCTGACAATGGAGCAAAGAAGAAACTTCTGTCAACAACTGACAGGCAGGGACTCTGTCTTTCAGTTCATGCAATGGCTGGAGCAGACAAGCCTCAAAGAGGAGTTTGTCCTGTTGTCGCTGCTGAAGAAAGGGGAAGTTCAAACACAACATTGTTGAGTTGAAGCAGCAACCAAAAGCATTGGCACTCCGTGATGGAGCAACCGTTCGTCAATTGGCTTCCAACATTGACATTCCAAAGTCAACATTGCAAGACTGCTTCCGGCGAGACAAGATCTTCTTTAAGACCACCAGCGCCCTCAAGCCTGCCTTAACTTTGTCCAATGAACATGACAGGCTGCTGTTTGCCTTGGAGATGACAGATCCGGCGTCAACTGTCAACACCCGGAACGCGACAATGAAATTCTCGACTCAACACGATGAGGTCCACATCGATGAGAAGTGGTTCTTCACATGCAAAGACCAACAAACACACATCCTTGTTAGTGATGAAGAGGAGGCGCCTCACAGAACAACCAAACACAAATCCCACATTGCTAAGGCAATGTTCATCTGCGCTCTTGCCAAACCACACCGACTTTCGAATGGTGCATGGTGGGATGGAAAGATTGGCATTTGGCCAATTGGCAACATTGAGTTGGCTAAGAAAGCTTCTAAGAACAGACCAGCAGGCACACCCGAATGGAAGAGTGAAAGCGTGGACAGAGCTAAGCATGAGTGTTTGCTGTTGAATGACATTGTCCCAGCAATGCTAACGAAATGGCCAACAGATGTCAACAACGCGGTTGTTCGTTTTCAACAAGACGGCGCCAAGGCCCATCTCCATCCCCATGACCGTGATTTCTTGGATGAGACAAAATCACTTGGTGTGGAGGGAAAGACAAGGCTTTGCACTCAACCAGCAAACAGTCCTGATGTGAACATCAACGACCTCGGCTTCTTCGCGTCGCTTCAGTCGAGATGCCAACAGAAGTGTCCACAGAATCCGTTAGAGCTTGTTGACATGGTGCAAGATTGCTATGAACAACATCCAATCAACAAGATGAAGAGGCTATGGATTGCACTCCAATCAATCTGCAATGAAGCGACTCTGCATGCTGGCGACAACACATTCAAAATTCCACACATGAACAAGGACAAGCTTGAACGCGAAGGACGTCTTCCCACCGTGTCAAACGTGGACCCTGTGGCACTCCACTGCTTGGAGAACTGAAGCATGGCTAAACTGACTGACTTGTGCCTCCACTCTGTTGTCACTGCAGAGCCATTGTTGGACGCGCGGCTGATGGGCATCTTGGTTGCTCTGTTGATTAGTCTGTTAGCGTGTTCACTGGAAAACTTGAAAATGCAAGTCAAAACTTTAATTTCGTGTCACCAAATGGAGGGATTAAAGCCTGCCGGCGCACCATTAGAAGGTTAACTCTCATGTTGCCCTAAGCAGTCAAATCAGCTGCAAGCGTGCCAAATTTGTGCAGATCTAGCACATTGCAGTCTGTCCGTGGTTCTCTGGTGCATGTCTTCGGCACAGCAGAAGTCGGACGGAGGGAGCGCATGCTGCATGCAGCACTCGGACTCTCGGAGAACACAGCAAGACCACCCTTTTGGGTTTTGGCGAACCGCAAGTGTTTGTGCTCCTGTGGTGCCCACGATCGAAAAGAATTTGAGCGGTTTAATGTTCAGTTGCCATTTGTGGACATCGGGGTTTCATCGATCATCAATTCTGAACGTTCACTTCAGTTGCCATTTGTGGACATCGGGGTTTCATCGATCATCAATTCGGAATTCCCACCCCACGTTGGTCCCTCTCACACGTTTTGAGTTTTCTCCTCCCGTGAGTTGGGACAGCGTTGGGATGCCAATTGTTGGGTTGAACAAGGAAATGAGGCAGCAGAGCTGGAAAGCTCCGCTAGAAATTTGCTCTTGACCATGACGAGGATTGTGCAGTGACAGGGAGAGCCAAGGCATGTCAGAATGCAAGGAAATTGAAGGGCTTGTTTGGGCTCAAAGGAAGTCCATCTTCTGAGCATCCATGCAAGAAAGATGCAATGTGTTTTTGTGGTTGAATGGAAGAACGGCATTCACAAAGTGACTTGCATTGTTCAAGTGTGTTGGGTTCCAACAATCTCGTGTGATTCATTTCAGCAACAGGTGACATTGCAAGAAAAATGGCAGCATTCTTCATGCTGCAACAGTGACATTGATGTTGTGCCAAGTCAACTGCAACACGTTTGACAGTGCGACCTGTGGCTTTGTTGACAGTCACTGCAAAGAACAGATCAAAGCAAAATGGTTCTTGAACAAAAACTTCAGCAACAGAGGTGAGAATGTTTTTGGTGCAGAAGGTGATGTGTTTGTTTGTGTTGTCAGCAGTTGATTTTGACATTGTTGTGGCAAGGGGAATGACAGTGACTCTCTTTTTGGGTCAATGTTCCCTGAACATGACTGAAAGCCTGTGGGTTGTTCCGGGACCAAACATGCCAAACATGGCCAGTGGGACCACTTTTGTGGGCATGTGGGATCATGGACCTAATTTTTGTGACAGTGAAAAATGCATGGACAGCGTTTGATCATGGACTTGTCACTGGGACTTTTTGACAAGTGAAACTCCATTTTCGATCAGACTGCTCCCAGGGGAGGACAGAAAAGCTGCTCCACTTCTTCTCACTTTTCCTCCAGGCTGGACTTCAAACAGGCTTGCACAGAGAAAGTTGTGGCAGGTTGAATTTTGTGGTGCAAAAAAAACAAAACAAAAATGTGTTTTGACCATGGAGAACCTTTCTGATGTGGACAATCATGTCACCATTGATTTGACCAAGGATGATGATTCTGTTGACAATTTTGGAGAGTGCCTGCTGTGGCAAGCAACCTGTGCAAGTGTGCATGTGAACTGACTGCTTGAATTGCTCATTGTTGGGTTTTGTTTAGGATCAAAAACAAACAGATTTTTTCATTCTCATGACAGTGACAGGGATGCCTGTCTCAAGCCTGAGATTGACCGTCTTCATGAGGAAGCGTTTGGCAATTGCAGATGACAAGTCTTTGGAGGGAGAGAAATTCCATGAGGACCCAAGGGACGATGCGACCTGCACCGACCGCTTGATTCCCGACGATGTCAGCAAGCTCTCTGAAGAGTCTTTCGGCGCAGAGGAATGACCCGGGTTAACCCATGACAATGTCTGCTCATGCAGGAAGGAAATGGTTGTGGGTTTTGAGCAGGCGGCACCTCATCCCTGTCATGTTTGCTGTTTGCTTGAATTGCACGTGTCTTGATGCAGTGCTCCAAACTGTGGCAATTCCCCAGTCATTTGAACCTTCTGCAGTGGGAATGAAGTTGAGCCACCAATGCACGCTGCATGCGATCGGCAAATGTGCTTCTTGTTTGACTCAGTTCTGAATCTCATTCTTCTGACTCCAAAATGCACCTTCCTGCATGCATCCACCAGAATCCAAGAAGCTTTGCACTGAACACTGAACATTCAAGAGCCCCCCCCCCCCGCATTTGACTTGATTTGATGTGACAAATCCTCTCCCAACAAAATGTCAGTTGTTTCAGATGTCACAGACTTTTTGACACACATGGAAGAGACAAGTGTTGCAATTCATTCCAATCCACTCATCCAAAAAGAGGACTTTCTGGTCACAGTCGGAACCTTGGATGCTGTCATCACTCAACAATTGTTTGTCCCACATGTCATTTGATTTTCAGCAGTTTCAGCATTCCTGTGATTCTTTTCCTTTTGGCTTGAATTGAATTTTCTTTGAAAGCATTGCCAATGTTGATGCTGAATCTGAAAGCATCAGAAAAGCCTGTCAAGTTTTCTTTCTGGCAGACAAATGCAGTCGACATTTGAGTCATTTGCATGTCTCACTGAAAACAATGAAAGGGTCATTTTGAGCATGCAGAGCAAATGAAAAGTGCGATCACTGATCTGTCTTGTGTGCTCGTTTGGCTGATGCTGAAGCAAAAAGCATTTTGACTGTGTCCGCACGCTTTTGAGAAGAAAACGAATGTGTCTCCTTTCTTCAACTTGAACTTGCTCTGGAAACTGTCTGTTTGAGACATTCCAAAAAAATTGATTACATTTTTTTTTTGTCACCTGTTCCCCAGGGAACATCAAAAAAAGAAACGCAACGCGACAGCTGCGTGGATGTCCAACATCCTCGAAGAGCAAATGCAAATTCCAACACAACTTCAGTTGTCAAACTGAGTTCACAAATTGAGCTGGACCTCACATTCACAACAGTTAAACAAATGCACCAAATGAGACACATCCACAACTTGGCCCTTCAAGTCACAGCAAAAGTTGGCTTTTGATTGCTCAAGCTCATGCTGAACGCTGTTTTCCACCCCGCCGTGACAGACCAACATCCGCTTGCCAGCCATTCCGACAAGCTGTTGAAGTTTCAAACAAAACAAGATTCAAGACGCTCCGACAACACAGGCAAACAAAACTGCACAGATGGACACAGACAACTTCATCTGCAATTGTTTTGACAATGGAGTCCTCACAAAGCATGTCTTCAATTGCAGCTCAGCAAACTTTTTGACTGCGCTGACGTGTCATTGCAATCTTCATCCCTAACATGACAAAACTCATCATCGTTGTCATCAAAGATGAAGCTTGCAAATGTCAGCTAGCAACAACCATGCCCAAATTTTGGCAACATCTTCTCAGCTTTTGATTTCCTTCACACAAAAATCGCTGTGCGGCCAACATCTGATGTTGGCATGTCCATTGTCGCTGTTGTGTTGACAGCATGAGAAGAGAACATGTTCACTTCATGCATGCACAATGTTTTTTGCCAGCAGTGGTGAAATCAATGAAGCATTGTAAATCCAAATGATTCCCTTCTGCCCTCTCCATTGTTGTTGTGCTGGCACATTGTCTGACATGACGCTGAGTTGCGCAGTCCGAACAACAAGTTTTCACAAGAAGCGCTGCTGACATCTGTGTCATCTCTCTCATTTTCCGTTCTTCAAGTTGCAGCCAGAGACGCAGACAAACAGATGACACTTTGATGGGCCCCACATGCACTTGAGTTGAGGGCAACACTGTTTTGCACATCACACCAGATGGCACCCCACAGGGTGCAAGGCAGTTTCGGCAGCATGGTCGCGCATCAGAACGGTACACGCCAGTCATTTGTTTAGGAAATCGTCTAATTGGGAAAATGTCATAATGACTTTTCATTTATTTCGGAAATTCACAAAAGATCGCGATTCCTTTATTTCTGTGGTTTGCTTTTCGAGATGCGCGAATCTTGTGATCTTGAGTAACATTTCCTACACAGATCCTTGCTTCCAACATGTTGATGTTACAACAAGCACATATTCCACGAGAATGCAATGCTCAGAACCCTTGAACTTTGGGATAACTATCATTTCCTACAACTAGATTACATTATTCTACCGGGACACTGCATTGTGCTAATAGCATCCTTGTCTTTCCTCGCCACACCTACTGCTAGTACTAACAACTGGTGCTAGCTATTAGTAGAGAAGCAGGTAGAGACAGTAGCACCAACAGAGGATCAATCGGCTATCAACAACATGTCCAGTAGTAGTAACGGCAATGGTGCTTGTTCTTACAGTAGTTTGCCCGTGGCAGCAACCATTGCTGCCGCCATTGGAGCTGTGTCTGTCTTGGCTGTCTATGCGAAGAAGGGTCAGATTGCTGCTTATAAAAAGAAACAGCCAATCATTGCGTCCAGCAGCGACAACCAAACAACAACAAAACGGAGGACCTGCAAGGCAGGCCGAACCTCTCACATTCTCATTCAAACCGCAAACGCCTACTTATCCTCCAGCTTCTTTCAAGCCCTGGGGTTGGTAGAAGTATCGGCTAGAGGTCCATATGTCCTCTTGGCGTGTCCCACTTCCACCAGTGCTATCAGAAGCAGAAGCAACGGTTCACAGAAACCCCAACCACCATTTATCTTACTCCAAGAAATCCCTCCGTCGGATAACCCTACCTACCCATGTGGTGCATCGGATATTGGAGTCAGTCGCTTGTGTTTGGGTGTCCAAGATGTTTACGAAATGATTCCAATTTTGCGCGACAAACATCGGCTGCAGCCACTGGCCCCACCTGTCTGCCAAGAAGGACGAGAAAAGTCTCATAAATCTTCATCGTGGATGGGATCATGGAACTGGTGGAATCCTCCCATGGTTGCCGTGGCCTATAAAGATGCCGCCTCGGGAACGATTGTTGAGTTGATATCCCTTCATGTACATGCCTTTTATCCCCATTTGAATAGATTGTCCGTGACCGTGATGCAGTCCTTGACCTCTGTATCATTTCCCTTTTGGATGCACGCCAAAGTCAATACCACCCATCATGGACGAGGCATGGCAGCCTATTGGGCTTTGGGATTTACCGTGGTTGCAAAAACCTATGACTTTTCTCATCACCCGAGACGAGAGGGTGTTGGTGGTGAGAGTCATCATCACATTGCCACAGCAAGTGACGAGGATGACGATGACCCGTACCACCACCAACCTTGCAACAACAAGGTCGATTACATGGTGTCTTCCTCCTTGTGGCCACCGCCAACCGCAGGAACAGTGAAACACGTGACACGCATCAAAACACCCTATGAACGATCCTTCTTTTGTATGGAACTCCTCGAATGGGAAACAAACATATCAGCTTCCTCGTCAATAGCGACAGCCGACAACACTCAACAAAGACCACCATCATCATCACAATCCATTCGATTGGCGGTACAGGTCGACAGTGTCCCCAAGGCACTGACACGCATCTTGCGATCGTCCACAGCGACTGTGGATTTATGGACCTTGGCCAAATCGCCTCGCATGGTTGTTTTGCCATGGCCATTGGGTAAAGCCCACGTGGCCTCGATCCGAGATCCAGATGGGTTGGAAGTGGATTTGATCAAAACCTACACTACTAGTCATCACCACAACAAAACGACACTATGAACAACACCATTCACAGCACAGCAACAGAGCAGTCAATCGCGGCATTGAGACAGAAGTGATGGGCGCAGCACCAGATTGATTTGAACGAATCAGCCAACAATCCATACATCACAAAAGAAGAGGATGAAGCTTTTCCAAGAAATTTTGCCTTCCTCGGCTTTTGCATTTATACATGCATATGTATATACTTCAGCTACATGTATTCATACGTATGGAGACAGATACAATATATACAAAAGATAAACTATATAATAATTTATTTCTACTTCGATATTCCGATTCTTTGTCGTGTCTTCACTCCATTACTATTTGGTTGCCTCGTTAACCAGTTTGGACAACTTTGTATGGAATGGGCGATAGCCTCCCGGTATCCACGCGTTGGGAGCTGGAAATACTTCGGACACGCGAGGAAAGAGCGAGATCGGTTCTTGTTGATGGGGAGGCGATGCAGCGCTGTAGTACATGTAACGAGCAGCATTTTCGACAGGAGTCACCGCATCTTCCAGTCGTTGTCGTGTCAAGGCGGCTTCGACCTCCATACCAATCGGAACCAAAAGTCGTAAGCCTCCCTCTTCGGCAACTTGTCGAACCACGTGTTTGGTGAATGTCTCCCATGCCAAGATCAATGCCGGTGTCTTTAATCGTGGAGGTGGTCTGGCTTTGTTAACTCTATGAACTTCTCCTGTGCGTTTGCTTCGACAATACCTTTGGGGTTGCGAAATGTACCATCCGCTTTATTCAAATGGCCATGGCGTTCATTTTGCAGGCACAGGCGAAACAAGAGCAGTAAAATTTTACGTTAGTAAAAGATCGCGTAATCATTTTTATCAGAAATTTGTTGATTTTCACTTACAACATGGATGCATCAATGAGCCAGATTCCGCGTTTTTTAAGATTTTTCAAAATCTCTAGTTTGGCCTTGAGTCTATCTTCCACAGGAAGACCGCCGCCCTTGAGGACATCGGCGGCGAAGGCGGATTTTACGTTTTGCTTTTTAGTAGTAACGACTACCCTGTCGGTGCCACGGGAGCAGGCCGCAAGCAAGGTCCAAAACTGCGAAGTACCGGCTGAATTGTCGTTGAAGGCGCTACTCATGGCACTGTCGATCATGGTAGAGGTACCCAAGCTTTTGGTACTGATACTTTGATCATCGTCATCTGCGCCGTCCAGCACCATAATCGCAGCCACTGCCGAACTGCCATCTTTTTGTTCCGTTTGGCCTGTCTTGACAGTGGTACTACTTGCACTATCGACCGCGACGCTAGTGCCAACCGGAACCAAGACGCGGCCGCTACCATTGATACCTTCCAATGCTGTGGGTTCTCCAAAGGGTAAACTATAAACCAAGTTGATGTAGTTTCTTGGTCCGTCGTACAAGTCCCCTAGAATGGAAGGATCCAAACCTGGTCCACGAAGGACCCGCTCTTTCTCTGTAAAACCGTGACTTTCCGCCAGCAGAATGACTCGTGTCTTTCCCGGTTCTGGTTTCCAATGCAGGTAATAGTCTACTGCCATGCGAACCACATCCAAGTTCTCGCAATCGCCTTCTGGAAGAAGTTCGTGCATTGCCGCGTGGGCGCGAATCAGTAGCTCATCCGTGGGATTGACATAAGAAGGAGACTGGACGTGGTCCAACGATGGAGGCGGCCTTCCACTCATGGCTGTTTTGGTTGGCTTTGCCTTGGCCTTTGAAGTCGCTGCATCGGTATCAGTTGTTGTGTTTGCTTCAGTCTTGGTATCTGAACTGCTTTGCGGAGATGGTTTCTGGTCATCTTCACGTTCAATATTTGTGGATCGTACGTTGGCCGTAGATTCACCATCGCGGCTTGTGTCTGCTTCTTCTACCGAATCTAGTGGAAGAAAGTCAAGGGTACCAAAGTCTGAAAATGGAAGCGTATCGTCATGATCACTTTGTAGTAGCAAATGATCCAAAAGGCCACTTGCTCCATTCAGCATTTCTTGTCTTACATCAGTTGGCGACAGCGGATCCTCCTGAGGAGATTTCTCCCCTTGTTGGCTCAATTCGTCCCCCGACAATAAATCGGTCGGATTTTCCGCGACTGGCATTTCTTCATCATTGACACTTCTGTCAGCACCACGGTCCACCACTAACTCGGTGTGATCCACATAAGGCATATATAGCCTAATGAGTTGATCAACCACCTTTACTACACTTGCCGAGACTTGTTTGTTGCTGCTAACTGGTGTCTGTTTAATAACTTTCTTCTCCCTTTTCTTTTCCTTTTTATTTATCGTCTTTTTAGTTGCAACGATATCAGTCTCACCGGAAGACGTCATCTTCTTGGACTGTTTCAAGGCCGCAGCTCTAGTTGTAACGCCATTCGCTTGGAATTTCTCCCTTTTGACTTCGCTGCTTTTGTTTTCATCCTTGGACGAAGTAACATTGGTCGATTTCTTCAGAATATCGATAGAAACACTCTCCAGCGTCGGTGGTAGTTTGGCTGCTCCAACACTCCAACCTCCCTCGGATTCGTTGTCACTTTCTGTTGCTTCTTTCTTGCCAGTTTTTTTGGGAGTCCAAGAAGGCGGCTTCCACCCCCCACTTGGCTTCCAAACTCCTTTGCGTCGAAGCTTTTCTTGTTCCCGCCATGCCAAGGCCAAAGTCCTTTCATCTTCTGCTTCTCCAGTTTTGTCGTTGTCATTGGTTTCGATACTAACGTCCTGGTCCTGGTCTCCTTTTCCTTTGCCGCTGACGCCCTCATCATCGTTTGTTGAGTCAGCGTCAGACGTAATGTCGTGCACTTCAACAACAACGGTGTCGTCGCCTGTAAGCCGTCCAACTCTCCTCAATCCCACGCCAGGAGCCGCCTCCACCTTTGTCCTCTTGTTGTGGGCGGCAGAGAAAAATCCACGGATATCCGCAGACTTGACAGGACCTACGGGTGTTGGTCTCTGGATCCCATCAGGTGGTTTCATTGCAAAGAACCCTCGGATATCCGCCGACTGGACGGGGGCTTTACGTTTCGCGGCCAAAGAAATAGTAGTAGCATTAGCAGCAAACGAAGGATCCTCCTTTTTCCGGATTCCAATAAGATGATTGGCCCTATATTTGACATGGTCATTGCTGCGATTGGTCCTCAAGCCACGAGTAATTTCCGCCCACTTGTTTCCATACCGCTCATAATATGACAAGATATAGGCATCTTCTTCGGCGGTCCAAGGTTCTCGATTGATACTCGGATCCAGCTTGTTAAACCAGCGTTCTCGGCATCGAGTAGGATCTCGATTGGGTACATGTTCAGCAATCTGATTCCATGGATACTTGTTATGGGCATTGGGAGGGAGAAGCTCGATTGTACGACGAAGAAGGCTGTCTTCTTCATCGGTCCAGGGACCAACTTTTACCATTTTCTGTTGCTTTGATCAGTAAACGTTCGGTGTCAGCTTCCTTCACTCTTAGAACTAGTCTTGACACTCTGCTGCTAATAGCAGTAGCTATCCAGTACAGAAACAAAACACGGTCCTAAAGTAATACTATACTAACTGTGTCAAGCTTCCACAATCTGGTTGTTGTTGCTGTTGTTGTTGTGGGAGGAAACGTCACTCACATCATCCCATGTTGTTGTTCTTGCGGTCGAAGGATCGAGGATGTCATCAAAAAGATATCAAATTTCCGGAAGAACAATTCACTAATAACGTAACATTTTCGTGCGGGTAGAACGGTTCTCATCATCCGAGCATGTGTGAGTACCAAAAAAAAAAGCGAACTTTCCTTAACTGAACCAAAATTGCTGTCGGGTATTAATTTCTCGGGTTCGAGTCCTTCTTTATGGCAGCTGGCTTTTTTTTTTTTTGAAATTTCGTGCATGTACGGATACATGCCATAAGGTCATCCATTTCCAAGGTCGCGGGTTCGAGTCCGTTGTCAGATAGTCAGTATAGTTTTTTTTCCGAAATTTCGAGCATGATCAATGAGTTGGATCTTCATGACATTTGGCAACTACCCCCAGATATTAGTCAGTAGTGATGTACTACTGGCTAGATAGCTAGATAGCAAATCTCTAACTGTAGCTAATCACCCCAATTATATACCTGTCTCTTATACACATCTCCGAGCCCACGAGACTAAGGCGAATCTCGTATGCCGTCTTCTGCTTGA
>ENA-ORBV01013701-ORBV01013701.1-microbial-mat-metagenome-genome-assembly--contig:-NODE-13701-length-12270-cov-5.593455_pt1 | contig 12270 bp, 6 predicted proteins | sample MGYA00237777_ERZ505514 | MGnify/ENA primary metagenome ERZ505514 (study PRJEB26160, sample SAMN06269048) | microbial mat metagenome | isolation source: Oligotrophic lake microbial mat | place... | reverse complement strand
CTTTTGAATCTTCCTGTTATTCAGCCAATAGTCACCATCCGCTGTGTTGCCTTCCGTCAGATTGGGCAATGGCTTGTAGCAGTTTTGCTTCTAGCAATCGATGCTGTTTGCTATGCCTTTCCTCTTCTTCCTTTACTCTTTGGTTGAAACAGGCTAGGGCATTGTCGCATCTCTTGTCTTCTTCAATCAACTCTTCTTGGAATTGTTGCATCAGTTGGTTTGCTTCTTCAGTGCTTACAGTAGACTCTCCAGTCTCATCAATGGTTTCCATGCTAGGCAATGCTGCTTCCGGCACAACCGATTCGCGAATCAATGTTTTTCCAGTGCTGATGTAGACCTCCGATTCGCATTCGTCTATCGATTCTTCACAGAATACTGTGAGTTATTGTCGTTGTGTTGTCTTTGCCTTGGTCTTCCGCTCGACACTCCAATCGACACTTCAATTGTGGTGTGGACTCAATGCTTGATTGCTTTCCAGCTTGTGGCGCTAGCACTTAATTTGTATTGCTCTTGTCGACACTCTTGCATTATGTCTTGTCGCTGTTTGGACACAAGAGGGTTCTCGATTTGTGTAGGCCTTGGCACTGAACGCACATCCTACCGATTTTGCGACCCTCCTTTGTCACGAATCCTCTGCTCGCACTCGTCGCTTCCATTGATCCGACTTCTTCTCTCTTCTCCTAATAGCTATCTCGGCTCTATTGTCTTCCTGTTGTCGCTTGTTATCTTGACTAGTCTTCTAGCTACTCGCTTCTAGCTTTAGCTAGTGTCTTTGAATTCAAATTGACACAAGTAGCTACATGCAGGGAACAGTGGTGCTAACATCAGTGTTAAAGGGCTACCTACAGACGCACACAGGACCGGTATTTGGGTCACCCAAAAGAAGGGTCTGCTTCCATCGTTGCATCGACATCACCCTGTGTTTGCTCTGCGTAGACAAAGTCAATCGTGCCCACTACCTCTACCGTTCCACCCAGATAATTGGTTTGGCCCGGTATTCGATCCTCAATTCTAGCAGCACATTCTTTGGTAATGTCGTCTGGGCTTTTGAGAGAGCCAAACATGGGATCATACAACAACAAATTGGAATGAACTTCCCAGGCATGAACACCCGCCGCTTTTTGGGTCATCATGAGCTGACGAAAACTGTTTTTTTCGGGAAATATCATGTTGAGGACTTTACCGTTTAGAGTAACGAAAAGATTGCGACTTTCGTGACCATCGGCTGCCACGACATCGTCCATGGTCATTTTCGGGAGGTTGTAGGGTAGTTGGAGTGTGGACAAGTCTCCCAACCGTTTTCTAGGTTGGGCCTCGTGGACTTGGAGCCATTGAATGTACTCTTCTTTGACACCAAAATGTTGGCATCCTTCAATAATAATGTCGAGATACCGTTGGGATGGCGGTCGGTCGATGTCCTCTCCTCGAATGGCGTTGGGTCGCGTGTACACCACTGCATCAATCAATTTTTTGTCATCATTATAGAGCTTACAGGTACACTTGGTCGGTGTCAAGTCACGTTCAATGCCATCCAGAAACTGTTGATCCTCAGCTGTCATTTTGTGGAGTACACCATGAAAACTGGCGCCTTGTTCTGGAATGGCCTCGGCCATGCCACTGGCTCCATAAAAATGAATCTTGTAGTTGAGAATCTCGGCCGCCACCGAAGAGAGGGGGTGCAGGCCACGGCCCGACATGCTGATGGGATTGATCATGGATCCAATGGCAAAGTACCATACACCATCTTCTTGCTGGCTGTTGCTGCTCTCTGCCATCGTTCAGTCTCGTTTCGTTTTCAATGTTTTGACTTGGTGCCCGATCACCTCTCAGAAATTCGCAACTCAGCAGCGAGTCTTCTATCTAAAAATATTATATTATCTATATCTTATTAGTCAAGCAGTAGATGCAGTCGCCTCCTAAGATGATCGATCAAGGGACTGGATCCGCTTTAGTGTCTTCACCAATAATAGCTAGCAGTCCTATAGTAGCTAGCACTTCTTAACCTAGCTCTATTGTGGTGGTGTTGTGACTTATTGTGGTCATCCAAGAAAACGAAACCTGAAACTGGAAGCACGTGTGAAGTAGAGCCAGTGTGCACCTCTCTTTCTCAGACTGGCTCTCAGTATGCCCTTCTCCCCTATTTTCATCTTTTGAGAATTCGCAACGGGCGGGCGCGTTAAAGATCCGTTGGGTGCACGCAGCGGGAGAAACACGCAGACTGAGTGGGTGCATGTGCGCGTTGTTTTCATCGTGTGCACGCAACACTGCTGTAAAGCATGGGTCCATGGTCGGTCGACGACAACGAGCAACAACAATTGCAGCCGCAATAGAGCAAGCTACGTATCGGTTGCTGTAAGGTAGCGTTAAACTCCACTACAGTAATAGCTACCACTTACTGACACTGCTCCTTCGTAAACCAAGTGTGGCTTACACAGAGTTGCGCGTTTTCGTTGTTGCGCAAGACGAAGAAGCCGAAGACAGTCATTCAATTGACTGGCATCATCACCAGTCATCCCGGAAGCACGTTACGTTGTGGTCTTCCACGATTGATTGTTGCCGCCACTACTACTACTACTACTATCGTAATACTCTACACACCGTAACGAAGAAGGAGCGGCCAATAGCTACTTTTTAGAGACAACAATTTACACACGCTCTACCTAGAATACTACATCTACATTCATTACCATGAAGACCAGTTTGTCGTACATTTTACCGGCCCACAAGGCGTGCGAAATCTTGGGAGAAGCCACGGTTCGTCGGATTGTTTCCACCTTGCTGCATGCGCGCACCAAAGGACTCCAAGTCACGCCCAATGTGACGCGGGAATCCCCGGATGGTACGGGCTTTGGCAAGGACAACACGAACGCAACGCCCCAAGAAGAATTGTGGGAAGAAGAATTGGAACAAATTGTGCAGGCCCTCATGTATGTTCCCAATCAATTGCCACATGGTGCCACGCGAGCGAGTAATAGGAATTCACCAGCACAAGCTTCTGCTGTCGCCGCTACGACGATTCCAACACCCCCTGTCATTGCACAATCGTGGAAAAAATTGACCACGCAGGGACGTATTTTTGGACTCGACAAGAATTTGTTGTTCAGATTTGTCTTGCCCAATGTGGCACAACCTCACAGTGGCCCCCAAGGACACATGGGTCTCTTTGATTGTTGGGTCTATACCTTGCAAGGACACGCCACGACGTCCACTGCTACTTCTTATTACGGCGGAGCCGCCAGTCAAATGGTTTGGATTCCAGACGTCCTCATCTTTTTGGCCATTTGTCAAGAATATCATCATTTGTATTTTCAAGAACGAGCTGCTGTCGCCGGGAATCCAATAGAACAACACCAACAGCAACAGGATGACAATGGCAAGGAAGAAAACGATGGTAGCAATAGTGGTAGTAGCAGTGGTAGTGGCAGTGGCGGCAGTGAGGATGATGACGAGGAGGAAAAAATACGACAAGCACGAAGACTCAAGCAACGACAACACGAGTGTATCAAAACCATGGCGAAATTGTCGTATCGGTTTTATGATTCCTATCAAAAAAAGGGAACCCTCGCCAGAGATACCCTTCATCGATTCTTGACGGATGTCTATGGAGAAGATTCTTACAAAACCATTCCCATGCGGCAATTGTTGGATGCCATCTTTCGGCCTTTGGAAAAAGACAACAATAACGCTGCGGCTAGTAGTAGTCCTGCTGACGCGGCGTCGCCCAATTCACCACCCCCGGCAACCACCACCAGTACCAATATTCCCCTTTCGGAAGCGCTGTTTCTGCAACGCATTTTGGAAACCACTCCCTCCCTGGAAGCCCAACGAATTTTGGCGCGACCGCACACTCCCCACACCTCCAAGGGACATGTCTTGTTGGATTGGATTGCCCTCTTGGGATCCGCCATGGTACCACCGGAAGAACTGCCACAGTCGACGACCGCCTATTTGGAAACCATGCAAGTCCATCCCCAACCCATTGTTCATCAATATTTATTGGCGGAAACGCGATTGTATGAAATCAAACGCCGCTTTCATTCGCTCGTGGAATCGTCGGCCTTGATCATCCAAGGGGATCCCATGGCCACGGCCAATGAAGAAGAAAACAATGAGGAATCCAAAGACAACAATAACAATAACAACAACAATAGTAATAATGATCCGAAACCGTCGGTTCCCAAGCATGTTATTACACAATCGGCCTTTGAAAATGCTGTCACACGTTCCAATGCCGATATGGGATTCGGTGGCTATTTACCCCCGCGGTTAGCACGGTTGGTATTTCATGCTGTACTCAAGGGCAGTGGATCGGCAGGTGTCATGATGAACGCAGATGATGATGACGACGAAGACGATGACAACAACAACAACAATGATTATAATGATGCAATGGACGTGGATGACGACCACCAAACGAAAAAGAATGGCAAGAACCGCCGCCATCATCACGGTCACAAGAAATCCAAAAGCAGCAAGGCCTATTGGGGATTGTACCATGTTTTGAAATTCGGATGTGAAGCTGTTCGATTGAGCAAAGAAGTCAAGACCTTGCGTGGAAAACCCAAAAAAATCACTCCGCGAGAACGAGACATGGCACTCTTGCGACAAGTCTTTTCCATGTTTGCCAATGTGTGTACGACGACTGCCTCCTCTGGTACTCCGCGGCGACTCACCAAGGATCCCTTGAATAGTCGCGTGGTACTGGATCGACCACAAATAGGAGCCATGCTATTGCTATTGTTGGAGCATGCACAATTCCGTCTCCAACGAGATGCGCCTCCCGATATGTTGGACGACACCAGTTGCACTGGTCATGACGACGAGGACGAAGATACGTTGGATGCATCGGACGAGACGTATGTCAGTGCCTCGGCGTGTGCTCTGTTGGGATTACTGCCGCCCATGGACAATCCACCGGCTCCATCCGAGCAAGTGTCATTGAAAGCACTTGTAGACTATGTGTTGGGCCAAGCCAAGGGCAACTCCAAGCAAACTGGAAATCCCGAAGAGGATGAAGCGATTTCCTTTGAAGAGTTTTGTCATTGGCATTACAGCTATGGTGCTAGCAGCGATAAACGCGAAGATGAAAAGCCCAAAATTGTCACTTCGTCACAGACGCGTCGGCTTGGTCCGTTGATGCTGGAATTGCGCCTAATTGCGTCTGTTCTCTTTGGAATTCCTCCGACCCTGGCGAGCCAAGAGCTTACGCTGATTGCCGAATTGCAGCGCCGGCATGGCCATCGATATCCCAAGACCGAAGTCTGCCGCCGCGGACCCAAAGGAACGGTGTGGTATCTCATCAATTTTAATTGGTACCAGAATTGGGCGACCTTGGTGAACCGTGTTGCTCAATCCGTGGACGATGCGGGTGATGGAAGGAGCGACTCTAGTTCCATGTCCAGTCGAAATCTACCCAAGATCAACAACACGAACTTGTTGGCAGATGGTGGTTCACTCGCGCTCCGAGCCGATATCCGCTGGGGAACGGATTATGAAATCTGCGTCCCACTGGCGTGGTCAGCCTTGCAGGCGTGGTACGACGGTGGGCCTCCCATTCATAGGACAGTGGTGCCATATGTCGCGTCTTCTGCAACATCCCCTCACAGCAAAAAGCAACCGAAGATGCGAACCGAGATGGAAATTGAGCTATATCCTTTCTTTGTTACTGTATTCTTGTGCGACGCAGCCTCCCGAGGGGAAGCACGTCCATTTCAGCAGTATGTTCCTATCAGTCGGGTGAGTCCAATCCGTGTGGTCCTGCTGCAATTGGCCAAGGGATTGAGTGTCGATCCCGACTTGTGTCGATTATGGGTGATGGGAACGGAAAGTGATAGCACAGCGGAGAATGCTGATACGGATTGGTTGCTGAATTTGGACAAGAATATTGTGGAACAGCGAGATCAGCGGCGACACACACATCCTGGGTCCACCCCAACGGCCGGCGGCGAAGCTGGAGGAATCACTTTGCTGCTCGAGCTGCAAGATGAGGAATCGGGCATGTGGCCACGCGGTAATGACGGACGAAGACGCTCTTATCTGGAACGCCTCTGGCAACAGAAAGGAGCGGATGAACCTGAAATGGGAGACGGTGTCGTCGGACTGTACAATATGGGGTAAGCATGCTTTGTTTGAAAGTTGTTTAGTTTAGAGTCAAACAACATATACGCTTACTGGCACTTTTCTTTTTCCATTAGCAACACGTGTTACTTGAACTCCTCGATTCAATGTCTGAGTCACACGCCAATTTTCCGAGAGTATTTTACGTCGAAAGCGTATCTACGGGATATCAACTCTACGAACCCTATGGGACACCAGGGCCGTCTAGCCCAAGTCAGTGCGGTACTCATCAATAGCCTTTGGAAGCGGGACTTGAAAATGGGAAGCGTGGCGTCGTCGTCCTACCAGCCCCGACATACTCGTCGAGTAACAGCCCCCGGCTCCTACATGCCTGTCAATGCTCCTTCGGTGACGCCGAAAACGTTTAAAGACTCCCTCGGGAAGTTCAACGAACTATTTGCTGGCAACGAGCAACATGACGCACAGGAATTACTGGCTTTTTTGCTGGATGGATTGAATGAAGATCTGAATCGCGTGATCGAGAAGCCCTACACTACCGCACCGGATAGTGATGGTCATCTGTCGGACGCAGAGCTTGCCGATATTTGGTGGTCGAATCATTTGAAACGCGAAATGTCCATTATTGTCGCTATGTTCACTGGTCAATTCAAGAGTTTGCTCACCTGTCGGTCGTGCAAGTATGAGAGCGCTCGTTTCGAACCGTTCAATGTCTTGCAATTGCCACTTCCCGAAGATGATCATGTTCCAGTAACAGTGGTTTTCTACCCCCTCAGTAAGCCCAGCCAAGAAGGAAAATCCTGCCCTCCACCAGACGTGTTAAAATATTCTGTAAGGGTCAGAAACGATGGTAATCTGCATGACGTCCTGGTTGCTTTGGCAAAATTGCTTCATGCGGATAAACTCAACAAAGCAGTAGAAAAGGATGCAGAGGACATGGAAGGACAACATGAATTGCAGCGCTTGACGAGTACAGCTTCTGAAGATCTTCAAGCTCTCGAAGACATTTACGTCAAGAGAGCCAAAAACATGGCCGTTGTTGACTTGCAATCTCCTGGTTACATTTCTAAGGTCGCCTCGGTAAGATACAAATTTGTCTCCTGCAAGACTTTGTTTTTCAGATTTCACATTCGCGAGCTTTGTTCTAACTTGAGTATGCAATTTTCTTCCCGGAAAGAATTCGTGGACGCTGCCTGACATTCAAATGAAGGAGACCGGTGAGCTCCCCCTACTGCACATTTTTGAGCTCGATCCAATTCCAGAGAATGGTAACGGATCATCCGAAACAAGTGCCGGCGAGCTAGGGCGGGACCACGATGAAATTAAACCCATCAAGACTACCTCTATTAATATTGATGATAACAACAAAGAAGATGGAAGTGATTCGGGAGATGACGAAGCCAGCCAAGGATCGGACGACGAACCATCGGTCCCCCAAGCTCCGAAAACATCATTTTTGGCTTTTGCTCAGCGCAAATCCGACGTGACATCGCGGGACTTCTTGCACCCACTCTCGCACAGAATATTTGGAACTCCGTTGCTGCTGCGAGTCCATGATTTGGAAGGCTTTACCGGTCGCGATCTTTACGATCTCGTGGCCCTGCGTTTGCGAACGTTTGTTCCAAAGTCGGCCCTGCGGTTTCTAGAGAAGGATGACGACGACGAGATTTCCAGTGGAAAAAATGCGGATAAACCATCTGGTGGGCATAGGCGAAATGCTGGCGTCCGGCAACGACTTCAAAAAACAACAACAGACATGGAAGAAGCGTCAGCTGGCCCCGTTCCTCGCTACGGTTTCCGCTTAAGGATTACTTCGCGAGACGGGCGTAAATGTGCTCTCTGTCCCTGGTTCGAATGCTGTATTGGTTGTATGGTTCCTGATAACGACTACCCGACAATCGTCATGTGCGGCGACAGCATTGCTGTGGATTGGCATTTTGCTGTGGATGTTGCTACGTCTGGATTTGGCTCCCGCGTCAACAGCCAAATTGACCCACTTGCTGCCTCGGCCGGTTTTACCCCTGCCAGACGAGCTATCCCTGGGGTTGTGATAAAGAATCATAGTTCCATGGGAGCTGGTCCGAAGAAGACCGGCATCACTGGAGCAATATCGTTGGAGGACTGCCTCGACTCCTTTGCGAAGGAAGAGAGGATTCCTGAGGTAAGGCTCTCAAAACGAATACGGCGATGCCTTATGCGGTTATAAATCGTAGACAAATTTGTTCTAACTCGTTTCTCTCGTGTCGCGGTCTCTCAGGCGTACTGCTCCAAGTGTAAGGATTTCCGTGTGCAAACAAAGCGCATGAGTCTTTGGCGTCTTCCGCCGGTAGTCATCATCAACTTGAAGCGTTTCCAATTTACTACACATATGAGGAGAAAGCTTCGCGACCTTGTCGTATTCCCCATTGAAGGTCTCGACCTATCACGAATTGTTGCCTCTGAAAAACCGGCTTCTCCCCCTCCTACAAGTCACGAGAGCGGAGGCAAGCAAAAATCAAAGAAGAAAGGCTCAAAGGATGGCCGCTCCATGGCAAATGGAGATGCTCACGGCTCGTCTCCCTACCTGGAAGACCCTTACGACGACGGAGAAGATGCTGGTACAGAAGCATCCGAGACAACACAGCCAATGTCGAGCGACGACGGAAGGTCCGAAATGCTCTATGATTTGTACGCTGTGGTCCACCATCAGGGAGCCCTATCTGGAGGGCATTATGTTGCATCCTTGAAATCGGAAATTGACGGCCAGTGGCGACTTTTCAACGACGCGCAGATTTTTGAAATCCACAGCCGCGATGTCATTGACTCCTCTGCGTACATTCTTTTCTACATACGACGAGATGTCCAAGGGTGTCACTTGTCAGACTTTTGGGACACAACCGCTAGAGAAGGTGTAGCGCTTTCAGAAGAAGAGCTGGACGGCTTGGTTCGAGGCCAACGCGGCGTCGGTGGCTCAGAACGATGCGTCATTAGCTAGTGGTAGAGTAACGATTTATGATTATAGATATCTTGAAGTAAAGCATACAAATGATGTTCTTTTCTAATGCAAGTGTCTGCATTGTTAAATTAAGTATGAAATAAAATCTATTCTTCTTTTGCTGCCGTATCTTCCGGAGTTATGATTGCTGCATCGTGTACAGCAGATTTGTCCGATGGAGCCACGCCTTCGCCGTTCTCCGCTTGTGTTTCTGTTGCCTGCAACTTCTTATTCTTCTTCTCTTTCTTTCCTCTTCCTTTCTTTCGTTTTATTGGTTGTTCAGGGACAGGATCATCGAATGCACTGATTGCCTGTGCTGGTGCATCCGTGGCATTGGCGGTGTCTCCCAAATCCGCTGTTGTTGTCGGCGATACCTTTGCATCATCCGCTGCCTGTGCTGGTGCATCCGTGGCATTGGCGTTGTCTCCCAAATCCGCTGTTGTTGTCGGCGATACCTTTGCATCTTCCGCTGCTGCTGCAAGGAGTTTGACAGCATTCGTAGGTGTGTCGTCGTCTTCTCGCTTTTGCATTTGCTGTTGTGGTTGTCGTGGTACAAGATGAAATCGATTGACAATCAGGGGAAGTACTTTGGGTATATCAATGCGAATATCACTAGCATGGGATTTCTTAACGCCACCCGCGCAGTGCACTCCATTTTCTGCTCCATATTCAAAGTGATCGACATCCAATCGACGTGTAAAGGTTTCAAACCATGAGGCATAACTGCCACCCCACCAATCTTTGTGGGATGTAGTTGTTTGATCCCATGTTGTGAGATTGATATTGGGATTCAGATCCACACTGTATTTGTTGCAAAAGATTTCCAGAACTTTGGTTTTGGGTCGCATAAAAACAGCATTGGCCAAGTGCGCTCCGTGTGCTGTAATGATGTACGGATATTGATTGTAGGTTTGTGCTTGTTGTGTAAAGCTATACTTGAGCCAGTCTTCTTGTACAATCGTCACATTGACGTGGTATTGCCTTTCCATAATGGTTTTGAGTTCGAGAGCATTGAGCAATTTTCGTCGTTGTGACTTGGCACGAACGTGTATGAGGATTGGTTTGTCCTTCACAACTCCTTTGTCGTCTTCTTCGTCGTCGTCTTGGGGCCACGGTTCATGTGGAAATCCCATATTCTGCAAGGCACGTTGATGCATATCTCGGAGGGCGGCTTGAGGATATGTATGATAGGGGGCACCCATTTCACTAAATTCACGAAACAATTGGTAGCCTTTTGGATCTTCGATAGAATTCACCGGATACCGCTGCATGTGCAAGGTTGGGACCAACAATTTTTTAAAGCAGGTAAGTGGGTAATGTCCTTGAATGGCAGTACCACCCTCTGATTTCGGACCGGGCTGGATCAAACCCAACACTCCCATCATTTCATACTGCCACCCATAACCAAAGTTACGACGGTAGGTGGGAGGTTCGTATCCCTTAAATTTTCCAATCAAGTAGCGAGGATAATAGGGATCTTTGTCTTCATTATTGACGAGGCTATGCTTGTTGTAATATGGGCTGTCTTGTTGAGTAGAACGCTGATATCGATCCAAAATGAAGGAAAAAATGCCATCGGTCAAGCCATGGGCGGGATTCATATGGAGTGTCAACGTCCACAAGGTTTCTTCTTCAATCAACACGGGTGTTTCCGCCGTATTCTTAGTGTATTTCGAGGGGTTCGTGGTCGAATCGATGGCCCATTCTTCAAGCTTGTGTCCTTCGGTATGAATCATAAAGACTTCATTGCCAACCCGTAACTGATTATAACTGGTATGATATAATTTTCCGGCATCGGCAGTGTAACTTCGTACGGTTGGCGTATGTCCCTCGCCTTTGGAGTACAAGCATACATTTTCATACAAATCCATACCATCGGAAAGACGTGTAATTTTCGAGCCTTCGAACACGTTTCCTTCGTTGTCGAACACTTTTCCTTCGTTGTCGGATGAGGTGTTGGAGGTGGCTGGCGGTTCTGCTTGACTCTGTAACGTTTCTATTGGTGGCAAACCTCTAGGAATTTTCTTCCTCTTGCCCTTCTTCTTCTTCGTAGGTGGGTTTGCTTTTGGGGGCTCTTGTTCTGCTTCTTCGTTGACAGTGGGTGACTTTTCTTCCCCTATATCCTCTTCTTCTTTTGCCTCTACTTTTGTCTCCTCTTCCTCTTCGTCCTTGGCGCGTGTTTCGGGCGCCTCCAGCGGTGAAAGGGTAGACAGAGGCGTATTTTCTTCTGCTGGTACTTCTTGGCCCTTTTGTAAAGCTGCACTAGTTTGTTGTGGTGGCAAACCTTGAGTTTTTTTCTGTTTCTTGCCCCTCTTTGTCAATACTACGACTTCTTCTTCTTCTTTCGTTTCTTCCTCATCCTGTTTGGCTAATTCTTCTACCTTTTCTTCCCCATCCTCGTTGGCTATCAATTCGGGCACCTCCGAAGGTGAAAGCGTAGGCGATGGTGTGGTTGCTTCGGCTGGTACTTCTTGTACAGCTACACTGGATGTTTGTGGCGAATTTTTGTTTTTCAGTTTCCTGCCACCCCTCCTCTTTTTGGGAGGTGGGTTTGCGCTTGGGGGGTCCTGTTCTGCTCCTTGGTTGTCAGAGGGAGCCTTTTCCTCTACCATCTTTCGTGTGTGTTGGCTCAAATCAGTAGCCGAACTGCCGCCCGAAGAAATCAGAAGAGGAGCATCCGGTTGTAGTGGTTGCTGTTGCTGTTGTTGTGTCGGTTGTAAACTGCCTGCCGAAGTAGTAGTCGTATCCGACCAGATCGCCACCGATTTGCTCAAGGCCAAGAGTTGGGTAAAGGCGAAAAAGGCCACCGCAAAGGTAAAGATGGTACGCAACCTGGCATTTCGAGAGGCAAATAATAATTTGGCTTCCTTGATCAATGCATTCACGTGATGGTGAATCAGTGGATGGAGTTCCTTTTTCTTTTCCTTCATGCTTTTTTTTCTTTTTTTCCAAAAGTCAAGTCGGCTATTCGTATTATTCAAGGCAGCGCGAAAAAGGAAGAATTGGCTCCTAGCTAGCTAGATAGTGGGATGGGTTCCTTCTCACCTGTTTTGTGTTGTGTTGTTGATGAGTATATTCCTGTAGATTATGCCTGTTGTCTTGCCACATGCCAAAAATAATGAAGGATGAGAACCAAAAAGCGCGGTTGTCGTTGTACCGCGCGAAATACGAATACGCGGTCCATATAATAACTGTCTCTTATACACATCTCCGAGCCCACG
>ENA-ORBV01013700-ORBV01013700.1-microbial-mat-metagenome-genome-assembly--contig:-NODE-13700-length-12270-cov-6.649143_pt1 | contig 12270 bp, 9 predicted proteins | sample MGYA00237777_ERZ505514 | MGnify/ENA primary metagenome ERZ505514 (study PRJEB26160, sample SAMN06269048) | microbial mat metagenome | isolation source: Oligotrophic lake microbial mat | place... | reverse complement strand
GTTAGGGGGTGGCTGTAAACCCCGCCAACGCGACCCCACTAGGCGCACCAAGCCCCACCTAGCCCGTCGCGTAAGCGTCGGGTCACATTGGTCAAAGAAACTCCCGCGTTACCAGCATTTTTCGAGGGCCGTGGCGACCCGCCGCCACCCCCCACTAGCCCGCACCGTAAGGTGTGGGGTGCTTTTTGGGTAGTGCTGTTAGGGGGTGGCTGTAAACCCCGCCAACGCCACCCCACTAGGCGCACCAAGCCCGTCGCGTAAGCGTCGGGTCACATTGGTCAAAGAAACTCCGGCGTTTACAGCATTTTTCGAGGGCCGTGGCGACCCGCCCATACCCCCCACTAGCCCGCACCGTGAGGTGTGGGGTGCTTTTCGGGTGGCGCTGTTAGAGGTGCTCTAAACCCCGCCAAACCCCACACCTAACGGTGCGGGGCTACTCGATCGTCAATTCCACCCGCCCCAACCCAAACGTCGCCTTCTGGCCGACGTGGACCACCTCCGCCGCGCGCAGCCAGGGAATCAGCGGGCCCACGTCGCCCTCCCACTCGAGCCAGCCGACGACGCCATCGAAGTCCATCCAGCGGCCTTGCCGGTAACTCTGGCGAGGCAGTTGGTAGTGGAACAGGCGATGGCCCGTCAGGACCACCTGGGGAAAGTCCGCCTCCACAAAAGGCAGCTTCGCGTCGCGCGGCGCGAAGAAGGCGTTGTACAGGGAGACGGTGCGGACCACGGCCTGCTGCAGCACGGCGATGCCGAGGCGCGCCGGGTCAAGGCAGGTGGCGTTCCCGCTGCGGATCAGCGTCGGCGTCGTGAGCGTGAGGCGGACGCGGCGGGCGGCCCGCTCGCCCCCGACAGCGAGCGCGCGCCGGCCGCCGGAGACGCTCACCAAACGCAAGTGGCCGCCCTTCACTTCAAGGCGATGGCGCTCCACCCCAGCCGCCCCGCCGTCCACGCCCAATCCCCTTCAGATCGGGGCGGGCACTGCTTCGGCCCGCAGCTAACTCGTAGGCCGCCCGCGCCTTGTTTCAATCCCCTTCAGATCGGGGCGGGCACTGCTTCAAGCATTGCTACGCAGGATGGGCGCAAGTGCATAGGTTTCAATCCCCTTCAGATCGGGGCGGGCACTGCTTCGACGGTGCCCGTGCGTTTGAGAAATCGCGTAAGGCTGTTTCAATCCCCTTCAGATCGGGGCGGGCGGAACGTGTCAATGACTTTGAGACACTCGGAGACGGAGTTTAGTGAGTATTGCCTATGAGCTACCAGGTTTATTGATCCAGACCTCCGTGGGAAGCTCGGGCGGCGTGGGGCGACCTTTGACGAAGCGTTCGGGATGAGCGGCGAAGGCCGTGTCGAGGACGAGTTGGCGTTTATTGCGGATGAGCGGAGCGATATCGTAGTGGACCATGGCGGGAGTCATCATGCCGATGCCGGAGTGGCGGTGGTCGTGGTTGTACCAGGGAAAGAAGGACTGGCATTGAGTGCGGCTGTCTTGGATGGAGCCGAAGCGATCGGGGAACTCCGGGCGGTATTTCATGGTTTTGAAGTGGCTCTCGGAATAGGGATTGTCGTTCGAGGTATAGGGCCGGCTGTGCGTCTTGGTGACGCCCAGATCGGACAGGAGGAAGGCAAATTCCTTCGCGCGCATGGGGGCGCCGCGGTCCATGTGGAGGGTAACTTGGCCCGGCACGACGCCCTGCTTGACGTAAGTTTCGGCGAGGAGTAATTTGGCTAACTCGGCGGATTCCCGCATGGCGATCATCCAGCCAACCACATAGCGGCTGAAGACGTCGAGAATGACATAGAGATAATAGTAAGTCCACTTGGCGGGGCCACGTAACTTAGTAATATCCCAACTCCATAATTGGTTGGGCGCCGTGGCGAGTAACTCCGGTTTCTGATAAGCGGGATGAACCAGTTGATCGCGGCGTTCGCGGGTGGCGCCATCGGCGGCGAGCAACCGATGCATGGTGCGGGTGGAGCAAAGATATTGGCCTTCGTCGATCAGGGTGGCGTGGATCTGGGCCGGCGGAGAATCGCGAAAACGTTCGGAATTCAGGATATTCCGCACCGCTTGCCGCTCGTCTGGCGTGAAGGCTCGGGGCGAAGCGGGCCGCGGCGGCGATCAAAGCTTCCCGTCCCGGTCGGGAGTCACGATCGGGCGACCCAACAGGGCGGCCACTTTTTTTTGAATATCGATAACGATTTCGGCTTTGCGCAGTTCTTCGACGAGGCGTTCGTTCTCGCGGCGTAAGCGTTGGTTGTCGTCGGCGAAGGGATCGTGTTTGGCTTTGGGTCCACGCGGTTGGGGGGCCAAAGCCTGGAGCGCGCCGGCGTCACGCTCGCGCCGCCAGGTGGTGAGGAGCGAGGAGTAGAGTCCTTCGCGCCGCAGGAGGGCCCCGACGCCGCCCTCCCCTTTCGCTTGGTCTGCCTCCTGCAACACGGAGAGCTTGTAGGGGGCGGTGAAGCGGCGGCGCTTGGCCTGGGCCACGACTTCTGGATTCGGGCGCGGCGCCGGGACGGCGCCGGCTTTGCCGTCAGCGTCCGGTCGGTCGCCCTCGCTGCGCTCGGGCTCCTTCCCTACCGCCGACGGCAAAGCCGCGGAGGAAGAAACGGAGGGTTGGTGATGGTTCATGAGAAGAGATTCTTTCTCGCCCTGCACTGTAATTAGCGAATGAAGAGTGTCTCAGTCATGTTGGCACGGAGGGCACTCAACGCGCTCGCGGCGGTTCGGGCGGGATTCTGAAACGAAGAGGCAACCTCTCGAACGCTTGAGAGGAACTCGTCGGCGGAGCGCGAGAACTTGCCGCTCTGGGCTTGAAGTTTTAATTCGAGAAGAAGGCTTGGACCTTGATCGTGCTGCTGCTAAGTCGTTCATCGGAATGCACTTCTTATCAAAGACTTTCCCCTGCCCGGTCCTTGTGCGAAGACTTCAACACTATCGACAGCCCCCCTGAGTCGATCAGGTTTTTCCGATGGTTCAGTCTAGTCCCGCGCGATACTAAGTACGCCAGTCACTCGGTTCACCTCGTCGAGTGTGTCACCTTATGTGCCGACCCAAAGATTAACTATCTCTACATTGATCTGTCCGAGCCAGTGGAGGGCTTTGCTCGCTTCAGCGCTCCAAATCCATCGAAAGCTCCATTCAGAAAAGCGGCTTGTTGCTCCTTACCTCTTAGGTTCAAGCAAGCCCAGTACGCCAATGGGTTGTTCCATTCGGGACCAGTACACCCATTGTTCGTCTGGGCTGACAGTTAAGCTCGACGAGTTATACACTTTCTGCCCATCCAATGGAACAAGGCGCGTGAGGTGACCTGCGCTGAACTTGGTAAGCCATCCGTCATTCAGAAAGAACAAATTTCCATTCGGGGTAGCGGTCAAGTAGCGGCTCAACTGCACACGGCCAATCTGTGAAACAGGCGACGACATTTGGCTAGAAGAACCACGAACGTGAAGTCCGGGGTTCCCGTCGACAAAATAAAGGTGTTGGTTTGTCTCGAAGGAATCGTAAGCCGGACGATTCACCACCACCTCTTCGGCCCCATTCTCAAGATTGATCTTAACGAGCCTAACTTTACCCTTCTTGTTGGAACTGAAATAAACAGAAGACCCGTCGCGGGACCAACTGGGGATTTTTTCTTCATCGGAATTATTGCGGAGTTTCTTAAGGCGACCAGTAGAAATGTGAAACAAATAGATAGAAGCGTTGCCGCCGGGACGTGCGTCTAACGCGATGGAAGAACTGTCTGGCGACCATCGTGGGGAACCCACTACCGCAGAACGGAAGCTCGTAACTGGTTTGGCAGTTGCCGTGACGTTTGAGCGGTCAGCCAGCCAAAGCTCATGTTGACCTGTCCGATTCGACACAAACGCAAGGCTGCGGCCATCAGGCGAAATTTGCGGGCTATGGTTTTCCCCAACACCTCCCAAAATCAACTCGGGCGATCCTTTGCCGACTCTTCGCCGCCAAATTGAGCTTTGGCGCGCAATGCTGGAGTAGACGACCCGACTGGATTGCCAGTGAACCGAAGGCAAGAGCGGGTTTTCCGCAGTGGATCCGGTCCGGGACATCTTGCCCGTATCCATATTCAATAGCCAGAGCGAACCGAGGCCATCGCGTGCCGAAGCGATCAGGAGTTCGTTCCTGCTCCACCAATTGAGGCCGCTGACAGGCTTGCGATCCTGGGTTAAGCGGCGTTCCTGACCACTCACTAAGTTCACAAGATAAACATCATTTACGCCCCGGCTCTCCTCGCGCACGAATGCGATGGCTTCGCCGGAGGGGGCATATGCCGGCAGGTAGTCGATTTGATGATCAGGCGGAAAAGTTAACTGCTGCATGGGGCCACTGCTAGCGAGCAACCGAAATATCGCGAGCTTAACGCCGGGTTCAACACGGTGAGGAATGGCGACATACTGACCATCAGGCGACCAAGTGGGGCCAAAGCCTTGGCGCATCTGAGAGGCATCAGGCATCCAGCGCAACTGCCAATTCTCGATCTTGCAGCGCTCTCGATGGTCGATCATTAACTGGGTTTGGCCCTCCTTTGCCAGCAGATACGCAACTCGCGTTGGACCCGCAGGGGATTCCGCAGGGGCCAGAGCATGTCCGTCTCCGCCAAACTGAAGGGTGAAATTCCCCGATTCCAAGTGATAGCGCCCGATCCTACCAAGACGAAATTGATCTTGCCAATTCGCCAACAAGGAACGCCCATCGCGAGAAAATGACGCCTGAAGGTACGCTCCATCGCGGGGAGGGACGATGCGCGAGGATAAACTCTCGGAATTTGATGGAGAGGGTTGGTTACTGCTCAGGCCGAGAAACAGCATACAGATGAATGAGAGAAGGCTAAGCGCGATGATAATGCGGTCTTTGCTGAACCACTTGTGAGGCCCGACAGTGGAAATTTCCTTGGAGGATTCTACATGGCCCGACTGCCGAACTTCCAGCCGATATCCGCCTGTCGGCATTTCGACAATGATCTGATCCTGAGCACCATCACTTTGATAGTAGAGCGCCAACTTCTGCCGTAGACGGCGAGCCTCAACCCGAACGACTGCATCCAGCTTTGGATCATAATCAGAGCTTCGGCCAAATACCTCGACCGCGATACAAAACTCTTTTAAAGAACCCGAGTCTCCAGATAACGTTTTTTCGGAAGAATATTCCAGGAACTGTATGAGCCTTCGTGATTTCCGAAATTCTGGGCTCTCGCAGATCTTGCGGACTTGACCTCGAATCAGTGCCGGATCTAAAAGCGACAAGGACATCATAAGCACTGATGCTATCAAGCCCCTGTTTCAACTCCATGACCGAGGCAGAGCTTACGTCGCCTTACGTTGAACCTTACGCCAGCTAACTTGTTGGATTGCAAGGAATGTGGCGTCATGCAATAGACAGCAACAACATGAACAAAATGATCCTCACTCGGCGAAGCTGTATGGCTTCCCTAACGTCAGCGGCTTTAGCGAAAACTCCCACAACTCGGCTGATAGCCCATCGCGGAGCACACGGGGAGTCCGAACCGGAGAATTCCGCAGCCGCAATGCAACGGGCAATCCATCGTTCCTATTGGATGGTGGAGGTGGATCTCCGTAGAACCGCTGATGGCAAGTGGGTGGTGGTTCATGATCAGAATCTGAAGCGACTTTGCGGCGTGGATCGCGAGGTGCGAAGTTCAAGCTGGAAAGAATTGCAAGCCATGAAGTTGGGGGCCACCAGTGAGAGGATTCTTCTCTGGGAGGAACTACTGGAGCTCCTCAACGGAAGAATTGGCGTCTGGCTTGATGTCAAAGATGTTGCGGTGCCGCCCGAAGGCTGGAACGAACTCTGGAATCCTTTGCGCAAACTAGCTTCCCACCGCCCTCTAATCGCAGGCATTCACGCGCAGGGAACCACGTTCTTTGCCGACAAAATGTTGACGGCACGATCCATTCAAGACTTGTTCCATTTGAAACGCGCAAAGCATGACATTTCACGCAAGTGTGTCCTTTGCGAGGGCTTAGGGTTTGCCTTATCCAGCGAGTCCATTGCTTGGGCGCAAAGGAATGGAGTGGAGGCCGTTCCCTTCGTTGGGAACTGGCACTATCCAGAGGGCGTTGCCTTTGAGCAAGGAGCACCGCTAATTCGACGATTTCAGCGAGAGAGGGTAGAAATTTTCATGATCGACCCAATTTTTGAGTCCCTGTTCGGCAAAGCAAAGGAGTAATTTCATGTTTAAACATTTAATTCTTATTACAGTCAGCGCTCTCTTGTGCGCAGCCCAGTCCGTATCGTCCTCAATCAGCGGTATTGTCCGCGATCCATCAGGGTTGGTAGTGCCAGGGGTTACTCTCAAACTTATCAATTCAGAGACCGGCGTGGAAACCAAAGGTGAAAGCTTGGAATCTGGAGTGTTCCGCTTCGCTCCGCTCGATCCCGGAAGTTATTCATTGCAGGCTACCAAGGCTGGATTTAAATCCATAGCCATGTCTCGGTTGATTGTTGGAGTTGCTTCAATCGTCAGGTTGGACTTGAGTCTGAGCTTGGGTGAAACGTTAAGTACGGTGGCAGTTACCTCAGACCCGCCATTACTACAGACTGCTGAAAGCAGCGTTGGCGGCACGCTAACGGCAGCAGAACTAACTAGGCTGCCGGTAAACGGCAGAAACTACACCACTTTGGTGCAGTTGATGCCTGGCACGTCAAACCGATCGGCGAGTCAGGAGGTGGGTGGTTTTTCTGGCACGGGCATGTTTTCGGTGAATGGCCAGCGGACACAAGATAACAATTACACGCTCAATGGGGTCGAGAACAATGTTTACGCAAAGAATTCACCTGGCGCATCAGCGCCGATGGACTCGATTCAGGAAATGCGAATTATGACTGGGGCTTCGGCTGAGTTTGGTCGTTCCGCTGGAGCCAACGTAAATATGGTCATCAAATCTGGCGGCCAAGACCTTCATGGGTCACTTTACGAGTACTTCCGCAATGATCGCCTTGACGCGAATGATTTCTTCGCGAACCGCCAGGGCCGGGGGAAGGTGCCTTACCGGCAGAATCAATATGGACTTGCGATTGGAGGACCACTCTACCTTCCCAAGCTGTATCCTCACCGAAACCGCACATTTTGGTTCGTATCGTGGGAGGGTTTTCGTGCCAGGAGAGGGACAACACAGATCTCTACTGTGCCCACACTCGCTGAACGAAATGGAGACTTCAGTGCAACAGGTCGATCTATCTTTGATCCGCTGACTGGCACAAGTACGGCCACAGGCATCTCGCGGAGCCAGTTTCCGAACAATCAAGTTCCCGCATCCAGGATCAGCCGCGCCTCCAAATACATCCTCGACGAATTAGTGCCCGTCCCGAATATTGCTGGCGTCAATGTGAATAACTTATTGAATACCGCGCCCTTTAGCAACGACCGAGATGCCTTGGTCACTCGCTGGGATCATCACTTTGAACGCATGGGCTCGTTGTCGGCGCATTTCTTGTGGCAAGCTGTAGCGTCATTGGAACCTCTGGCGAATTCCAATTACCTTCGTGAGTCAAACTTTCCCGCGCGGAGTGGATCCATTGCTTGGAACAAGGGCTTTGGCGCAACCACTCTCCTGGAAACGAGGTTCGGCTACTCCGACCCATTCATCCCAATAGTCAACCGGCACAATCGGATCGGGCGAGAGGAATTTCTTCGCCAGTCTGGCATAACCCTCTTTCAGGATCAAACATTGGAAGGCGTACTACCTTCGGTGAACTCTTCGGGCGACTTCTCTCTTCCGACAGGTGCTGCAATCTATGGTGATCGCACGCTGCAGTACTTCGGGACTCTGACGAAGATCGTTGGGAAGCAACAATGGAAAGCAGGTGTTCAATACAGCCGTCGTCATTACCTGTATGACGGCTCAAACCCTGTGCACGGGGCATTAACTTTTGATCAGCGCCTCACCAACTCGGCAGGTTTTCCGAATTCTGGAAAATCCAATGCTTCGTTCCTGCTAGGCCTGCCTTCAAGCATTAATCGCGCCGAAGGAGATGCCTTAACCAATGCACGCCAGAACGTAACTCACCTCTTCGCCCAAAATGACTGGCGGGTAAATGCAAGACTGCAAATCACATTTGGTCTGCGCTACGAGATTCAAAATGCTCCGTATGAGCGCAACAATTTGATTGCGGGCTTCGATCTGCTTAGGAATTCTTCAACAGGCCAGTACTCCGCCGACCTATTGTGGGCATCTACAAACCCGCTGCCAAATCCTATTACAGGCGTTCGTAACTCTCCACCCAATCAAAGCCGCTTCGGACGCAATTTACAGGTTGAGGATTGGAACAATATCGCACCCAGGGTAGGTGTTTCATGGGTGCCCACCGGGAGAACCGTTCTGCGAGCTGGCTACGGTGTGTTCTTTAATTCAACGTTTATGCAAGAAATTCAAGACAAGCGAAAGTTCTACCCATACAACGTGGTGCAGTTTGTCACAACGAATACATCTTCAGTGCCGGATTTGACCTTGAATTCATCCGGGCCGGCTTTCGCCAATACAGCTCCAATCGGAGGTTGGCCGCAGGATCCGAACAATCGGACGCCTTATTCGCAGCAATGGAATTTCTTTATCGAGCATCAGCTTCCGAGTGAAACCGTGATCTCTGTTGGCTACGTTGGCTCCACGAATAAGAGGCAAGTTGGATATGCCCCATTCAACGTCGCACTCACGCCGGGGCCAGGAGCGGTGCAACCGCGCAGGCTGTTGCCAGTTATGGGCGATGTATTCTGGGGCCGGAACGATTACAACTCAAACTACAACGCGCTTCAGGTCAAAGGCATGCGTCGCTTTCGGAACGGGCTAGGATTTCAGGCTAACTATACGTGGTCGCGGTCGATGGATGAGCAGTCTTCCCTTGCTGAGTGGAAGGTCCAGAACCCTTTCAACCGACGTGGAGATTATTCCCGGTCTTCTTGGGATCTAAGGCACGTGTTTCAATTCTCGTATCTATATGAGCTTCCGTTTGGTCGCGGTCGACGATTTGGAGCAGAGTGGAGGGGGCCAATCCAAGGGATGTTGGGCGGTTGGGCATTGGAAGGAATTACTAGGATGCAAACGGGCGCACCAATCAACATAGTCCTAGGTCAGGATCGGGCCAACGTGGGAAATACCGTCCAACGGCCGGACGTGACGCGGAATCCATATACCGGAACCAGGGACATCGATGCCTGGTTTGACACTCGGGCGTTCCAGTTGCCTCCGGCCTTTACTTATGGAAGCGCTGGCGCTTTCATTGTCGATAGTGATGGACGCAGGTCGTGGGATCTCGCCATCGCAAAGTCTCTGCCGCTGTATGAACGGTTGCGGATGGAAATCCGTGGTGAAGCGTTTAATCTTCCGAACCGCGTGAGCTTCGGAGACCCCGTGGCTAACTTCTCGGCGGCCCAATTCGGTCGTGTGACGTCGGCTACTGCGGCAAGACAAGTGCAAATAGCGTTGCGGTTGAGGTTTTAAGGAGGCCCTATGATGATGAAAGTGACTCGACGAGACGCTCTAGGCGCGTTCTTGGGTGTTCCTGCCGCCATGAAAGGTGCGACAGAAGCCTGTCCGGGAGTGATTAAATACACGCGATGGGATATCGTTGCAATACAAGATTACCTGCGTAAGCCTCAAACTATGCCACCGCAGTTGCCCTATGTACTGATAGCTGCACACAGAGCACTATGGCGCGACACACCTGAAAACAGCGAGACCGCAATACGGCTTGCCTTTTCTCAATGGGAAATGCTCGAAACGGATTTACGAAAGGCGAAAGACTCCACCGAGGAAGTAGACTTAGTCGTTACTCACGATCCAGATATCTTTCGAACTACCAATGCAATTGGCGGGCTTTGGAACTATTCGATTGAGCAGCTCAAAAAAGCATTCTTACTGGATCGCTATGGAAGGAAGTATCCCGGCGGCACTTGCTATCCGTACAACAAACAAGGAATGCAACAGCTAGACGGAGGATCGACTCAGATTGGTCAGAAGATGCTCACGTTTCGACAACTTCTGAGCATCCAGCAGGATTTCTTGACCGGCGGCGATGCTCGGCCATATGGGCCAATTATAGTTATGGACGTTAAGGGTGCTGTCGCAGCAGACCCTGACTTTAATCTTCCCGGCCGCGGCGTTTACCGAACGATCAACCTTGCACTTGACGTTATGAACGACATGAAAAGTTCAGTCGGACAACGGCGAGCGATGATTTTCATGGTGAAATTCAACATTCTCAAGAATGTTGAGAACTTCCTCCAAAACGTTCCACGCTACAAGGATTATGACAACGAAAAGAATCCGCTTCCGCCCTTGATGTTGGTTTTCAATCCAGAAGACAACGAGTACTGTGTAGGGACTAAATGCGTCTCTGAGCCACTGCAAAATCCAGACTTCGTCTCCTGGCTAGGTTGCCCGTTCCTAAGCCACTTTGAAATGAATCAATATTACTTGGGCGATGGATGCCAAGCGTACATCGGTGCTCTAGGAAACTTTGGGCTAGGCATTTCGACCTATAGCGAGAATCCCTTTTTCCCGGAGGGCGTTTGGGATATCAATCAGTTTCGACTGCGAAATACTGATTTTTCCAAGTTCCCCCTGGACCTCAGGGAGCTACCCGACTTCACAATCTCCAATAATGCCCGGGTTCGGCTAATCACTTCTGAGCGTCCTGCAGAGACGGACGCGCTTTTGCGACCGTACGGACTGAGAAACATACCTCAAGGGAGTCAGCGATGATAAGGCCTATCTTGCTTTGGTGGATTTTAGCCTCGATTGCGGAGGCGCAGATCGCCTATCAAACCCATTACATGCCATTTACGCGTTCGACAGGACCGGTCTGGATGAACATGGTGGACTATTCTGTTAGTGATTCCACTGGTTTAGTGGCTGACCCCACCTCAAAGATCTATGTAGATGCACGAGCTTGGGGGCTAAGACTCAATGCGGTACGAGCCGAATCACCTGTTCAGCTCACTCCAACAGCATTCCCCTTCGCCTCCAATAAAGGATTTCTTGCTCGCTTTGTCATGACTACTGTGCCGGCAGTAAGTGGGTCGGGGCCGCGCAGCTTGTTTTCGCTCATTGCACCTGGGCTGTACCTCAATACACCGGATCTCTGGGTTACCCTTGGGCACGATAATCAGGCATGGAGTATTTCGCGCAATGCGAACGTATCCGTAAACAATGGCAATATTCTAAATCAGAGCAGGAAGTTTTGGCAGACCCCTTGGGATCCCCTCTACGACACCATCCCCACACGTCAGTTGCTGTACTGGCGACTCGACCCTGTGGGCAATGCCAAGATAGATCGGTTTGTGATCTACGTCGATAGCGAGGGCACGACGCGAGTCCAGTGGGATCAAGGGATCCAATTGGCTGCGATTCCATTGGTGTCTCTCACCGTAGGCACGCCCACATCAAATCCAATAAAACCTGATTACTACTACTGGGATGACATGTATCTGGCAGGGCAACCCAATGACGCTGGCGGCATCAAACGACAAGTGGGTGTCAAAGGCGACATTGATCATTTCGGGGCCATGAGTTTCCTGCAAGGATTGCTCACCGTGCTCCGCGATTCCGGTCACGCTGGTCTCTATCTCGTTCTTGACGAAGTCGAGACCATTCAGCGAGTTCGCGGTGACATGCGTGACAAGAGCCTCAACGCTTTGAGGCAGCTCATCGACGACATCGATTCCGGTCGCTTCCCTGGACTCTACTTGATGATCACTGGAACGGGTGCCTTCTTCGATGGCCCTCAAGGTGCACAGCGTCTGGAACCGCTTGCACAACGACTCCATGTTGATTTTCAAACGGACGCTCGATTCGACAATCCGCGAGCCGTGCAAATCCGGCTCACCGCTTTTGATTTCGAGCGATTGTGTGAAGTCGGACGGCGGATACGTGATGTGTATGTCATGCACGCACTCGCGCCGGATCGTCTGGCTGCCAAAGTAAGTGATACGTATATCAATGAACTCGCCCGCGCAGTGGCAGGTCGTTTGGGCGGCAAGGTTGGCGTCGCTCCCCGAATCTTCCTGAAGAAACTGGTCGCCGACATTTTGGATCGTGTGGACCAGTTTCCCGAGTTTGATCCTCATCTGCATTACAAACTGACGATCCAGGAAAATGAACTGACATCCACCGAGCGGCACGCTGCGTCCGCCTCGAACGTGGACGAAATCGAATTGCCTTGAAGCTGAAAAATAGTGCCTGCCTTTGACCTCCTACATCCTGGCCTCCAGCACCATGTCGTCAACAGCCTTGGCT
>ENA-ORBV01013697-ORBV01013697.1-microbial-mat-metagenome-genome-assembly--contig:-NODE-13697-length-12272-cov-5.861255_pt1 | contig 12272 bp, 6 predicted proteins | sample MGYA00237777_ERZ505514 | MGnify/ENA primary metagenome ERZ505514 (study PRJEB26160, sample SAMN06269048) | microbial mat metagenome | isolation source: Oligotrophic lake microbial mat | place... | reverse complement strand
TGCCGAGAGGTTATCAAGACTGCGGTGGGGCCGCAGGCGGCGCAGCTGGGAACCTACACGGGCGTCGACCGAGAGGGACGGGTGCGGGAATTTCCGCTGGCGGGTGCCTCGGTGGGGGTGTTGCACGTGACGACCGACACCTGGGTCAACCTCGCGCACCTCGGCATGCGCGCGGCCGAAGTGAAGCGACGGGCCAAGCAGAAGGGATCGGGCGCGGTGCTCATCGAGACCGCTTGACGTGACGCGACGAGTGGTGTTGGCGTTCGGGGTGGTGTGGCTGGGTTTGGCACGTACCATGAGCGCGCAAACGGTTGAGTGTGACTCGGCCTCGGTCGAGGTGCGCAAACTCGAGTTTGTCGGAAACACGACGTTTCGTAGCGACGACCTAGCGAATGGACTCGCCACCACGCAGTCGTCGTGGACGCGGCGCTTCTTTCGCGTGATCGGCAAGCGCTACTGCCTCGATGCCACCACGGTCACCCAGGATTCCCTGCGTCTCATCCTGTTCTACCGCAATGCCGGCTTTTCCGACATCAAGGTGGCGAAGGAAATAACGCGCCGCGACCCTCGGACGGCGGAGGTCCGATTTGTCATTCGAGAAGGGCGGCCGATTCTCATCGACAGTGTGGCGTATGTGGGTTTCGATTCCGTGCCGCAACTGGACCGCCTGCTGCGCGGGTTGCCGGTAAAGGCTGGTGCGCGATTCGACAAGTCGGTCGTGCTCGCCACGCGCGACACCATTACCAGGCGCATGCGTGATCGCGGGTATCCACTGGCCGAGGTGCTGCGCAGCTTCGACACCGACACCGCGCGACACAAGGCGACCGTCGAGTACCGCGCGTCCACCGGTCCCCGCTCGCGCATCGGCGAGGTCAACATCAGGATCGACGCACAGCCCGGACGCGCATCGCGCATCGATCCGCAGCGTGTTCGCCGCGTGCTCGGGTTACGCGAAGGACAGCTGTACAACGAGCGCACGCTGGAGGGCGTCAAGCGTGGTCTCTACCTGTCGGAGGCGTTCCGGCATATCGAAATCGAGGTCGATTCGGCGTCGCTGGAGGACGACGTCGATTCGTTGGTCGCGGTCAATGTGCGGCTGTCGGAGGGCGACACGCGCGCCTCGCGCATCTCGTTAGGCTGGGGCAATCTGGACTGCGTGCGTACGCAGGGCTCGTACTCCGACTACAACTTCCTGGGCGGGGTGCGCCGACTCGACCTCACGGGCCGTCTGTCGAAGGTCGGCGTCGGCGCACCCTTCGATTTCGCCAGCGGACTGTGCCCGAAGGAAGTGCGACGCGACATCTTCAGCGACACGCTCAACTACTACGCCGGAGCGACGCTGTCGCAGGCCTCGCTGTTCGGTCTGCGCACCATTCCCACCATCACCCTCTACAGCGAACGCCGCTCGGAGTTCGAGGCGTACCTGCGCGACACGCCCATCGGAATCATCGGCTCGATTCAGCGCGGCGTCGAGGGCACTCTCCCGCAGAGCTACTCGTATCAGATGGAGTACGGCAGTACCTCGGCATTTCCAGGGTTGTTCTGTGCCGTCTACAACGTCTGCGAGCTGGCTGCGCAACAGCGCTTGCTGGACCGCAGCCGGTTGGCCGTGGCGGGGTGGACGGCCACCCGCAATCGCGCCGACGACTTCGCCAATCCCACCCGGGGTTCGGTGATGCGTTTCGAGCTGCGTCACGCCTCGCGCGCCATCGGCTCAAGCAGCGATCAGCAATTCAATCGGGCCGTGTTCGATGGGGCGATCTATCGTCCGGTACTGAGCGGCAGCGTCCTCGTGTTGCGATTGCGGGTGGGCACAGTGATCGGCAACCGCCTGTCGGTGACTGGCAGCCGATCGTTTGTTCCGCCGCAGGAGCGGTTGTACGCCGGCGGCCCCAATTCGGTTCGCGGATTTCGGCAGAACGAGTTGGGTCCCGTCATCTACGACGTCTCAAAGCCGCAGCAAGTTCCGGTGGGTGGCGACACGGTGTTCTTCCGCGCTTCGCCGGACAGCGTATCGGTGCGCGTCGTGCCAAGCGGCGGCGACAACGTGGTGATTGCCAACGCCGAACTGCGACTTCGGTCGGTGTTTCTTCCCGATCTCATCCAGTACTCCATCTTCGTGGATGCGGGAGAGGTGTGGAACCGCAGCGGTGGCAACACCGGGCGGCAGGCGCCGGTGCAGCTGAAAGTCACCCCCGGCTTCGGGGTGCGCGTCTTCACGCCAATCGGTCCGGTTCGGATCGATGTCGGGTACAACCCGTATCAGGCGCCTGCGGGGCCGGCCTACTTCAACGACTCGGCACGACTGCAGGATATCGTGGTTCGTCCCCTCTATTGCGTGAGTCCGGGCAACACACTGCCTGTGACGCCCGGCCGTGTGACTGCGGGAGACGCGAAGCTTCCCCCGGTGCAGGCGAGCGGTGAGTGTCCGGCCAGCTTTCAGCCTCGCCGTCTCTCGTTCCTCAGCCGCTTGACGTTCGCCTTTTCCGTCGGGCAGGCGTTCTAGGCCATGAGTCGCCGCCGCACGGTTGTTCTGGCCAGTGCCGCCACGCTGTTCGCGTTAGGCGGCTTGCTGGTGCTCGGCATCGCGGCGGCAACGCAAACCACCTGGGGACGCGAGCAGATCCGATCCAACATCGAAGGATTCGTGAACCAGCGCATTCAGGGGAAAATGCACATCGGCCGCATCGATGGGTCGCTGTTCACCAACCTGGTGGTGGATTCCTTCGCCCTGCGTGAGATGAACGACTCGCTCTTCATCGCGACCGGCCGCATCCATATTCGCTTCGATCCGCGCGACCTGCTCGACCGACGCATCGTGGTGTCACATCTCACGGTCGCCCACGCCTTCGTGCACGTGAGCGAAGACTCCACCAAGGTCTGGAACTTCAGGAAGATATTTCCGCCCGGTCCAAAGTCGCTACCATCGGCCGTGACCGTGCGAAATTTCGGCGACTTCATCGTCGTTGACTCCGCCACGCTCAGCAACGTGCATTTTGTGCTCACCATGCCGTGGCAGCCAGACGATTCGCTGCGTGGCGTGAAGCGCGATAGCGCCGTGAAGGCTGCGTTTGCGCGGACCGACAAAAGGATCCGCCCGGTGGGGAGCCACTACAGCATCGAGCGTACCTGGACGAACGGACAACTCCGGCTCGGCAAGTCACGCATCGACGACAAGGATCTCCTCGGGCGGCAGTTTCTCGTCGAGCGATTCGATGCCGACGAATTCGATCCGCCGTTCAAGTTCCGTGAGGCGCGGGGCACGGTGCGCAACAAGGGCGACTCAATATGGGCCGACATCAAGCATTTCCGGCTCCCCGCGTCGGTCGGTACGGCCAAGGGGAAAGTCTGGTGGGGAAGCGATCTGCCCACCCGCTACGACCTGACATTTGTCTCGGACACACTCGCGTTGGCCGACGTGGCGTGGGTGTATCCCACCCTCCCCACCGTCGGCGGCGGCAAGGTCTCGCTCCGCATCCGCAACGAGCGCAACCTGCGTGTACTCGACTACGAGCTGCACGATATCGACGTGCGCACGATGAATTCCCGTCTGCGTGGCAGCATGACGTTCGGAACGGGTGCGCCCGTCTTCATCGTGAAGGACATCGACCTGCAGGCGGATCCCATCGACTGGGTGCTCATCGAACAATTTTCCGGCGAGAAACTCCCGTATCCATGGAAGGGAACGATCACGGCGACGATCAAGGCGTCGGGCGGGCCGGTGAATCGCTTCCGTGTTGATGATGCGCATTTCTTCTTTAGAGATGCCAACGTCGCCGGTGCCACGGCTAGGGGGCGGGTGAAGGGGGAGCTCGACATCCTCTTCCCTGCCTTCACCAAGTTTCGCGGGCTCGATGTGAATCTCGATCACTTCGACCTGCGCACCATGCAGTTCATCAATCCGGCGTTTCCGAAGTTCAGTGGGTTGGTGTCGGGAACGGCGCGGCTCGACTCGGTCTGGACCGACCTGCGTTTCCGAAATGCCGACATCACGCACCGCTTCGCCGATGGCGCGCCGTCGCGATTTACCGGCAATGGGCGGGTGACCATCGGGGATACGTTCTTGGTGTACGATCTGGCCCTCGATGCGAAGCCGCTGAACATCACGACAATCGCCCGTGCCTACCCGGAGGCGGAGCTCCTCTTCCGTGGGGCCTTTACGGGGCCCCTGCGCCTGCAGGGTCAGGCAGACGATCTGACAGTCGTCACCGAGCTTGCCGGCGCGGCGGGTACCGTCTGGTACGACGGGCGCGTCGATGCCGACTCGGCGGGCGGCTACGGCTATCACGGCACGTTGCGATTTTCCGAGCTCGACACTCGCGTGCTGTACGACACCTCCGCGTATCCGCAGACGAATCTGACCGGTGTGGCCGAGGTGGATCTCGTGGGCGATTCGCTGGCCAACTATCGGGGCAGTCTCGAGCTGCAGCTCGAGCGGTCGCTCATCGATTCGATACGCGTGTACGCAGGCGCGCGGGCGCTGCTTCGGTTCGGCGATGGACGACTTGGCGTGGACACGCTGCACGTGGAGACTGCGCTGGCATCGATCGCGGCCAAGGGTGCGCTCGGTGTGGTCCCGGGCGTGACCGATTCGCTCGCCTTTTCCGTGACCGCCGACTCGTTAGGTGCCTTGCGGCGGTATCTGGTCCGGACCGGCGGCGCCGACAGCGCCTCGCTCGAGGCCGCGCTCCACGATTCGCTCGGCGCGGAAATCACGGCGCGCGGCGTCTTCACCGGTTCGCTGGACACCCTGGGGGTGCGCGCCGCGGCGGACATTCGCGGACTCAGCTACGGCGTGTACGGAGCGAAAGTCGCCCGTGTCGCGATCGACCTGACCAACATTCTGCAGCCAAGCATCGGGGGCTCGGCGACGCTAACGGCGGATACCATCGCGCTGGGCACGGTCGCCGTCTCCACGGTGGCACTCGATTTGGACGTGAGGGGAAGGCGCGAGGTTGACTTCAAGCTCATGACCACGCTTTCGAATGGTCCGGTGCTGACCACGGGTGGAATGTTCGGCCGGCACAGCGACAGCACGGTGGTGGGGCTCGAGAGTTTCAAGCTGTCGCTGGACGATCACGACTGGACGTTGGCGAAAGCCGCGATGCTGGTCGCCAGTCCGGGTGCGTTTACCATGGACACGCTGCGTCTGGCCGGAAGCCGCGGCGGCGCCATCACGCTTGCCGGCAGCGCACCGTTGGAGCGTGCGGTGGACATGCGACTGACGTTGGATAGCGTGCCGCTTTCCGATCTCGCCCTGATGTCGCAATCGAGCGTCGCGCTCGGTGGTCGGCTGAGCGCGACGCTGGACATCGACGGTACGCGTGAAAGTCCGCGAATGCAACTCGACGGGGCGATTTCGGGGGCGCGGGTGGGACAGGTCAACGTCGCGCGAGCGACGCTCACCGGTCGCTACGACGCTCGGCGCTTCAGCGGTAGCGCCGACGTGGTGCGCAGCGATACGACCATCGTGTCGGTGCGGGGCAACGTGCCGATCGACCTAGCGCTTGCCGCGCGCAATCAGCGCTTTCTGCGCGACACGCTGCGAATCGCCGTGCGGTCGAGCAATTTGGACGTGAGTGTCATCGAGAGTTTCATCCCGACGATCGCCAAGGCAGAGGGGCGACTCTCGGCCGATTTCTCGCTCGCCGGCCGGTACGGACAAACGGCGCTGGAGGGATTCCTGCGCGTCGATACGGTGGCCGCCACCCTGAGCGGTCTTGGCATTCGGCTGCGCAACGTGAACGCCGATCTTCTGGCCCAGCGCGACACGCTCCGAATCCGCCGGCTGAGCATGGTGAGCGGCAACGAGGCGCGCGACTCGCTGTGGATGGGTGGGTGGGTGGCGTTGCTGGAGAAGGAGGGTGTCGCCTTCGATGTAACGTTAGGCGCTCGCAACTTCACGGCCATTGCGAATCGGAAGGTGGCCGAACTCTCGCTCTCGTCCAACCTGCGGCTCTCCGGATCACTCGACCGATCACGCCTGTCGGGCGACGTGACGGTGAACAACGGGGTGATCGTGATTCCGGAATTCACGGAGAAAAAGCTCATCTCGCTGGACGACCCGGAACTGTTCAACGTGGTCGATACCACCGTGTTTGCCAATCGCGCCCTGCTACCCAAGACGCCCCCTGCCTTCGTGAAGAATCTCACAGTCGAGAACGTGCGCATCTCGATGGGCTCGGACGTGCGGGTGCGATCGGCAGAAGCGGACATCAAGCTGGGGGGCGCGGTGAACGTGACGGTTGCGGGGCGTCGCAACAGGAGCGCGCCGCCGCAGCTTGCGCTCGATGGAAGCTTGCAGACCGAACGGGGCTACTATCGTCTCGACCTGGGCGGCTTCGTGCAGCGCACCTTCACCGTCGAGGGGGGAGACCTGCGCTTCCTCAACGAGACGGAACTCAACCCGATTCTCAACATCAGCGCCATCCACACCATTCGGCAGGTGTCCAGCTCGTCGAGCGGGCGCAATGACGTGCGCATTCGTGTGCGGGTCGTCGGAACGTTGACGCGACCGCGCCTGCTGTTGGAGAGCGCGGACTCGCTACAACTCTCGGAGTCCGACCTTATCAGCTACCTGGTGGCCGGCGTGCCCTCGTTCGGCATTGGTGGCGCGACATCGGAGAATCGCTTTCGAGTCTCGTCGGTTGCCATCAGCACATTGTCCAGCATCCTGTCCTCTCGTTTCTCGGGAGGGGTGCTGGACTACGTGAATATTCAAACTGCCAATGTTTCCGGCCAGCAGCAGGTGTCGCGCCAGTCGCTGCTCAATGGAGTGCAGTTCGGCATCGGGAAGCAGCTCGGTGAGCGAACGTTTCTTTCCCTCACCACGGGGTTGGGCTGCAGTTCCACGGGGGGACAGCTCAATCCGGTGGACATCGCGCAAACTGTCGGCATGAAACTCGAACAGCGTCTCACCAACGGATTCGGTTTCTCCTTCGCCGTGGAACCACCACTCAACTTGTTATTGTGCGGCAGTGGCAGCGACCGGAGTTTCACGACGACGCGCCGACAGGTGGGGTTCGACTTTTTCCGCGCGTGGAGGTGGTAGCGCTACGGCGGGTCCTGCTCCTGGTCAACCCGGCGTCACGAGGCGGGGCGCGACTTGAACCGCGTGCGATGTTTGCCTTTGCTTGTTCGGGCGTGACCTGTGACGCGAGGCGCACGACGCACCCCGGTCACGCGGCGGCGTTAGCCGCGCAAATGGGACGCGACTACGACGCGGTCTTCACTTTGGGCGGCGATGGCACGGTAATGGAGGTGCTGGGGGCACTCGCCGACTCTGCTACGCCGGTTGGCATTCTGCCCGGGGGGACGGGTAACCTCGTCGCACGGGCGTTGTCCATTCCGATGTCGGTGTCGGGAGCGGTGACGCTACTCTCTGCCGGCTCGACCCGTCGCGTCGACCTGGGGCGGCTTGGTGATGGGCGAGTCTTTGCCTTCGCCGCCGGGGTCGGCATCGACGCGACCATGGTAGGCCAGACCACCGCCGCCGCGAAGCGCCGATTTGGTGTGGCCGCCTACCTGGCAACCGCCCTCCGCGCGAGTTGGTCGCTGGATGCATTCACTCTCCGCGCGACGGTAGACGGGGTGCCCCACCGCTTTCGCGCGACCGCCGCCGTGGTGGCCAACTTCGGCTCGGTACTGAACGGCCTGCTTCACCTCGGCCCCGCGATCTCGGAGAATGACGGAATGCTCGACTTGTGCGTCTTTTCTCCAGCAAACGTGAGCGATGCGCTCCGCATTGGGTGGCGCATGGCACGAAACGACTTCGGCACCGATCCAGCCATGCAATTTGTACGCGGACGACATATTTCCCTGGACGCGGAACCGGCGCGCGCGGCGCAGGCTGATGGAGAGCTTCTGGGGTCCACGCCGCTCGATATCGAGGTAGTCCCGGCGGCGGCTCTCCTTCTGGTGCCGTCGGACGCCCCCCTGCACACCTGGGCCTGACGGCCCACGCCGATGACATCTGACGTGCGGGATTTCGCACCGCCTAACGACTTCCGCACAGCTGACGCGCTGGAGTCGGTGCTCGCCACGCTGCCCCCGGCCGACGCCGAACGGGTGCGGAGCCTCGTCGAGCGCGGGCGTCGCCACGAAGCGCGGCTCCAGCTGATGCAGCAGATAACCACCTCGCTCGCCCGCACGCTCGACGAAGATGAAATCATCGAGGAGTTTGCCCGCGGCGTGCAGCGCTCGGTGGCCTGCGACGGCGTACTGGTGGCGCGGGTCGATCTCGACCGGGCCTTGGTCGACGTGGTACACCACGTCGTGGGCGACGTGATTCGCCCGCCGCGACTGTCTTCGTTAGGCGCGGGACCGCTGGCCGAAGCGGCGCGCACGGGTGCCCCGGTGCATGTGACGCCGTACGACGCGGCGCTCACGGCGCTTGCCACATGGGACGACGTGGTCGACGGTGTCGCCGCCGGCGCGGTGCTGGCGGTGCCCATCATGCACGGTCGGCAACTGTTGGGCGTGGTAGCCGTGCACGACCTCCGCGAGGATGCCTTCGATGCCGACGCGCGCGAGGTGGTCACGATTCTGGCCAGACATGCCGCCGGTGCCCTGAGTAACGCACGATTGTTTGCCGACAGCGAGCGCGAGCGCCGTCAGAGCGAGGCCATGTCGGAGATTGCCCGGGCGGTGGGCGAGTCGCTCAAGATGGGCGATGTGTTGCGGCTGATTCTGCGTCACGCCATGGCCCTGCTGCAGGCGGACGGCGCCATTGTGGCCCTTCGGGCCGGAGCATACCTCAACGTCGTCTCGGCGTTAGGCATCGCCGATCTGTCCGCCGGCGTGCACATTCCGATGCAGGGCAGCCTGAGCGGGCGAGTGGCCACCGATGGCACCGCGCTCGTCACCAACGATGCCGCCGGCCACCCGCACGCGTACCGGCAACTCTTGCGGCTGGTGCCGGTGCAGAAGACGGTCATCGTGCCACTCGTGACGGCACCGGGAATCATCGGTGTCCTCGCGGTCTACAATCGCCCCGCCGACTTCACCACCGACGACGCCCGCGTGCTGCAGCGCCTGGCCGACCAAGTCGCGGTGGCGATCGTGAATGCGCGATTGTACGAGGAAGTGCGAGAAGCCACGCGCGAATGGTCGACCGCCTTCGAGTCCATCGGCGTGGGCATGTGCGTCGTCGACGACACGGGAAAGATCTCCCGCTACAACACCCGAGCATTGCAGCTCACGGTGGAGCCATCGCCGCGCACCATCGTGGGGCACCCGTTCTACGAGACGGTGCTCGGCGTGCAGCCCGACCCGAACGATGATCCGCTCTCCCGGGCCATTCATGCAGGCGTACAGTCGCGGACCGTCTGCGAAGGGACGGGGAACCGCTGGATGGAAGTCACGGCCGTTCCCCACCCCAATGGCGGGGCGATTGTCACCTTCGACGACGTCAGCGCGCAACGGGTGGTGTGGGACCGCAACCGGCTCATCATCGACGCGACGGCCGATGCGCTATGCACCATCGATCGGGAGGGGCGGGTCATTTTCTCGAATCCGGCAGCCCGGCGCCTGTTCGATCGCGACGATCTGACCGGGACACGGTGGAGCGACCTCGTGATACACGAGATGGCCGATGAGGCGCGGACGCATGTGCAGCTGGCGATGAACGACGCGCTGCAGCAGCACGAGTACGTCATTGTTCGCGGCGATGGCGAACGACGCCTGGTGACGGCGACCCTGGCCCCGGTGCGGGAACGCGAGCACAACGCCATGGTGGTGGCGTCGCTGCACGACGTCACCGATGAGCGCCGGGCCCGCGATGCGGTCGCGTTGTCCGAGGCCCGCTATCGTTGCCTCTTCGATGCCGCCACCGAAACGATCTTCACGCTGAATCTCGACGGCGCCATCACCTCGGCCAATCCGGCGGCGTGCGAGGCCTTCGACATGCCCATCGATCAGCTGTTGGGCAGAAGCGTGTACCGGTTGCTGCTGGCGGAGGACGTGGATCGGGTCACCACCGTCCTGCGCGATGCATTGCACGGGGATGCCCGCCGCTGGGAATGCGCGATCGTCGGGCGCACCGGGGGGCGGCGTACTCTGTCCGTGATGACCACTCCGCTTCGGCAGGGACGAGCGATCGTCGGCCTCCTGGCCCTCGCCAGTGACCTGACCGACGAGCGCCAGCGCGCCGATGCGCTCGATCGAAGCGACGCCCGATATACGCACCTGCTCGACACCACGCCTGACGCCATTTTCACGGTGGATGAAGACGGCCGATTCACGTCGGTGAACCGCGCCTTCGAGGCGGTCACGGGTCGCGGCCGCGATGACATCACGGGGCACCACGTCACCTCGCTGCTCGACCCACGCGATCGCGAGGCGATCCGGGAACTCTTCGCCCAAGCCCTGCACGGCCGCCGAGAAAGTCGCGACCTGCGCTTTCTCGACAGCCTGGGGCGATCGCGCTGGGGCGCACTCCGCGCCTCGCCGATGGTGGAGCACGGGCGGGTGGTGGGTGTGCTGGGCGTCATCCGTGACCTGACGAACGAGAAGCGCCTGATGGACGAGATTCTGCGCCGTGAGAAGCTGGCCACGGTGGGGCAATTGATGGGTGGGGTGGCGCACGAACTCAACAATCCGCTGTCGGCCGTGCTCGCCTTTAGCGAACTCCTGCTCGAGTCGCCCGTTGGGCAGGGGGAGGAGCGCGAAGCACTTGCCACCATTCACGATGAAGCCAAGCGCGCCTCGCGTATCGTCGGCAACCTGCTCGCCATCGCGCGTGAACACCCCGAGCAACGCGCACGATTGCGGCTGGCGGACGTCGTCAGTACGGCGCTGGAGGTGCGCGACTATGCGCTGCACGTGAACGGCGTGCTCATTCACACCGAGTTGCCCTCCGACCTTCCCGCCACCTTCGGCGACGCGGCCAGATTGCAACAGGCGGTGTTACATCTTCTGGCGCGCGCCGAGCAGGCGTTCCGCGAGTGGCAGGGTGAGAAGCGGCTGACGCTGCGCCTCTCGCGAGTGGCGGATTCGTTGGTGCTGGAGATGCAGTACACCGGAGCGGGGATCACGGCCATGGAAATCGAACGCCTCGTCAGCCCCCTCGGCGCCTCGCGCGAGGGGAACGATCTCGCCGGCCTCGGGCTTGCGGTTGCTGCCGGAATCATCCGGGAACATGGCGGGCGTATTCACGTCGATTCGGCGCCGGGCGAGGGCGGCACATTCATCGTCGAGATTCCGATCGTCGCCGTTCCCGACGAAACGATTCCCATGCCGCGTCATGCACTGGAGGGGGGAGCGGTCGATGCATTCGACATTCTCGTGGTCGATGATGAACCGTCCATTCGTGGTGCCTTGGTCCGGACGTTGGAGGCCCTGGGACATCGGGTCGATGTGGCAGCTGACGGGAAGGAAGCCGGTCAAGCGCTCGACGCGCGTCACTACGATCGCATTCTGCTCGACGTGCGCATGCCGCGCGTGGGCGGCGACGCCCTGTACCACGACTTGAAGGTGCGTCGGCCAGATGTGCTGCCGCGCATCATCTTCCTGACCGGAGACGGCGAGAACGAGAGCACACAGTCTCTGCTGCGGGACAGCCGGTGCCTAGCGCTGCACAAGCCGTTCTCCCTCGATGCCGTGCGGCAGGCCATCGCCGAACCCCTGCCGGCGGAGAAGGCGCATGGCTGACCTGCTCATTGTGAACGACGAGCCAGCGCTGGCCGAAACGTTCGGGCGGGCCCTCGAGTGCGGCGGCCACACCCGGCGGAGTGCGTCGACGGGTGCGAGAGCGCTCGCCGCCTATGGTGCGCGCCGCAACGACGCAATACTGCTCGACGTGTGGGACAGCACTCAGGCGGAAGCGCGCTCGCTAGCCGAGGTCGAACGTTGGCACATCGAACAAAGGCTCGTCGTGCACGAAGGCAACCGGACGTGGGCGGCTCGCGAACGCGGCATTTCGCGCGCGACGTTGATCAAGAAGATCAAGTGTTATGGCCTTCCCGTGTCGACGATGAGCGCGCACATGAATCCGACGAGGATGCCATGACGCAACTGCAGGAGCGCGACGCGATGATTTGTCGCGCGTGCGGCAACGAGGAACGCGCCTCCGAGGGATACCCTTGTGCGGGGTGCGGCACCTTCATCTGCGTGATCTGCAACATGAAGGGAATCGTGCGCTGCCGCAGCTGCGGCGAACCTGCGCAGGTGTCAGCGCCTCTCGCGTCCGGCCCTGATGCGCCCGGCCCGAACGCTCGCTAGTCGGCAGCGCTCGTCCTACGACCTGTCTCTTATACACATCTGACGCTGCCGAC
>ENA-ORBV01013696-ORBV01013696.1-microbial-mat-metagenome-genome-assembly--contig:-NODE-13696-length-12272-cov-7.106273_pt1 | contig 12272 bp, 6 predicted proteins | sample MGYA00237777_ERZ505514 | MGnify/ENA primary metagenome ERZ505514 (study PRJEB26160, sample SAMN06269048) | microbial mat metagenome | isolation source: Oligotrophic lake microbial mat | place... | reverse complement strand
CTCGTGGGCTCGGAGATGTGTATAAGAGACAGACCCCAGCCAGAGTTTGGGGAGCTGGAACAATCAACTCCACATTTGCCATTGGCGTTGCCCCAGTCCAATCCACAACGAAGACTTGCACAACAAGTGCCAGCGGGAGCGGGAGCAGGGGCAGGGGCAGGGACAGGCGCAGGCGCAGGCGCGGGGGCAGGAGCTGAAGTGGGGCCAGAAGGTGTAATTGCAAACCAGTTCAAGTTGAAACCCCCCGAAGTAGCCTTGATACCAAATGATTGCGTTCCAGCATTTAACTGCACTGTTTGGTAAATCGTCGTCCAGGTTTGCCATCCTCCAGTAGAAGGTACATTGATGGTTCCATAAACAGGACCGCCGCCAGCTTTTTCTAGCTGGATGGTGCCTCCTCCATTTTGGCTGGCCACTCGGTAAGCAATGCTGTAGCTGCCGGTCGATGGAATGTTGATGCCGTTATAAGACAACCAATCACCAGAGTCAATCGACCCCACATTGAGGTTTCCTCCACCAGCATCGGACGTGGTTTCTGTTTTAATGCCAGACATGTTATCATAGGCCTCTGCCTGGATGTATTGCGTACCTCCCGTAACTGGGCCTGGGGCTGGGGCTGGTGCCGGGCCTGGAGCTGGGCCTGGGCCTCCGTTTTGCCAGCTACCTGTACCGGTCCAGCCTGACATTTCGTTGAGAAGAAGAGTTCTGTCAGACCGGTAGGCATTTTGTATCTCGGAAGCACTGTTCTTATTCCAAACCCACTCTGACCAGCCCATGAAGAATGTCCAGAGCGGTTGAGAATCCAGTAATGCCGGACTCGGCAGGGCACCGCATTCCCCAATTCCAATCGGTTTACCCGCAGCCTTGTTGACGATCGCGTTGTATTTTGACGAGGTATAGCCCTGGCCATCTGACCAGTACACGTCCATGGTCAGCACTTCCCAGTAGTTCCAACCCGGATCATAGTTATTTAAATCATTGGCAAGAGATCCAAAATCTTGCAAGTTCCAAACCCAGATTAGATTCGTAAGCCCCTTTTCGTGTGTGAAGTAGTCATGAGTAAGTCGGTAGAGTGCTGCAGTTCCATCTGAGCCTGGTCTGCCTCCCCACCAGAATACTCCTTGATTCATTTCGTGAAGTGGGCGGAAGAAGACCTCTACTCCTGCGTCTTCCAACTGCTGCAAGTATTGGGCCACATCATCCATCATCGTTTTCCAGTTGTTGTTGATTGTTGTCCCATCGGTCAGTAGCTGCTGCCACTGATTGTTATCCAGCTTACTTATGACGGCATCGAATTCGTTTTCCCAGTTGCAAGCATCTGGCCCACCAACTGGATTACAAGCATGCCACATCAGATTGACCATGGCGCCATTGTTCCATTCGGTAATTACCTGGTCGATCATCGTTTGTCTTTCGCTAATCTCCCAGGATTCGAACTGAAAATCCGCGCTATACAATCCCGGCCATTGACCAATATCATCGTTGAGTCGTTGGCTGTAACTATTCGGATTTGAATTTGGCTGGCGATTGTGCATGCCTCCAATGGTCTTGTCGCCACGGATGCTGTACAAAAAATTGAGTGACTCATAGGGAGTCTGTGCGTAGCTGCATACTGCGAGCAGCATGAGCACACCCATGATTCCTAATACTTTCATCGTGTAATTGGTTTGTGTGATTATCAGATCGAAGAGTAACTGTTTGTTTTCTGGGCAGGGTTTGCAATCTGTCTGGAAGATAATTGTGAGCTCAATCAAAAGCTGCCGATTACCATTTCAGACAAAAGATCTTTCAATAGCTATCGACGGAGGTGTGAATTCCAGACGTTTGTTTGTCCAGATAGCAACAATGTTAAGAATCAATGAATTGTGAACGTGCCTCATCCGCCATTGTGGAACGGAAATGCTTGTCCATCGCATGCTTCATCCCAAACAAGTCTCCAAAAGCAAGTCTCAACACCAGACTTCCGAGTGATAAAAAGCACGTCTGCATCCAATTATTTTATTTACGATCATACGGAAATGCTTGTCCATGCTTGATCCCAAACAAGTCTCCAAAACCAAGTCTGAACATCAGACTTCCAAGTCATAAAAAGCACGTCTGCATCCAATTTACGATCAATGCCCCGTGCTACTACTAGTAGTACTACTATTTTAATATTAGTAGGTAGCTACTAGCTACTAGTAGTAATAGCTAGCTACTAGCTATTGTACAGTAGCTAGTCTAGTTAAGGATGTAAACCACGACCTGGTACAGCGTGCGACCTTTTGCTCTCATCGCACCGATACTCCGTGTAATGTCATCATGAAAATCTATCTTATCGCGCTATTTGACATACTCTCTAGAGGTAGATAGCTAACCGGACATGTTAATCTAACACTGCAGCTATGTTATAAATTATGTGTTTGAGGAGGAAGGTGTGCTAAGGTGTGGCTTGTTTGCTTGGATAGCTGGTTATATCGTCTCACACTTTGTTATGGAGATTTTCGGCCGATATCGGCTTCTCTTAGCAGCACGAGATAACCACTTAGACTGGAACGTAGTATGGACTTATAGTCACACATCCCCTGCCAGTGATAGGTTTATCTACATTGATGCATAGTTACATAGGTTACATCTATCTAACTGAGTTGGTTTGTGATGGTGGAGGTAGCAGCAAATATCCGATGATGTGGACGTTGTTGTTGGATACATTCCAACGGTCACTAGTTTTTATCTTTTCGCAGCACGCATGCACGATTTGGGTTCTGGTACAAGTTCTACGAAAAAAAGCCGGGCCAGTTTTTTGAATTTCTAAAATGTGAGCTGAAAATAAAGATTTTTTTTACGAGAATCATTCAAATGAAGAGCAACGGCCACTGCAAATTCAAATATCACACATCACTAATAACGTTATCCACTACATCACTAGATAAGACCAAACATGCTACTGTCACTGCCACTACCCTCCTCCGCAGAGAAGAACTCCTCCTCCGGATCTATCAATGGCCTAGAGTCCAAGGCATCCATTTCATCCGCGTCAGCTTGTAGATCAGCGTCAGCTTCATTTATTGTTTGCGGATGAACTTGGGCTTGTGGGCAGTTCCTTCGATCATGTCCTATCTGTCTACATATGCCACACTTACGAGCACTGCTCCTTCTTGGACGTGCGGTGGCATTAGTGGCCTCGTCTTCTAATATATAACCACCGTCCATTCCAATGCCAGACTGATAAACAGAGCCGTCCCGTCGACACCTTGCTCTTTTCGCATCCTCCGTGTGTTGCTTTAGCTTTTCAAATTTGAAGCGCTGTCGTCGTCTTTTGGCTGTAGGTGTCTTTGCCTTGTTGATGCGTTTAAATCTATTAGAGTCTTTGACTTGTAGGTAGTGATAAACATCAGATGTCATAGCCATACCCAATTTGTCGAAAAGCAATCTGTAATATCGAACAAGACCCATAGTGTTGATGCCAATCGCCATCCCAATTCGTATCTTCAATGACACAGACATCGAGTAGACCTTGTTCTTGGGTGCCATCCATGATATGGATTGGTTGAATGACTCATTGGCATTGGTGTCAAGTGAATGGGCAAGTTCGAGTAAAGCTTCGATTGTAATGAATCGCGCAATGAGATGATTCAGTTGCTCGTACAGAGCAACATCCTTCACTTTGCAGCGGTAGTAGTGCTTTGCCCTCTCCTCTTCTGTTTGACTCTTACGTCTACACCAGTCGCCACAGTGTTCATGGTTGTCAAAATGATGTTCGATAACAGCTTTAGAGGACTTTAACATGTCCTCGTCAGTTGTTTTATTCTTCAATGTCTTGGCCATGAACGCGAAATTCTTTGATACGCGGAGCACATCCATCTTTGTCATAGTCAAGTTCCACTTTTTCTTTGGATCTTTCTTGTCAGGTTGTTTACCAAGTTTCTCAAGGGCATACAGCTCATTTGCCAACGTTTTTCGTCTATGATTAGGATCAGCTAAGAAACCCGGCTCGGGCATGTGGCTGGGTATCCCACCTTTATCCGGCCGTGGAACAACTTTGCCCACTCGGTTTGTTATTGTTGGTATCTCAGTTGTGTTGTTGTTTTTCATGTGGTCTTGGTTACTCCATTTGAGCTTTGCCTTGATAGATGAATCATCGTCAGTAACAATGGTGCCGACAATGGTTTGATACTTGTCGCACAACGTCTTGTACATTTCAAGCATTGCCTCTGGTTCCATACTTCCAGAGGAACCTTCGAAATTGGTAACACACTCATGTTGTGGAACCTCTTCATCTTGGGCATGGTATCGAAACCAACTCTTGCACTTCTTGCAACTTTTGCAGCACACATGCTTCGCGACTGGCTTTCTTGTTTGACTGGCAATAAACAGCGCATGTCCGGAGTTGCTGTTGAAGGTTCGGCCGGAACCCTTTTGGCTCCATCCCATGTCGCCACCACAACAGATAACCGGCCACAGCTCTCGTGGCAATTGCTGTTCAAGCCACAAGTCATATAGTTTTTGGCCATTGTTGTCAACTTTGTCGCCGAGTACAACAGAAACCTCAGCCTTCAGATTCGAAAACAAGATACTCTCAGTGATGCCTTCAATGACTGGATATATTGTAGACTCAATGGTACCAAATGTCCTTGATTGCATGGTTGTGGAATTTGGCAAACCACACAAGCCAAGAACACGTGCTGCTTCAGTGCCGCCATCACCTGACTGGATAAATGACAAAACGAAGCATATGTTCAGCGCGTAATCAGAGTTGCGTCCAGTTCTGATTCTTCCATCTCCCATGGGAACATCGGCCTGTGCAGGGGGAGCAGCAGCCACATATGTGCACCCCCCAACCTCGTTTGTGCATGAGATACGAGTTCCGCTAGCAATGCCCTCAGTTGGAAATGTCATTTCTAGCCGCGATCCGCACTCTGGACAACTCTGAAGGTGGCGATTTACGATTGCCCTCAAGGGGTTAACTTCCACTATCACCCGTCGATAACTGGTTTTGATGAAGGGTACTGTTGCCGCGGTGTCAGTCAAGGAGCTGATGGTGCTTCCATCACAGTTTTCAGCTGGCGTTGTTGTTGTTGCTGCTGTCAGTGTTGTACCAATGCAGATATCTTCTGGCGTTGGCGGTCTTTCCAAAGACACTCTTTTGCCTCTGGTTCTGCTGAGTGGTTGATCTCCACTGCCCGCTAGATGCCACCCTGCATCAGATGCAGATAGCTTTTTGTCTTCATTAACAGATGAAGCGGCCCATCTTGATGATTCACTTGTCATTGTTGGAGGCAATTGACTTCTATTTGTGACATTCTCACAAATGATGTTTTTTGGCTATTAGCGAATGCATCATTTCTGAGACTCGCCGGACTTTCTCTAACTGCAATTCTCTAAGTAAATGGCTATTGCTAACGGTTTTGAGTCGGACGAGTGAACGAATAATGCTGCAGTTATCGCCTTGGACTCACACTGTACCAGGTCGTGGGTTACATCCTTAAGACGTCAATCATTCTTTGGTTTGCAATTGAGATGAGACGGACTCACTGAGTCACTCACTGCGGCGTGCACATTTGCACCAGTGGTGCAGTAATAGCTACTACAGCAGTAGTACTAGCTAGTACTGAATGATTGTACAGTATTGTGTATCCAACCAAAAAGATTATGTTGTATGTTGTCCCTAACCCTACTTTCTATGGCTGACGCACAATTCCCCAAACAAAAAGATGTCATTTCTGGCCCTAACCCTATTTATTGTTGCTCAAACAAGCGGGTCCCGTTTTGAATCGTGGGCATGATGTCATCACGGGACGAAACCAACAATTTTCCTTGTTGAAAGCCCGCACACCTTTAGGTTATGGAGGCAAATTCATGGGCGCCGAAGGCCAACCCGGGCAGCGATTTTTCCCAACTGTCTATGCATGGAAAATCTATGGAAATAAACAACCGAAGGACACAACCAAGATAATTGCGACCAAATTCAACAAATCGAGACGCCCTACTTGCCTTGGATTGACTCTCTCAACCCCCCTGTCAATACAGTACACAACTACCCCCACTACTACTGATAGGAACCATGGCAACCCCAGCAGAAGGCACAAGCGATGCGGCTACAGCGGATATTATGCTGCGACCAGAACCTCGCAACATTGAAATCCTACCCTTCGCCGTGGCGGTTCCCTCCTCGGCCATGGTGGATACCATGACCTTTCAAGACGATTACTACTACGAAGACGAGGAAGACATAGACGTTGGCAACAGCAACAATGATGATGTTAGCCGGGCTATAGATGAATTGGCGGAAACCAGAGTCAAGCGTCCTATTCCCGTGCCAAGACCCACCAATGCCAATGGTGCCAGCAGTGCTGCCCTCTCGTCGGGTATTGGAATGGTGGGCACGATTACTGTATTGAAAACATCGTGTATTGTTTGGTTTGGTTGGGGGAAAACGACGACTACTACTAATTCAGGCGACAATAACAGTAATGAAGCTAAGGAAGGTGAGCCACGAGTAGGAGTCAACAATAGTCGCATCCTTGGAAGCAATCAAGGAAGCAAATCCTGCTCCATGGGACAATTCTTAATTGCCATGCCACCACGCAAGTATGGGTCTTCTTCCCCTGCTGGTGCGGAATCTTCCACGTCCAAACTCATTGGAAATGACTATGAAGACAATGATACCATTGCTCGTCAAATGGCCACCCGATTGAGCCAAAAATATCAAAAACCCGTCTTGGTGAGTTGTCATTTGGATCCTTCGATCGCACAATCCATGGGAGCCGATCCCGACTTGATCCATGCCAAAGCAGCTGCATTGGCGGAAAAACGGATTTGGGAATTACTATCGTCCAAGCAGTAACCCCCAAAATAAATTAGAAAAAAGAGCAAAAATGAAATGATGATTATTTTACAACTTCAGTTGCTTTTCATTCAAAAACCATTATTTGATGCCCGTGAGGGTTGTGTTGTTCTGGAAGTTGAGTCTACTAGTTGTAGCTGTGCGTCGACGTGGACGCGATCCAGAGCCATGAAGATGCCCGAGTTGAAATAAGATAACAACTCGAACCAATCCTCAAAAGTTCCATGGCGAGCTTTTGTGGGTATGCGGCAAATGGAAAACGTCGAGGAGGACCCCACTCTGTCCTGTCCCAGCACTGTTGCCAAACACAGATCTTTCTGAGGCGAACTTGCTCGTCCCGGCTTTGGAAGACCGAGAACTAAGCATATGGTCCGCCCTAAGTGGAATCACGATGCTTGATGTTGGCGGACAGTTGATGCTCCAGCGCATGCACCATTTGCATCAGCTGTCTTTCTCGCTCTTGCGCTTGTTCTATCGCATTTTCAAGATCATAATTCTTCAGCATGACTTCGTCATACTTTGCCTGGAGAAGGCCACGCGTTTCCTCCGTTTTATTATCCAGTTCCCTCTCACATTCATCCTCTGATCCCGTGGAGGGCGACGTATCCGGAACGGCCAAGCGAGTCCTCTCTCCGGTCACTTCCGACTCCTCCAACTCCTCTTTGATATGCTCTAGAGATGTCGGTAATCGAGACTCAATCGAAGAAAACATGGGATTCTCTTCCTTTTGATCTTCCTTTTCTTCTGAACCATCTATACCTGACGAAAAACGACCGGAGATACCAGAAAACCGGGATGACAACATCCCAGACGATGGCAGTCGCATGGAGGCCTCTCGAGTAGAAGCCCTTCTGTGCGTCGATTTAAGAATTGTTTCGCCCACGTTGACGCCCTCGTCCACGCCTTTTCGCATGAACATTATTTTTGGTATAAAGACGAAGCATAACATACCAATGTCGTTCAGTGCGATAATCCCGCTTAGTACAATAAAGACGGCGACGGGATTGTTTCCAATAGATAATACCACCGGAAGACCAATGACCAGAACCTCGAAAACAAACGCTGCAGGGACAGGAAAAAGAAACAGAAGATTACATGAGCCAGGACTTATTCAGCACTGTTACGATAATCCATCAGTAAATACGCTAACTACCATCCCCTAGTAGAAAACCTGCCAAAAAACACACATAAGCTGGTACAATTCCAAATTTCCTTTTCCTGGACTTACCGGAAGCCAGGGCGACATATTTCTGTTCCTGATATCGATCCCCCACATTCCGCACCCTAAACAGAATTATGTTTGTCGCCATCATTAAAACGAAATGAAAGCCAGCAATGGGGCCAGCAAACGCCCAAGCACTAGTGTCGCCATCAGTTGAACAGCTACCGTGGCTGTTGATGGTCACCACATTCCTTTCGTCATCCATCTCGACAGAGTCAACTGTTCTCAAATACTGCACCAGTTCGGTCGAGCAAAGAGACAATGAAGTGAGAATTAGCTAAAGCACATGAAATGTTACATTCCCCCGAAGACGAAATTGAAGCTTACCTCCAGAGGCTGCACAATGGTCCATGCTGTCACCACGATCATATCCACGGCCAAAATCGCAGCTAATATTGCCGCCGTTTCATAGACGGTCACTTTGATTCGAAGCATTTGTGGATTATTCATAATCTTGTGCAATCGCATGGATTTGGCAGTCAGACTTCCGTACTGCAATACCCAACCGAACGTGTAGAGAAATGGCGCAGCCTGACATGCATGGGATGCCGCGGTCGTATCTTCTTCCGACCCCGCTTGGAAACTCAGAGCAATAATGGTCGAAGAGGAAAACAACGTCCCGATGCAAATCAAGAGAAGGAACTCAATTTGAGAAATCCTTACTACCGGATCTTTGCGATTTACAAAAAGCCAACCAATAAAAAATAGACTCAACGCCCACGTCACGCAAGCTGCAAAATATCCGAAGGCCAAGACTCCTGGTGTAAGAAGGTTGTCATTTTGTACAAAGCAACTCGCTTCTCCTGTGGCGCCATCCGTGCTACTCTCCCCGAAACATACATTGCATTGGGTTTGTTGATTGGGCGTTGGAGTGAAGGTGTCGACTGGGCACAAGCTACATTTGCTACCCAGGATCGCTTCCGCTGTCACAATGATAGTCTCATTGACGAATTGTCCTTGGTTGCAGTCCACAGCACAGGGAGCTGGAATCACAGCATCCGCTTCGGCCTGCAAAAATGGCGAGACCAAAACATTTTTGAACGAATTGCTATTGCTACCATCGGGTTGCCACTGGGTCCCAGCTGCCCCACGGCCGACATTCCGCTGATTGTCATTGTAGGACACGGGTCCAAAAATAGTTTCTGTATTGAGGACCACCATGGCCCGTCGCAATAGTTCGTATCCCTCTTCCGTGGCAAAATCCGTGATAGGATCGGGATCGTCCACGACACGATAAAAGGTTTCAATGTGTTCCGCATAAATCATGGGAATGGCATAGGCCACCACTGTATCATAGGATCCATAATATCCAAATTTTTCTTGATTGTAAGCCAATACATCCCGACCAGAATCAAAAAACCGATCGGAATACGTAAAGGCCTCATGCCATTGCCCCCCACCTTGCATGAAGGGCACCAAACCCTTGTTGGCTTCCGCCCATCCCCAGGTGGCGGGTGTCATCCACAAACTGAGCGGTTGACATCCATTTTCTTTCCATCGGGGCAACAAAATATCGTGTTCGGTCAACACACACGCAAAAATGGCCGGATTCCATCCTTGCTGTCTATTTTCTCCTTGGGGTGGACAAATCTCATCGGCCCGATCCCGCAACCATGCTTCATCAAATTGATTGGCCGTTCCATCCTCATTGTCATCGGCATCGGGATCATAGGCGACTTCAATTAAATCGGTAAATCCAAATTCTCGCAAGGCCTGCAAGGCGGATTGACAGGTACTGTTGAAAAATTCCGATTTGGTTCGATAAATCACCCGGACGGCTTGCTTTGTCAATTCAACGTTACTATTCGTGCTGGTAGTGGCGTTGGTTGGTTCTCCAAGACTATTAAGAGTCATATTATCATATCCATCCTTGGTCATGCCATCCTCGGAGTTATCTTGTAACCAAAAGGATCCTTCTTTTCCTTGCAGAGTTGTTTGTCCTTCTCTTCCTGTGGGCACAGGTAAATCTTCTGGTGGTTCTCGTTGTTGTTGTGGATTGTTGAAATTTTGATTCATGGCGGCGGCACGAAATCCCAACGCCCTCACAGTAGGAATGGGATATTCATCACTGTTAATGTGGACGCCAAACAAATAAGGATTGGGTGGATTATTGTTATAAAATCCCGGCGGACCCACTTGCGCCAAGACCATGGTTTGATGATCCAACGCGGCTTGTTTTTCATAGGCTGCCGCAAAAGAACACGTTCCGACTATATACTGCGGATTGAGTTTCGTCAAAGCCGCCTTTAAGACCGCCTCATGATGTTGCCCGTAGACATCGCCTCCCAATTGTCCCGCATTGCCGGCAATCAAGGAAACCAATCGAAATTGAACATGATAATCCTGGTTGAATCCAATGGCCATGCCATTGCCATCATTTAGGGCGTTGAGCAATTCCACCGACGTCGTGGCACCATCGCGGGCATCTTGACAATTGTTGGCGGGCGTCACTTGAACCATGGTGATGGTGGACGTTCGGTAGGGCAAAATTTGCATTCGTTTGGGGGAAATATCAAACATGATGCAAGGTTCGACGGCATCTTCTGGCGATAATAATACCATTCCTTGTGTGGACATGAGGCAGGGAGGAAAGTCCGCAAAGTCAAATTCCACGGCTGGGGTTGGCGCGCTCGTCGGAGCTAGGGTTGGTTCGGATGTGGTGGGAGCCGTGGGAGCTTCCGTGGTGCTGATGATTTCGGTCGTTAGCAACGCGGTCGTGTATAATTGTAGATGGGGAAGCATCCCCAGCAATTGCAAGAGCAACGCAGCGGGCTTTATCCTCATCTTCTTATTGTATAGTATTGTTCCTCAACCAATGAAGTTAGGTATTGGTACTGTGTCACTTTGGAATGAGAGATTGCTATTCAATCAATGAGATAGCAGTAGTAAAGTTCACTCTGATTGTGTTGGGATGGCCTGCGGTACGGGCAACTATCAGCTAGCTACTGTAGCTAGCTAGCTACACTCGACACGAGTGAGTCCATTCTTTGCAGGAAATACGTTCTTCCGCGCATAATCAATCACACAGTCAGCAGAAAGTCACAATAGAGTATATGAATCCAAAATGTCGTTGCGAATTTTTTGCTGGTAGATGAGTAAGATGACGTCGGAGATATGACTCAAACTTTACGAAGGTTGCCGACGGAGAATAGTGTACGATCGGTCACACTTCTATGAGGGAGAAAGGGTACTGCTCCTATTTTAATGTTATAGTGTTACTTCCGTTTCATTCACGCAAAAGATTGTTTTTGGGACCCGGTACTATTATTCTGTACTTCAAAAGTAGAACATGCAGAAGTGTACTTGTGGTTGATTTCTACTGGGAGTCGACGCAGCGCCACCTTCGTTCCGACCATTCCCAACCAGCTATGCACCACCATTCCAAGACGATAGCACTACGTTCTGGAAGCTGGCCTGGCAAATAGAATTAATTTAAAAAGTGACAGAGTTGTTGCAACAGGTGTTGCAACACATTGAGTCTTTGCATCTAGAAAAACAACACTGAAGACATTGCAAAACTAAGGTCAGGCAGGCAGTGACTCCTCACTTTTCATTTTCATTTTCTTTTCTCTCCATTCACTTGCAACATTCTGGTCCTTCAACATTTTGAAAATTGTGTTTGTGTTCACATCTGCCTGTCATGCATTTCCATGCCTGTTCAATTTGAAAAAGTCAGTTTCCATTGCATTGGTAAATGTTGTTCAAACAATGTTGTCAAATGCCACACCTCACTTCACTAGACATTCCTTCACATTTTCTAAATTCATGGTCAACATTGTAATTTTGAGAAAAAAGAGAACAAAGCAATCACAAATTCTTTTGCAAAGCTCTCTGAGGGCGCTGACAACATCTGATGTTCTCGTGGTCAGTCATCATGTTGCAAATCATCTGACTCTCATGCACTCTTTGCCCTGGCAGCAGTCTAGCTAGACAGCTGCTAGAGTGCTGCTAGTTAAGCAGTTGTCCTTGCCACATCATTGGATGCTGGTAGTGGACACAGGACAAGTGTGAGCCTGGAAGTTGGATGAAATGGTGGGACGCACACTGACTTCTTTTTAACGTTGTTCCAAAAATGGCGCCAAAATCATACCGCATTTTTTTCCTAACGAACATCATTTTTTTTCAAAGTCTGCTAACTTTGCTGTACTGTACGTAGGTATTCAATTGATCATTCATTCAATTGCACTGGTACAATTGTAGCTATACAGTACAGCACGTACTTAC
>ENA-ORBV01013695-ORBV01013695.1-microbial-mat-metagenome-genome-assembly--contig:-NODE-13695-length-12273-cov-8.042801_pt1 | contig 12273 bp, 5 predicted proteins | sample MGYA00237777_ERZ505514 | MGnify/ENA primary metagenome ERZ505514 (study PRJEB26160, sample SAMN06269048) | microbial mat metagenome | isolation source: Oligotrophic lake microbial mat | place... | reverse complement strand
CGATGTTCTTCGCGGCGGACCGGCAGAAAACTGGGAATCACGAACTGGCGACGCGGCTTTCGGGCCTGTTTTTGCGGTATTTCCTGCGTCGCTGTCGTCGCGTTGAGTTCGACGGATGACGCCGTCAACGGCTCCGATTCGAACAGCAACTTCTGATCGGGCGAAGGCGCATAGCGCTCGCGACGCGGCCCGAAGAGCGCCTTTCTCAACAGCGCCAGTTGTTCCTGCGCGCGATCGAGCGCCACTTGCAGCGACTCGATCTGCACACGCTGAGCTGCGATGGTCGCATCCTTTTCGGCGACCAGCGATTCCAACGCGTGCGTGCGGCGCTCCAGCGCGTCGAGGCGCGCGAGCAGTGCTTCGTCGGCGGTGGAACGTCCTTGATCCATGTCAGCCTGTTATACCTGACAGGGAGATCAAGGTTTCGCCGGTCTGACAAACTTTCTGTCAGGCCGAAATGTTTCAAGCCAAGGCCAGCTCGCGTCGCCAGCGTTTGCGGCGCTTTACGCTCGAGAGTTCGATCCCTTCCAGAATCAACGCCAACTCGCTGCGCTGAATCTCGACGCCGGCCGCGCTCGCGCCCGCGGCGTTCGCCGCCGCTTGCGGCAACTCGAAGGTGCCGCGTTCGAGACGACGATAGAAAATCGCCAGGCCGTCGCCGGTGAAGAACAACACTTTGACCGAGTTGTGCCGCCGATTGAAAAACAGAAACAGTCCGCCCGCCTCGACTTGCTGTCCGAGCTCTTGTTCCACGATGCCGACCAAGCCGGAAAAACTCTTCCGCATGTCGGCCGGCTTCGTGTAGGCGTACACCTGTGCGAGCGGAAGCAGGCTCAGCATGCCGGGCGTCCTCCTGTCCGGGCGCTCAGCGCCGCGCATAGCACGCGCCGGATCGAAGCTTCGTCGCAGCCCGACGGAATCGAAACGCGAATCGTCGGCAGTTGGATCAACGGCGTCTCAGACGCGGCGTCGACCAACTCGACCGTGATCTCAGCGCCGTGGTCCGCGACCACGCGCACCGGCACGAGCGACGACTGGGTGATGACATGCGACGACTGTCGCGTGGCAACCTTCGGCGCTGGCAAGCGCCGACGCCAAGCGTAGAACGACGCCGTCGACACGCCCGCCTGCCGACAAAGTTCGCCGACCGTTAGCTGCGACGACGCCTGTCGAGCGATCAACCCCCGCCAAAACGCCAACCGATCCGCCGACGAAGTTCGAGACATGGCCGTCACCGAGGGAAGCACAAGTTCAAGCACACCCCCTCAACCTACCACGCCCAACAACCATGCCGATTCGGGAACGGTTACCGCGTTTGTGAGCTTGCAACAACTGGTGTTTCCCAAACTGATTCGCAAGCATCGCCCCGAGGAGGCGATTCGCTTTTGGGTTGCCGGTTGCGCCACTGGGGAAGAGGTGTACTCACTGACCATCGCCCTGGTCGAGTCCTTGGGGGACATGATCAGCAATACGCCCATCAAGATTCTTGCCACGGACATTAGCGAGGCCGCACTGGAAAAAGCCAGACGTGGCAGTTACGTCGATAACATTGCGCTGGACGTTTCTGCGGCGCGGTTGCGACGATTTTTCAGCAAGAACAACGGCTCGTACCAGATCAGCCAATCGATCCGCGACTTGTGCGTCTTCTCGCGTCACAACGTCAGCCACGACACGCCTTTCGCCAACCTGGATCTAATCAGCTGCCGCAATCTATTGATCTACCTCGACCTCTCGTTGCAGAAACGGGTCATCCCTTACTTCCACTATGCGCTAAGGCCTGGTGGTCACTTAGTGCTCGGCCCGGCGGAAACGACTGGGGCTCAAGCAGACCTGTTTGAGTTGGTCGATAAAGACGCGCGCATTTACTCCAAGAAGCCAGGTAACCGTCAGGCAATCACTTTCCCATTGAGCGAGCCGGGCCAAAGTGTGCATTACCCACCGCTGCCGACCGGTGCGTTGTCTTCGACGGTACACTTGGATGTCAATGAAGTCATTGCCCAGCTACTGTTGCAGCGATTTGGCCCAGCAGGATTGCTCGTGAACGAAGAACTTCAGGTGGTGACCGTACGCGGCAATTTGGCACCCTACTTACGTACCAGAACGTCGACCGTGGGAGTCACCTTGCGGGAGGTGTTGCATGCAGACTTGCTGGACGAAGTATTGGACGCGATTCAACAGGCACGGCGAGAACAGCGGACGGTGCATCGCCATGACCTGTGGCGTAGCGACGTAGATCAGGCCGGCAAGTTGGCATTAGAAGTGATCCCACTACAGCTGTCAGAGTATCCAGCCGCGTGTCTTGTCTTGTTTGAACGGCTCGCGCAGCGTGGAGTTGCTCCAAGGTCAGCCAGTTCCGACAACGTGAACGAGTCGGGCTATGCCCAATTGGCCGACGAGTTAGAGCACACGCGGACGTATCTGCAGTCCGTGATCGAACACAACGAAGTCACCAACGAGGAGCTGCGGGCCGCCAATGAAGAGATTTTGTCGAGCAATGAGGAACTGCAAAGCACAAATGAGGAGTTGCAGACCGCGAAGGAGGAGATGCAGTCCACCAATGAAGAACTGACGACGGTGAATGACGAGCTCAAGCATCGGAATTCAGAACTGGGCAATGTCAATGATGACTTAATCAATCTTCTAGGGGGCCTAAAAATCCCCATTGTGATGGTGAATCGAGAGTTGAAGATTCGGCGTTTCACCCCTTCGGCGGAAGGACTTTTCAGTCTGATCCCGAGTGACGTTGGTCGGCCGCTCTGTCACCTCCGGCACAATCTGAACATCACGAACTTGCCGGAAGTGATCCGAGGCGTGATCGATTCGTTAACTTTTGCGGACGTCGAGGTGCAAGATCAGCAGGGCCATTGGTATTCGTTGCGGATTCGACCCTACGTTACCAGCGACAACCGGATCGAAGGTGCGACGCTCGCACTGGTGGGAATTGATGCGCTCAAGCAAGCTGCCGAACAGCTCACGGCGGCGCGTGACAATGCGGATGCCATCGTGGACACGGTCTGGGAGCCGTTGCTGGTCCTGGACGGAGACCTGCGAATTCAACGCACGAATGCTGCATTCTGCCAGCTCTTCCAGATTTCTTCGGAGAAGGTGAGTGGCCTGCATCTGGCAGAGTTGCCGTACGGCGCACTCGACCAGGCCCAGTTGGTTGCTACCTTGCGACGCATCATCCCGGAAAATGATCGCCTGCGAGATTTCGAGTTGGAGGTCGACCTGTCCGCACATGACCGCCGTACGCTTCTGCTGAATGCACATCGTATCTATTGGGAAGGTAGCGCCACACAAATGATCCTCGTCGCGTTGGAAGACGTCACCAGCCGCAGGCGCGAACTGGCCCAAGCGAAACTGCTGGCCGAAGAACAAGCGCGTCGCGCCGAGGCGGAGGCGGCCAATCGCTCCAAGGACGAGTTTCTGGCCATGTTGGCACACGAGTTAAGGAACCCGTTGGCTCCCATCCGCAACACCATGTACATCCTCCGCAAACGTGTCGCTGGCGACGAGTTGGTTGACCATGCGCTGGACATCTCCGAGCGGCAATTGGCGCACATGGCGCGGCTCTTAGATGACCTTTTGGACGTGGCGCGGATTGCACGAGGCAAGGTTGAGCTGCGGACGGATGTGGTCGAAGTCCAAGCCGCGCTGCGCCAAGCGATTGAAGGGTGTCAATCGTTGATTCGTTCGCGCGACGTGGATCTTCAAGTCACGTTGCCTGACTCGCCGATGTACATCGAAGCGGATCCAGCTAGACTGGAGCAGATCTTGGGGAATTTGTTGAACAATGCTGCCAAGTACACCGACGTGAACGGCGCGATCCAAGTGACGGGCGAAGCGCGGCAAGCATTTGTGGAGATTCGTATCCGTGACACCGGCGTGGGAATCGCTCCTGAGTTGTTGCCAAACATCTTCGATTTGTTTACGCAGGCGGATCGTTCTCTGGACCGCTCTCAGGGTGGTCTTGGAATCGGACTAACGTTGGTGAAACGGCTCGTCACCCTGCACGGCGGCACCGTCGAAGCGCTCAGCGAAGGCATTGACCGCGGTGCGACGTTTGTCGTACGGTTCCCCCGCCTCTCGCGCACGAATGTACTCGCGACCAACAGCGCAGCCGACGAGGGGACGGCCGCGACGTTGCGACGCGTACTGGTGGTGGAAGACAATGTCGATGGTGCGGCTGCCTTAGCCATGTTGCTACGCCATTTGGGCCATCAGGTCAGCGTCGCGCATGACGGAACTGCTGCTCTTGAAATGGCGGCCGCAGAATCGCCGGAGGTCGTCTTGCTCGACATTGGACTGCCAGGAATTAGCGGATATGACGTCGCCAAACGTCTCCGCAACGAAATCGGACTCCAGGATGCGTTGATTGTGGCTGTCACAGGTTATGGCCAGGATCACGATCGGGTCCGTGCCGACGAGTCGGGAATCGACCGGCACCTCGTGAAACCGGTAAATCCACGAGAGTTAGTGGCATTACTGGCAACACTCCGCAGGCACTGAAAATAAACGTAACGCAGGCACCCACGACCCAACTGCCCATGCCGAGGCCATCGCAATTCGGGATGTTTGCCGGCAGCTGAATCACCACTCGCCGGCAGGCTGCGAGTTTTACTGCAGCTGCTACCCTGGGATGGCTTGGAGTTCAGCCAAGATAATGAGAATCGCCCGGGCTGGCTCGCCAGCATAGAGGTACGTCCGCCTTCCGCTGCTGGCTTGCCCTATGGCAACGTTAGCCGAAATCAACGCGACTTAATTATTCTGAGTCGTTCGCGATCACGGACGATCGACATTTCGTCGCCATCCGACAAGGTCATTGACGCTTGTCGAGAGTTTTCCGTTGCGAGCTTCAAGACGGGTGGCATACAGAGATCATGCCTGCGACTGAAATGAGACGGCAGCGAATATCTCTCTCCGTCCAATTCGTATGCTACTTCCTCGTCGGTCGCGTTTTCAATGGCCACATGAATCGCCAGGGAGTTAGGACGTCCGAACATTTGCACGACGAAGCAGTAACCGGTCACGTCGCTTCTCGCTACTCCGACGCCGATCTCAGTAACGTGCTCGTTGAGTAAATTGCGCCGATGCGGGGGGGACTTTTGCCATCCGGCAACTACCTCTCTAGCAACGTCGTTGTACTCAACGGGCCTTGCGTTCCAGCGATAGGCAATGTTTTCGGCGATCAGGCAGGCCTCATACTCATGGGCGGTGGCACGTTCGGCTGGCACACTTCCATCAACCGTATGACCAAAGCGGTTTTCAGCGGCCATATACTCCGCGTACTGCTGAGCCGCATCCTTTTGCGCGACCTTCGTCTCCAACTCCGCGATCTTGCGGTCCTTGGCGTCCTCCACGCGCCGTGCCTTGCCCAGCATCTTGGCGAACGCCGCCTCCGCCTGATCCAGCACCTGCTTTGATCCACAGTTGAAGCTGCGTCGGCTGCACCTTCAACTCGTCCGCCAAGTCGGACACCGCCTCCTTGCCGACCAGGTGCCGCCGCACGACCTCCGCCTTCCGCTCCGCAAAAAACTGCCTACGAGTACGTTTAGCGCTCATGGAAATCACCTCCGCTTGGGTCAATGCTAACCCAAACAAGCGGTGATTCCAGTTTCAGGTGAAGCAGGACAGAACAACATCGCGCCGAAGATGCGCGACGTACCTGCGCTCAGCATTTCGCCGACTGGATGACGAGTTGGTCGGGCAGTATGACGTTTGTCTGGCTGCACGCCATCTGGTTCGCCACGTGGATCGCGATCAACCAGGATCTGACGCCGCTCCCAGCCTTTGATCCCTATCCGTACGGCCTGCTGACGACGACCGTCTCCCTGGAGTCGATCTTTCTCTCCACGTTCGTGTTGATTAGCCAGAACCGGCAAAGCGCCTGGGCGGACCGGCAGGCGAAGCTGGACCTGCAGATCAACTTGTTGACGGAGCACGAGGTTACCAAGGCGCTTGCACTGCTGCAGGCCGTCGCTGTACGATTGGACATTGACCTCGCCGGCATGGACGACCTGCCGGAACTGACGCAAGAAGTGGCGCCGGAAAAGGTGCTGGAAGATCTGGGACATGAAGAATAGCGTTTCTTCGTACGAGTCGTCACGTGTTGTCAACTGGCACGATGCGGCGTGCGCGGTGCGGTAGATCCTCGACTAATTCTACTAACTCGCGGATGTCGATCGGCTTGGCTAGGTAGGCGTCCATGCCCGCCATCAGACAGCGCGCGTCGTCGCCTTGCATGGCATGTGCTGTGAGCGCAACGATCGGCACCGTCGCCATTGTTGGATCGGCGATAGCACGGATCGCGGCCGTCGCCTCAAAGCCGTCCATGGTGGGCATCTGAATGTCCATTAAGATAGCATCAAAGCGACCGCTGCGCGCCGCTTCGACGGCCTCCGCGCCATTGTCGACGACGAGCACGTGATGCCCGCGACGCCGCAAAACCGTCGTGAGCAGTTTCTGATTGGCGTAAGTGTCCTCCGCCAACAAGATGTTGAGCGCCACGCTGGCCTTGGCGGGTTCAGCGGAGGCCGGTGCGGACGACGTTGGCGTCGAAGGCAGTGACCCGGCGCGCGGCATGCGAATCGTAAAGGAAAACGTACTACCTGATCCCGGCGCGCTCTCCACTTGCAACTGCCCGCCCATCATCGCCACGAGATTTGCGGCGATCGTCAGTCCCAGCCCTGCGCCGCCGAAGCGCCGCGTCATGGAGGCGTCGACCTGCGTGAACGGGGAAAAGATCTTCCCCTGATCCTCGGCGGAGATTCCAATGCCGGTATCGCGCACCGCGAACTGGAAGGATGTGTTCGATTCGTCGGACGTGGCCGGCCGCACCACGACGGCTACGGACCCGCGGGATGTAAACTTGATCGCATTGCCAATCAGATTATTCAATACCTGACGCAAGCGTAGCGAGTCACCCACGACATGCATGTCGACGCCTTCCGTGAGTTCGCATTCCAGTCGTAAGTTCTTGGCCTCGGCATGATGAATCAGCGTCTTAACCGTCTGCTGGACGGCCACGCGGAGATCGAACGGCGCCGCTTCGAGCGAAAAGCGCCCGGAATCGAGCTTCGAGAAGTCCAGGATTTCGTTCAACAGCGATACCAACAGCGTGGCCGAAGTGCGAGCGGTCTCTAGATAGTCTCGAACCGAGGGCGCGAGCTGCTCCTGCAATGCGAGATCGGTCATGCCGATGATGGCGTTCATCGGCGTGCGCAGTTCGTGACTCACGTTTGCCAGGAACTCGCTTTTGGCACGATTCGCCCGATCCGCTTCGTCGCGCTCCGCTTGCATCAGCGCCAGAGCGATGCGCTGATCCGCCTGGCGTTCGATTTCTCGTTGCTTGCGATATAGCTCCACAAACACGCTGACTTTGGTTCGCAGCACCTCGGGCAGCATGGGCGCGACGATGTAGTCGACCGCGCCCAGTGAATATCCGCGGCTGACGTGCGTCTCATCGCTTTCGGCGGTGATGAAGATGATCGGCGTATGTTCCGACCGTTTGCGCTGCCGGATCAGGCTCGCCGTCTCGAAGCCATCAAGATCCGGCATGTTGACGTCAAGCAGAACAACTGCGAAATCGTCCGCCAACAGTCGCCGCAGCGCTTCGCGCCCGGACGCGGCCGTCACGACGCGTTCGTCAAGGTCCGCTAGCACAGTGTCTAGCGCGAGCAGCTTGTCGGGTGCGTCGTCAACGATCAGGATGTTGACTTTACCGTTCGCGTCCATAGTGTGCCATAAGGGATGTCAGCGCGATGCTCGAGACTTCGGCGCGGGCCGCGGCGGGCCGCTTGCCGATGGCACCAAAAGCGTAGCACGGAGAACAACTGTTCGGTATCGACGGGCTTCGAGAGATAGTCCCAGGCGCCGGCCTCGATGCATTTTTCGCGATCGCCTTTCATCGCCTTCGCGGTAACCGCCACGATCGGCAGCGACGCGCATTGAGGTAGTTTGCGGATGACGCGCATCGTATCGATGCCATCCATTTCGGGCATCATGATGTCGAGCAGCATCACGTCAATATCCGGCGTCGTCTCCAAAATGTGAATGGCCTCGCGACCCGTCTCCGCGGAGACCACTTGCATTGATTGCCGCTCCAGCACGCTGGTCAGCGCAAAGATGTTGCGGACGTCGTCGTCGACCACCAATACCTTCTTATTCGCCAACGCCCCGGCGTTATCGTGCAACTGCACCAGCATCGTGCGCTGCGCTTCGGAGAGACGCGAGACGGGAGCGTGCAGATGCAGCAACACCTGGTCGAGCAGGCGCTCGCGCGTACGAGCGGTATGGACGACTGTCGCCTCGGCAAGTTGCTTTAGCGCACCGCGATGGGGCCCCTCGTCCTCGTTGAATACGATCACGCCGACATTACGGTGAAAGTCCGCGGGGTCGAGCTGATCGACGAGGCGTTCTAGGAAGGTCTCTTGAACCTTGCCGATTACGACAATGCAGTCGGCCGCGCCCAGCCCTGCGGTGAATTCCATCGCCGCATTGGCATCGGCCTTCTGCACTTCGACATCGTCGATGTTCAACAACTCGGCCAGGGCATCGCGTTGCTTCGCGTCGTCGCCCACGATCAGCACGCGTTGCACGCTCCGCGCCAGGAAACTTTCCAACGATTCCAGTACCTGGTCGAGCCGCTCGCGCCTCTCGATCGGCTTATTCAGCACGGAGTACGCGCCCCGGTTGCGCGCCCGCCTCGCGTCTTCTTCCGTCGAGATCACGCAGACCGGAATATGCCGCGTGGCGAGATCGGACTTGATGCGATCCAGCACCCGCCAGCCATCCATGTCAGGCAAGCGGATATCGAGCGTCACCGCTGAAGGCATGTTTTCATGCACCAGCGCCACGGCGGTCACGCCGGAGGCCGTGACCACGCCATGGAAGCCATGATCGCGGGTGATTTCCAGCATGTATTTTGAGAAGCCAAGGTCATTGTCGACGATCAGCACCATGCGATCCGTCGGCTGCAACGCGGGCGACGCGTCGTCCTCGAAATCGCGAATCACCAGGCTGATGTCGGCCGGTGGCAAAGGCGCTGCGAGCGCAGGCACATTGGCCGGCGCGGCCGTTTCGGCGGCAGGCTTGCGCGTCGTGGTGAGCGCCACGTAACGCTGTGGAAGATACAGCGTAAACGTGCTGCCTTGCCCTTGCGCGCTGACCAGTCGAATCTGGCCGCCCAGAAGTCGCGCGATTTCGCGGCTAATCGCCAGGCCCAACCCCGTGCCGCCGAACCGCCGGCTAGTGCTGCCGTCCGCCTGTTGGAACGCCTCGAAGACGATCTGCTGCTTGTCCGGCGAAATGCCGATGCCTGTGTCGGCCACCGAGATCGCCAAGACGCGATCGGCGCTTTGCAGCCGCTCGTGCGACTTATCCCAGCCTTCCTGAGCAACTTCGACGCGCAATACGACATGGCCGTGATGCGTGAACTTGAACGCGTTCGACAGTAAATTCTTGATAATTTGGCGAAGACGTTTCGAGTCCGTGTAGATCGAGTCGGGCACGTCGGCTTCGATCTGAATGATGAAATCGACGCCCTTGGCTTCGGCGACGTGGCCGAAGGTGCGCTCGTTGTAACGCCGGAAGTCGTTTAGCTTCAATTCATCAATATCAAGCACCACCGTGCCGGATTCGATCTTCGAGAGATCCAGGATGTCGTTGATCAATGTCAACAAGTCGTTGCCTGAGGAATGAATCGTTTTGGCGAACTCCGTTTGCTTTCCGGACAAGTTGCCGTCGGGATTCTTGGCCAATTGATCCGACAGAATCAACAGGCTATTGAGCGGCGTGCGGAGTTCGTGCGACATGTTGGCGAGGAACTCCGACTTGTACTTCGAAGTCAGTGCCAATTGCGTGGCCTTTTCCTCCAAGGCCTGACGGGCTTGTTCGACTTCGGTGTTCTTGCGTTCGACTTCCGCGTTCTGATGCGCCAAGAGTCGGGCTTTTTCCTGCAACTCCTGGTTCGTCTGCTGCAGTTCCTCCTGGCGACTCTGCAGTTCCGTGGCCAGCGATTGCGACTGCGCCAACAGGCCCTCGGTCCGCATGTTGGCTTCGATCGTATTGAGCACGATGCCGATGCTCTCGGTCAATTGATCGAGAAATGTCTCGTGCGTCGCGCTGAAGCGATCGAACGAGGCCAACTCCAACACTGCTTTGACCTGGCCCTCGAACAACACCGGAAGAATGATGATGCTTTGCGGATTGGCGTCCCCCAGGCCCGAGGCGATGCGGACGTATTCTGGCGGCACTTGCGTTAAGACGATCTTCTTTTGATCCTGAGCGCATTGGCCGATCAGCCCCTGCCCCCAGGCCAGGCGGCTGCCGAGCGCGTTCGGCTCTTTGAAGGCGTAACTTGCCAACAGCGTCAGCGCCGGCGGTTCCGTGGCGCCGTCCACCGTATAGAACACCGCATGCTGCGCGGAAACGACTGGCGCGAGTTCGGAGAGAATCAACCGACCGACGGTAAGCAAATCCTTCTGGCCCTGGAGCATCCGGCTGAACTTGGCGAGATTCGTCTTCAGCCAGTCTTGCTCGCTGTTCTTTTGCGTGGTGTTTTTCAGATTGACAATCATCTCGTTGATGTTGTCCTTGAGCGACGCCACTTCGCCGGAGGCCGCGACCGTGATGGATTGCGTGAGGTCGCCCTTGGTGACGGCGGTGGCAACTTCCGCGATCGCCCGAACTTGCGTCGTGAGATTCGCCGCCAACTGATTAGTGTTGTCGGTGAGATCTTTCCAAGTGCCGGCGGCGCCGGGCACGTTCGCCTGGCCGCCTAGTTTACCTTCGACGCCCACTTCGCGCGCCACGGTGGTCACCTGATCGGCGAACGTGGCCAACGTCTCGATCATGCTGTTAATGGTATCAGCCAGCGCGGCGATTTCGCCCTTCGCCTGGAGCGTGAGCTTTTGTTTAAGGTCGCCGTTCGCCACGGCGGTCACCACTTTCGCGATGCCGCGCACTTGGCTGGTCAAATTGCCGGCCATGAAGTTGACGTTATCCGTCAGGTCTTTCCACGTGCCGGAGACGCCGCGGACGTGAGCCTGACCGCCGAGCTTACCTTCCGTGCCAACTTCGCGCGCCACGCGCGTTACTTCCGCTGCGAACGAGCTCAGCTGATCCACCATCGTGTTGACGGTGTTTTTTAGTTCGAGGATTTCCCCCTTCACATCGACAGTGATCTTCTTCGACAAGTCGCCATTCGCGACCGCCTTCGTCACGTCGGCGATGTTGCGCACCTGGCCAGTGAGGTTGCCGGCCATGAAGTTCACGCTGTCGGTGAGGTCCTTCCAAGTGCCGGCCACGCCGCGCACGTCGGCCTGGCCGCCGAGTTTGCCTTCCGTACCGACTTCGCGCGCGACTCGGGTCACTTCCGCAGCAAACGAGCGAAGCTGATCGACCATCGTGTTGATGGTGTCTTTCAACTCCAAGATTTCGCCGCGCACGTCGACGGTGATCTTTTTCGACAAGTCGCCGTTCGCGACCGCGGTCGTCACTTCGGCGATGTTGCGCACCTGGCCGGTCAGGTTGCTGGCCATGAAGTTGACGCTGTCCGTGAGATCCTTCCAAGTGCCGGCCACGCCCCGCACGTCGGCTTGACCGCCCAGTTTCCCTTCCGTACCGACTTCGCGCGCGACGCGGGTCACTTCCGCCGCGAACGAGCGTAGTTGATCGACCATCGTATTGATAGTGTTCTTGAGCTCCAGAATTTCGCCGCGCACATCGACGGTGATTTTCTTCGACAGATCGCCGTTCGCCACCGCAGTCGTCACTTCGGCGATATTGCGCACCTGGCCGGTCAGGTTGCTGGCCATGAAATTGACGCTGTCGGTCAAGTCCTTCCAGGTGCCGGCCACGCCTTCCACTTCCGCTTGGCCGCCGAGGCGACCATCGGTGCCGACTTCGCGCGCCACACGCGTCACTTCCGCCGCGAACGAGCTAAGCTGATCGACCATCGTATTGACGGTGTTTTTCAGCTCGAGAATCTCCCCCTTCACGTCGACGGTGACTTTCTTCGTTAAGTCGCCGTTCGCCACGGCCTTGGTCACGTCGGCGATGTTGCGGACCTGACCGGTGAGATTGCCGGCCATGAAGTTCACGCTGTCGGTGAGGTCCGCCCAAGTACCGGCCACGCCGAGCACGTTAGCCTGCCCGCCGAGCTTGCCTTCCGTACCGACCTCGCGCGCCACGCGCGTCACCTCTGCCGCGAACGAGCGGAGCTGATCGACCATCGTGTTGATCGTGTCTTTGAGTTCGAGAATCTCGCCGCGC
>ENA-ORBV01013693-ORBV01013693.1-microbial-mat-metagenome-genome-assembly--contig:-NODE-13693-length-12274-cov-9.448881_pt1 | contig 12274 bp, 8 predicted proteins | sample MGYA00237777_ERZ505514 | MGnify/ENA primary metagenome ERZ505514 (study PRJEB26160, sample SAMN06269048) | microbial mat metagenome | isolation source: Oligotrophic lake microbial mat | place... | reverse complement strand
CGGCATACGAGATTCGCCTTAGTCTCGTGGGCTCGGAGATGTGTATAAGAGACAGAACTCTCTTCGCGCATCAACGCCATGGTGTGGTCGACGTCGGTCATCACCGTGGGCTCGAACCAGTGGCCCGGGCCGGGGCGGCGTTTGCCGCCGGTGAGCAGCTTTGCACCTTTGGCCAGCGCATCGGCCACTTGCGTTTCCAGCAGCGCCAGCTGCGGCGCGCGGGTGATGGCGCCCAGGGTGCTGTCGGCAGCCAGCGGGTCGCCCATCTTCAAGGCCGCCACCGCGGCCAGGAAGTGCTGCACAAAGTGGTCGTGGGTGTGTTCGTGCACGTAGATGCGTTCAACCGAACAGCAGCTCTGGCCCGTGTTGTACATGGCGCCATCGGCCAGGCTTTCTGCCGCCGTCCGGGGATTGGCGTCGGCGCGCACGTAGCTGGGGTCTTTGCCGCCCAGTTCCAGCTGCAGCTTCACCAGCCGCGGCGCCAGCGCCACCGCGATGCGCTGCCCGGTGGCATGGCTGCCGGTGAAAAACAGGCCGTCGATGCGCTGATCCAAAAGCGCCGCACCCACTGCGCCCGCGCCCACCAGGCACTGCATGGCCGCCGCCGGCACACCGGCCGCATGCAGCAGACGCGTGATGTTCAGCCCCGTCAGCGCGGCGTGTTCGCTGGGCTTGTAGAGCACCGCATTGCCCGTCAGCAGCGCCGGCACGATGACGTTGCAGCCCACGAAGTAGGGGTAGTTCCAGGCCGAGATGTTGGCCACCACGCCCAGTGGCACGTGGCTGATGATTTCGCGCGTGCTGCCGTCCAAGACCTGTTCGTCGGCCACCGCCGCTTCGGCGTGTTCCAGGAAAAAGTCGATGCGGCCCAGCAGGCCGTTGATCTCGTTGCGGGCTTGCGACACCGGCTTGCCCATCTCTTGTGTCAGCGTGATGGCCAGGCTGTCGAATTCGGCCACCAGGCCGGCGCGGAAGCGGACGATGGTGGCCAACCGCTCGGCCATCGGCACGGCGGCCCAGGCCGGCTGTGCGGCGCGCGCGGCAGCGGCCTTGGTGGTCACGCTGGCCGCGTCGTCGGCCGCCAGCGTGGTGATCAGTTGGCCGGTGGCGGGGTTGTGGATGTCGAGTGCGGCCATGGTTTCACAGCGCCTGCGTCAGCAGGCGTTCGTAGTCGGCCGCCTGGGCGGGGCGGGGGTTGGTCTGGTTGGTGAAGTCGGATTCGGCCAACTGCGCCAGGCGCGGAATCTGGTCGGGCCTGACACCGCGTGCGGCCAGGCCGCCGGTGATGCCCACCTGCTGCTTCAGCTGTTTGAGCCAGGCGATCAAGGCCAAGCCCCCGCCCGACACACCGGACGAGACCCCGGCCGGGACCCCGGCCGAGACACCGGCTGCATGCGCCAGGTCGTCAAACTTGTGCGGCACCACTTCAAAGTTCCAGGCCAGCACGGTGTCGATCATCAGCGCGTTGGCCAGGCCGTGGTGCATGTCGGCCACTGCGCCCAGCGCGTGGGCGCAAGCATGCACACCGCCCAGGTCTTTCTGGAAGGCGATGGCGCCCATCAGGCTGCTCATCATCATGTCCGACCGCGCCTGCAGGTTGTCTGGTTCCCTGACAGCCGTGACCAGCGCACGGGCGCCGATGCGCAGCCCTTCCAGCGCGATGCCATCACACAGCGGGTGGTAGGCGGGTGAGAGATAACTTTCGATGTTGTGCGTGAGTGCGTCCATGCCCGTGGCGGCGGTGATGGCCGCAGGCAAGGCCAGCGTCAGCTCGGGGTCGGCGAAGACGGCCTTGGCCAGGATCTGGGCACTGAACACCGTGCGCTTGAGGTGGGTGTCGTTTTCCGACACCACGGCGCTGCGCCCGACCTCGCTGCCGGTGCCCGATGTGGTGGGCAGCGCCACGAAGTACGGCAGCGGGTGTTGGATAGGCCGCACCTGCGGGTGGTCCCACACGTACTGCAGCACGTCACCTTCGTGCACCGCCATCAGGCCCACGACCTTGGCCACGTCGAGCGCGGCCCCACCCCCCAAGCCGATCACGGCGTCGGCCCCGTGCGCCTTGTAAGCTGCCGCGCCGGCCATCACCTGCGCGCAGGTGGGGTTGCCCCACACGCCGTCGAAAACGGCCAGGTCCAGCCCAGCCAGGTGGGTCTTGAATTCCGCCATCAGCGGCAGCGCGGCCAGGGCGCGATCGGTCACGATCAGCGGGCGCCGGAAGCCCCGTTCCAGCAGGTGCGGCCCTGCTCGTTTGCGTGCACCGGCGCCAAAGGTGATGGCGGTAGGGAAGTTGAAGTTGACGAGGGCGGTGTGCATGGGGGGCAGCGTAAAGCAGCAGGCGGTGGACGCCAGCGTAGCGCATGCCCGCCCTGCACCTTCACCGGCCCGGCCGCAGGGCCCGCACATCCAGCGGGCTTGAAGTACCAGCTCTCATCGGCGGCCACCCCGGCGGGCCAGTCCGCCACGTCCACCCCGGGTGGTGGTTCAAAGAGAAACGCCGAACGCCGACTCGGCTGCAGGCCCAAGGGCTGCGCGCCGGCCATGACGGCCAGTTCGTCGGCCCAAGCGCCGGCCGCGTAGACCACCCGGCGGGCTTGGAAGCTGCGGCCGTCGGCCGTCTGCACGGTCCACACGCCGTCTTGCCGAAACGGGCCCGTGACGCGGGCATGGCCGACCAGGGTGGCGCCAGCAGCCTTGGCACTGCGCAGGTAGCCCTGCAGCAGCGCATCGACGTCGAGCGGCGCGGCAAAGCAGGCGACCGAAGCGCCGACGCCGATGATCACGGTGTCATCAACCGGTGTGTGCATCGCGCTGGATCGGTCCCGGGTTCACGCCGGGTGTGACCGATGGTGGTGTGCAAACCCACTATTCTCCGCTGCGCCCAGCGCGCGCCACGACAAACCAGGAGACGGTTCATGACGACCTGCAAGACGATCCTTCGCAAGCTGGGTGGGGCCGCAGCCTGCACGCTGATCGCCACCACGGCGTTGGCACAAGGCGCTGCGCCGGCCTTCGACCTGCAAGGTCACCGCGGCGCCCGCGGGCTGGTGCCGGAAAACACCTTGCCCTCGTTCCAGAAGGCGCTGGACCTGGGCGTGAACACGCTCGAGTGCGACATGGCCATCACCCGCGACGGCGTGGTGGTGGTCTACCACGACCAGTGGCTGAACCCGGACATCACCCGCGGCCCGGATGGCCAGTGGCTGCAGGGCCGCGGGCCTGCCATTTCCGATCTGAGCTACGCCGAACTGCAGCGTTATGACGTGGGCCGCATCAAGCCCGGTACCGAATACGCCAGGAACTTTCCTGAACAGCAGGCCATCGACGGCACCCGCATCCCGCGCCTGTCGGACCTGTTCGACCTGGTGCGCAAGTCGGGCAACACCAACGTCGGTTTTGACTGCGAGACCAAACTCTCACCGCTGGAGCCCACCGCGTCGCTGCCGCCTGAAGAATTTGCGCGGAGGGTGATCGCAGAGATCCGGCAAGGCGGCATGGCCGAGCGCACGATGATCCAGTCCTTCGACTGGCGCGCCCTGCAGGTGGTGCAGAAGCTGGCCCCCGAGATCCGCACCATGTACCTGAGCTCGCCGCGCACGCTGGCCAAGGCCGCGGACGGTGGCCCGTCGCCCTGGCTGGCGGGCTTCGACCCCGACCGCCACGGCGGCACCGTGCCCCAGGCCGTGCATGCTGCCGGTGGCCGCATCTGGGCGCCCAACCAGACCTACCTGACACCGGCGCTGCGTGCGCAAGCCCGCGCACTGGCCATCCGCGTCATTCCGTGGACCGTCAACGACCCGGCCATGGTGAACAAGCTGCTGGACATGCAGGTGGACGGCATCATCTCGGACCGGCCCGACCTGGTGCAACGGGAGCTGCGCAAGCGCAAGCCATGAAGCCATGAAGCCATGAAGCCATGAGCGACCTGCCCAACAATCCACCGCCGACCCCGCCAGCGTCCCAGCCAGCGCTGCACGCCGCCATGGCTGCGCTGGAGGCGCAGCGCACTTTGCTGGGCGACGCGGTGGTCGACGCGGCGGTGGCAGGTCTGCGCGCCCAGTTGCAAGCCCAGCAGCCGGCAGCGGCCGCGGCCGCGGCCAAGGCCAACGCCGCCGATGCCGCGCCGGAACAGGCGCTGCGGCTGGTCAGCATCCTGTTCCTGGACGTGGTGGGCTCCACCTCGCTGGGCCAGCGCCTGGACCCCGAAGAAATCCACGCCGTGATGGACGGCGCACTGGCGCGCTTCACTGCCACCGTGCAAGCCCATGGCGGGCGGGTGCTGCAGTACGCGGGTGACAACCTGCTGGCCGGCTTCGGTGCCGGCGAGGTGCACGAAGACGACGCCGAACGTGCCGTGCGCTGCGGCCTGGCCCTGCTGGCGCAAGGGCGGCATGTGGGCCAGCAGGTGCAGGCCCAGCACGGCCACCTCGGCTTCGATGTGCGCGTGGGCATCCACTCGGGGCCGGTGCTGCTGGGCGGCGGCGTGGACGCCGAAGGCACCATCCGCGGCAGTGCGGTCAACATCGCGGCACGCATGGAACAGAGTGCTGCGGCGGGCACTTTGCTGGTCAGCGTGGACACCTACCGCCTGGTGCAGGGCCGCTTTGACGTGCAAGAAGGGCAGGCACTGCTCATCAAGGGCATCACCACGCCCATGCTCACCTACCGCGTCGAACGTGAACGCCCGCGCAGCGCGCAACGGGTACGGCGCGGCCTGGACGGTGTGACGGCGGCACTGGTCGGGCGCGACGCCGACCTGGCGCAGATCCACGCCGCGTGGGCTGCCGTGCAGTTGGGGCGGCAGCAGCAAGGAGTCACGCTGCTGGGTGAGGCCGGCCTGGGCAAAAGCCGGCTGGTGGCCGAGTTCGAGTCGATGCTCATGGCTGCCGACCCGTCCGCCCTTGTGCTGCCCGCCCGCGCACACGCCCAGGGTCTGCACCAGCCGTACGGCGTGATCCGCGACCTGCTGTTCCGACGCTTTGACGTGCAGGACAGCGATGCCCTGGCCGTGGCGCAAGGCAAGCTGGCCAGCGGAATGGCCACGCTGTTTGGCGACCGTGCCGAAGAGCAGACGGCGCTGCTGGGCCAGCTGATCGGCCTGGACTTCAGCGCCAGCCCTTTCATTGCCGGCATCTTGCAAGACGGCAAGCAGTTGCGCGCACGTGCTTTTCACGCCTGGGTCGAGTACCTGCGTCTCTTGTGTGCTTCGCTGCAGCCGCCCGCCGCGCTCGTGCTGTTGCTGGACGACCTGCACTGGGCCGACGATGGCTCGCTGGATGCCGTGCAGCACCTGGCCAGCGCCGGGAACGACCTGACGCAGACGCAGACGCTGCCGCTGCTGCTGCTGTGCGCCGCGCGCCCTGAACTGCTGGACCGGCGACCCGGCTGGGGCCAGGCATGGCCCGCACACCGCCGCCTGGACCTGCAGCCGCTGGGCACCGACGAGCGCCAGTCGCTGGCCCGTTCACTCTTGCAGCCGCTGGGGCAACACCCGGAAGCGCCGCTGTTGCAGCAGCTGCTGATCGAGCGCACCGACGGCAACCCCTTCTACATGGAGGCGCTGCTGCAGATGCTGATCGACAAGGGCGTGCTGGTCACGTCCACCGCGCCCTGGCAGTTGGAGTCGCATGGCTTGCGGCACCTGCAGGTGCCCACCACGCTGGTGGGTGTGCTGCAGGCACGGCTGGATGCGCTGCTGGCGCCGCAGCGGCGTGCGCTGCAGCAGGCCAGTGTGGTGGGTGCGGTGTTCTGGGACGATGCGCTGGCGTCGCTTGACGCACGCGCGCCCAGCGAGCTGCAAGCGCTGTGCCAACGTGCGCTGGCCATGCCGCATGAACAGAGCGCCTTCGGCGGCACCCAGGAATTCGCCTTCCGCCACCACCTGCTGCACGAGGTGACCTACGGCACCGTGCTCAAGCGCGACAAGCGCGAGCAGCACGAACGGGCGGCCTTGTGGCTGGAAGCGCGCAGCACCGGGCGCGGTGCGGAATTCGCGGGCCTGATCGCCGAACACTTCGAACGTGCGGGCATCCCCGACCGTGCGGCACAACACTGGGCGCTGGCTGCGCAAGAAGCCGCCAATCGCCATGCGGACCGCGCTGCGCTGGCACACGCCGACCGCGCGCTGGCGCTGGACATTGGCGACAACCCGCAGCGGCAGTTTGCGCTGCTGCGGGTGCGCGCCAGCGTGTGGCCGCGCCTGGGCGATGTGCAGGAGCACGAAAAGGCGGTGGCGGCGCTGGAAGCACTGGCCGAAGCGCAGGACGACGAGGTGATGCGGCTCATCGCAGCGCAAACCCGCATGCACAGGCTGTGCCAGAACGGCGACTACGAAGAAGCCCACGCGCTGGGCAAGCGGCGCCTGGCCACGGCCGAGGCGCTGGCCCCGCAGGAAGCGGCCCGCGCTCACAACATGCTGATCATGGCGCTGGGCCGCCAGGGCCGACATGACGAAGCTCGCGAGCACGCCTACGCCGCACTGTCCCTGGCGCGCGCCGGCAACGATGCCTACACCGAAGCGTCGGCCTTGAACAACCTGAGCGTCGGCTACTTGGCCGAACGCCGTCTGCCGCAGGCCACCGAAAGCTGCGAGCAGGCGCTGGCCGTCTACCAGCGCATCGGCAGCCGCTACGGCGCGGCCATTGCCATGCTCAACCTGTCGCTGGCGGCCCAGTACCGCGGGCAGCTGGTGGCCGCGCGGGACCAGCTCTTGCAGCTGCTGCAGCTGTGTGATGCCATCGGGCACCGGCAGATCGGTGCCCAGGGGCGCTGCAACCTGGCCGGTGTGCTGGTCGAACTCGATGAGCCGAAGGCGGCGCTGGACCACGCCCGTGATGGCATCCACATGGCCCGCATGGATGGCGACCGCTTCATTCAGGCCACCGGGCACGGCGCCATCTTCGAGGCCAGCTGCCGCCTGCACCTGTGGCAGCAGGCCATCGAACATGGGCGCCTGGCGCAGGCCGGCCTGGCGGCCAATGGCGAACCTGCGGAGTCGCTGTACTGCGAGGCCGGCGTTGCGTATGCCTTGCAGCAAGCCGGTGACAGCGCGGCTGCGATGGCGGGTGTTGACGCCGTGCTCGCTGCCGTGGCCGGCCGCGGTGGCTGGCACCACGACGAGGCCGAAGCGGCCATCGCCTGCAGCCGCGTGCTCATCCAGCAGCAAGATCCGCGATCGGCGGCCACGCTGGCCGCCGCCCACAGCGGCCTGACGGCGCAGGCGGCGTTTTTTGCAGACCCCGCCGAACGCGATCAGTTTTTGCAGGCCACCGCGTCGCGGCGCCAGATCCAGGCGATGTGGGACAGGCGTCTGCCGGGTCAGGGCAGCGCCGCAGCCTGATCGTTCAGCCCTGTCTGCTTTGACGGCACCGGCAATCGGGGCGCTTTCGAGCCGACTCGGCACCGTGCGTGTCACCCACTGGCTGTCCAGGATTGCACGCCACGGCGCCATCGACAGCCTGAAGCGCAGGCAGGCCCGCCCGCAGAGAAGTTTGCCCGCGACCCACGAAGAAGCCGACCCGTTTGCCGAGTTTTCTTGCTCCGACGCGGGGCCTTTGGAAAGCCTGATCCTGCAACGTCAGGCCGCTGAAGTCAGGTAGCGCCTCCGGTCGTTGCCGGCAGAGCAAAGACAATGCCTGACGTTGGCCTTCTACGACGGTCTGTGCCATGAAGAAATCGCGCGCCGTCTGGATCGCCCGCTGGGAACGGTCAAGAGTTGGGTGCGCCGCTCACTCATGTCATTGCGCAAGAGCGTCGATTGATGCCAGCCAGCGGCCGGGAGGTCGGACTGTGCACGAGGTTGCATCCCGCCCGCTGGAGTCCATCAAGCCAGCACGCTTCGGGCAAGCTTCAGATGATCTCGAAGTAGCGCTTCAACTCCCAGTCTGTCACCGCGTCCTGCCACTGGCGGTGTTCCCATTCGCGTGTGGCCGCGAAGTGATCGACGAAGGTGTCGCCCAGGAAGTCGCGCGTGATGTCGCTGTTCTTGAAGACGCCGGTGGTCTCGATCAGCGAACGAGGCGCACGCGGAATGTGCTCGGCGCCCTGGTTGGTGCCGGTGATGGGCGGCGCGGTGAGTTTCAGGCCCTGCTCCACGCCGTGCAGGCCGGCGGCGATGACGGCAGCCATGGCCAGGTAGGGGTTCACGTCGGCGCCGGGGCAGCGGGTTTCCAGCCGCGTGGCCTTGGGTGAACCGGCAATGACACGAAAGCTGGCCGTGCGGTTGTCCAGGCCCCAGGTGGGTTTGACGGGCGCCCAGAAGCCGTCCACCAGGCGTTTGTAGCTGTTGATGGTGGGCCAGAACATCGGCGCAAAGTCCATCAGGCAAGCCACCTGGCCGGCAAGATAACTCTCGAACAGCTGGCTCATCTTGCGCGGGCTCTTGGCGTCGAAGAAGAGGTTGGTCTTGCCGCTTGCGCTCCTTGCCGTGCTCCTTGCCGTGCTCCCTGCCGTGCTCCCGTCTGTACTGCCATCACTCAAGCTTTGGTGGATGTGGCCGCTGCAGCCTGGCAAAGTTGCGCTCCACTTGGCCATGAAGCTGGGCATCACGCCGTGCTGCTTGCCGATTTCGCGCGCGCCGGTCTTGAACAGGATGGCGCGGTCGGCCTGTTCCAGCGCCGGGCTGAAGGCGATGGCCGCTTCGTAGACACCCGGTCCGGTTTCGGTGTGCAGGCCTTCGATGGGCACGCCGAAAGCGGCCATGTCGTCCATCAGCGCGTTGAAGAACGCGCGCCGGTCGGCCATGCGCAGCAGCGAATAGCCGAACATGCCGGGCGTGATGGGCTCGGGGCCGACGCCCTTCTTCGCAGCCCAGCTCTGCGGCGTTTCCGCGAAGTTGAACCACTCGAATTCCATGCCGGTCATGACCTGCAGGCCCAGCCTTTCAGCGCGCTTCAAGACCCGCTTCAAGGTCTGGCGCGGGCACACGGCATAGGGCGTGCCGTCGGCGTTCACAAACTCGCCCAGGAAAAACGGCACGCCGCCGTCCCAGGGCACGTGGCGGGCGGTGTCCAGGTCCAGCCGCGCCAGCGCGTCGGGAAAGCCGTGCTGCCAGCCGGTGACCTGGGCGTTGTCGTAACAATGGTCGCTGCTGTCCCAGCCAAAGACCACGTCGCAAAAACCGAAGCCGCCGTCGGGTGCGGGCTGCGCGGCGCCGAAGAACTTGTCGCGGTGCAGGTACTTGCCACGCAAGATGCCGTCGATGTCGCTGACGGCCACCTTCACCTTGCCCGCGTCGCTGTCGCGTATGGCGGCCACGGCCGGGTGTTCGGTGGCGGCGCAACTTGTCACGCGGGGTGAGGCGCCAGGTGCGGCGCGAGGTGTGGCAGTCTCTCTCTTGCGGGCCATATGCATGCTCCGGTCAGGGGCGCCGATGCCGCCGGCGGCATCGGCTGTCCAGGCGGGTGAGTGTGCCGGGAGGGGGGATGATGCGCGAGAGATCCATGGCGGTGGTCTTCAGCTTCGACCTGTCGTGGCTGAGCCCGCTGCTCAGCTTCACCGGCGTGGTGATGTTCATCAGCCGCCAGAACAGCACCTCCGGCCACATCGGGCGTGTGCTGATCGGCCCGGGCCTGATCACGCTGGCGCTGCAACTCATCGTGGCTGCCACCAGGCCGCCTCGCACATCTGCAGCATCGCCTACCCCATTCTGGAGTCGGCCGGCGTGTTGTCGGCCACTCGCATCCGGCAAAGCCAGCTGGGTGCGCTGGACGAAGCCAGCCGGCGCTGAAAACGCAGAGCCCACAATCCGCCGCACGCACACAGCAGGAAAGCGGGCGCCAGATGACAGACACCGTGCTCGTATCGGGGGGCAGCGGCTATATCGCCGGCTTCCTCATTCGCCAATTGGTGGCCGAAGGCTGGCAGGTGCACACCACCGTGCGCAGCCTGGCCAAAGAAGCGGCTGTGCGTGAACTGCTGCAGGTGGACAACAGCCGCCTGAAGTTTTTTTCCGCCGACCTGAACGCCGACGCCGGCTGGGCCGAGGCCGTGGCCGGCTGCAGCCACATGGCGCACGTGGCTTCGCCCTTGCCCCTGCGGGTGCCCCAACACGCCGATGAACTGGTGGTGCCGGCGCGGGACGGCGCCTTGCGCGCGCTGCGTGCAGCCCAGGCCGCCGGGGTGCAGCGATTTGTCATGACCTCGTCGGTGGCCGCCATCGCCTATGGCCGCGGGCGCGGGGTGCACCACTTCACCGAGGCCGACTGGACCGACCTGTCCCAGCCCGGCATCACGCCCTACGTCCAGAGCAAGACCGTGGCCGAGCGTGCCGCGCGCGACTGGATGGCCCAGCACGGCGGCAGCATGGAATTTGTCAGCATCTGCCCATCGGTGGTGCTGGGCCCGGTGTGGAGCCGCGACTATTCAGCCTCCGTGGTCATCGTGAAGAAGCTGCTCGACGGCAGCCTGGGCGCCTGCCCCGACATCGGCTTTGGCGTGGTCGACGTGCGCGACGTGGCCGACCTGCACGTGCGTGCGCTGAAGGCGCCGGGCCTGGCCGGTGAGCGCTTCATCGCATCGGGCCGTTTCATGAAGCTGCGCGAGATTGCCGACGTGCTGCGCGCAGAACTGGGCCCGCAGGCGCACCAGGTGACCACACGCAACGTGCCCGACTGGCTGGTGCGCATCGCGGCCCGGTTCAGCCCGATGGCACGCGCGGTGGTGGGTGAGCTGGGCTCCGTCCGCAATCAGAGCCCGGCGCATGCAAAAGAGGTGCTGGGCTGGGCCACCCGGCCGGTGGAGCAGAGCATCGTGGACAGCGCGCGCAGCTTGCTCAGCCTGGGTATCGTCAAACCTTTAAAGTGAGCGGTGAACATGACTCACGACAAAACCTGGTGGATGGTTCTGCGGTGGAAGACCTTTGTCGCCGGGGCGCGCAGTGGCTGCAGGGCGGTGCACTGCTGCGCTAGTGCGCTGATGCGCTGAATCTAAACTCGCAGGCATGAATTCACCGCATGCATCGACCGTGGCCTTCATCGGCGGCGGCAACATGGCTTCGGCCCTGATCGGGGGCCTGCTGCGGTCGGGCGCGTCGCCTGACCGCATCCTGGTGGTCGAACCTTTCGACGCCCAGCGCGACAAGCTGGCGTTGACCTTTGGCGTGCAGGCGCAGTCCGCACCCGACGCACGGCTGGCCGCAGCCGCCACGGTGGTGTGGGCCGTCAAGCCGCAGCTTTTTGCACAGGCCGCATCAAGCTGCGCCGCGTTCGTCGGTCAGGCGCTGCAGCTCAGCGTGATGGCCGGCATCCGCAGCGACGCCTTGGTGCAGGCCAGTGGCAGCGAGCGCGTGGTGCGGGCCATGCCCAACACGCCGGCGCTCATCGGGCAGGGCATTGCAGGCCTCTATGCACGGCCGGCGGTGGACGCTGCGGCGCGGGCCGAGGTGCAAGCCTTGTTCATGCCCACGGGCGCATCGCTGTGGGTGGACCGTGAAGACGACCTGGACGCCGTGACCGCGCTGTCAGGCTCTGGGCCGGCCTACGTTTTTTACTTCCTTGAAGCCATGGTGCAGGCGGCGGCCGAGATGGGACTGTCTCCCGAGCAGGGCCGCGTGCTGGCGCAAAGCACCTTTGCCGGCGCTGCTGCGCTGGCCCAGCAAAGCCCGCTGACGCCGACCGCGCTGCGCGAGCAGGTTACGTCCAAGGGCGGTACTACCTTTGCTGCCATCACGTCGATGGACGACAGTGGCGTGAAAGCCGCCTTCGTGAAGGCGCTGCACGCGGCGCGGGACCGGGCGGCCGAACTGGGCCGCACCTGAAGGCGAGTGCTCGGCGGTTCAGCGGTTCAACGGTAGAAGGCCTCGACCTGGCCCTTGAGCTTGATCAGCAAGGGGTTGCCCTTGCGGTCCACCGATTTGCCGGCCGGCACTTTGATCCAGCCTTCGCTGACGCAGCACTCGGCCACGTCGTTGCGGTCCTTGCCGTTGAAGCGGATGCCGATGTCGTGCTCAAAGACCTGGGCGTCGTAGAACGGGCTCTTGGGGTCGGTGCACAGGCGGTCGGGGATGGGGGGTGCGGCTTCGGTCATGGCTTGGGGCCCTGGGTTTGTCGGAGCGAATATCGCACAGCGCCGGGCGCCTAAACTGAAGCGCGCACCGGCATTGATTGGCTGGCGCACCCCACCTCACGTCCGAACTCTGGTACCCACTGTCCCATGCTGACCTGGCTGTTCAAAAAACCCGCCGCATCCCCGTCAACGGCCGCCCCCGCTTCGGCCTGTCTCTTATACACATCTGACGCTGCCGACGAATAGAGAGGTGTAGATCTCGGTGGTCGCC
>ENA-ORBV01013692-ORBV01013692.1-microbial-mat-metagenome-genome-assembly--contig:-NODE-13692-length-12275-cov-5.648221_pt1 | contig 12275 bp, 10 predicted proteins | sample MGYA00237777_ERZ505514 | MGnify/ENA primary metagenome ERZ505514 (study PRJEB26160, sample SAMN06269048) | microbial mat metagenome | isolation source: Oligotrophic lake microbial mat | place... | reverse complement strand
CTGCTGATATTATAATTCCTATATTTATAAACGATTTTAATGCTGCTTTGAATCTAAGCATAGGTAGGGATCCCCACCATTCATTTTTCTTCGTTTGTGAGAAACCAAGCCTGAGGAACTGTCACAACCCATCTATCCAACTTCGCAAATACCACGCGGAAGCAGCATGTCTCTCCCCAAAGCGTTCTGTCCTTCACAGGCCCAAAGTCAATTTCGTATTCATCGTCGCCGAAACCAAGCATGTGTCGCTCTTGTTCCCATATCATGTGTTCTTGGTTAGCCATGATTCCATAAATCCGACGGTCGGTAGTACTGATCTTTGCATTAGTCTCGTCTTCTTCGTCTTCTCCATCGTCATCGTCCATTCCGTCTTCTTCTTCGTCAACGTTGACATAGAATAGAAAACTCGGAAAGTCAACAGCTAGCTGGTTTTCTACCTCCAGCATAACTATGGTAGGAATGGTGAAGCGACCCATGACAAAGAGCGCGTATAACAGGCCACTGAGTGCCCCAGTCAAATGAGCCAAGGATCCCTTGTCGAGTCGAAAATTCCGTATGTCCTCAAAGACTTTGAACACAAGAAAGATTTTACCAAACGTATCCTCTACATTGGTCGTTGAGACCATGCCAATCCAAAAATACAATACACCCGAAAACCCCAAAGCAGAAGTCTTCCCTTGACTCTGTCCCGGGGATTTTAACGAATGTTTGAGTACAGAGCAACACTGTCCACACAGCCATGAACGCAAAAGACCAGACAGTGGCCTCTAACAACCGAAGGGTTCCATACGCCAGTTCACAATCTCGGCCCCATCTCAAGATACCAATGGTATTCGATACCAAGTGACTGATGTCGGCATGCAGAAAAGCATGGGAAATAAGTCGCAAAACTTCCTTGTCTTCAAAGATTCGGCGAGGCATGAGAGACCATCGTTCCTGTGTAAATATAGTAGGGAGATGGAATATGATGATACACAAAACGGCAAAGACGGCTGTTGCAACAGGATAACTAGCGTCAAGTCCAAGTTTTGTGAGGAACGATTCATCGTCGACGTCATCATAGAATTCAAAACCGTAAATGTCGGTATGGATTTCGTCGACCAGGCTCCATGATATCTGAGAAGGGGGAGACGGCAACGGGGTGACTTTGCTTTCCACGGCCAAAGGGATCATGGTCGGCAGGTGATGTTGTTGTTGAACATAACAAACTTTGAGGCATCCATTGATTCCGGTTCTTCGTTTGCGCGGTTTGTTGGTTTGCAATTTTGTGAGCCACTATGCGTCTAAATAGGGTTTTTAGGTGGAGGATGGTTTTCCAATGAATCATGTGTGTGCATTGTCTTGCTGGAGCAACAGTGCTAGCTGGTTTGGCCCTGAACAGCAGCCTGGAGACCTGGTGAATCAAAGCTGCCTTTGCCAGACCACAGCTGCTGCTGCTAGCTAGCCTCCCATGACCAAGACTGACCTTTTTTTGGCAAAAGTTGTGGCCTTCTGACAAGTGTTCGTTGCCTTGGCCCAAGAAGATGACCCTCAAGACTGAGTCTTTTCTGTCAGCATCACTGTCCTGCATGTCCCCCTTGACCTCCCCAACCAGTGGGATGAACTCCCAGCCAGTGGGTGTGTGTCACTGACACTGTTGCCATTGGCGTCTGCTTCCTCCCATGGCCCATTGGACATTTGAACACGGGACATCTCCATGGGCCATGCCAAAATGATGGGATGCCAACAATCCAACACCGTGTGCATCTGCCTCCATGTGGGTGACTGCGCTGTTGTTCCACCCAAAAAAATCAAATGCCGACCTGATCACTCCACTTCTCCCTGGCACGATGCTTGACAGCCTGCAAAGCGAAAACAATGCCCATGTTGACCATTTGGTTACCAACTCCTTTGTCACCCCCACCATGGATGACAGGGACCAACTGCTCACATGGTTGTTGCTCAAAACGCTTTCTTGCAAGAACCTCACCCTCTTCTTCCTGCTGCGGCCGCCTGGAGGCAAGGGGCTGCGGTGGTGATGCCCAGTGAGGCCCAACAGTCTGCCTAGCCTACCACCATAGCAGCAGGAGCAAGGTTGCTCTTGGGAGCTGTGATCATCACTTGAGCATGCAACTTGTTGCCTCCAACCTTTCCACAGCAGTAGGGTTGGGGTTACGTCGGTTGGGTTCGCACTATTTGCAGCCAATCAATGAATTGATCCTTGATGGCTTGATGCTTTTCAAAAAGATTGCTTTTTTCGATAGAATTTCAACTCCATACATGTACATCTCATGATCGGATCTGATGTTGCATCCTTCTAATCTATTGGCGGTCGCATATGTTCAGAAACCCAAACAGACAGTGATCTGAGCTACTAACTAGACTACTACTACGTACGAAATCATTATTTCCATCATGATCCATCGATTACAATTTGGAATCGTTGGCACAATATGCCTCCTTGCGATATCATTCTTATCGCTTTGCTGTTTTCATCCGAGCAACACCGACGCATTCTCGACAACAACAACATCCAGACGAAGGACATTCCAACAACAACTGCAGCAGCATCCAACGGCAATCCCTCCTTTTCCTGCATTTTCTTCTGCTGTGTCCATGGACAACGCCGATGATAACGATGACAGCGATGCGAATATTCTGTGTGAGTTACAAACCCTTCTAAAATTGACAGGACAGATATCGACGGGTGGATCTGCCAAAGTCTTGATTCAATCGGGCAAGTGCCAGCTCAATGGTGTCGTGGAAACAAGACGCGCCAAAAAATTATTTGCTGGAGATGTGGTGACCTTTGGTGGTGTCGAGTACAGTGTGGATGTCCTTGTGAGCGAGACGAATTATGTCTACAAACCCAAAATTAAAAAAGTCAAACCAGATGCCAAGATTGATGAATTTGGCAATAAGGAATTTGGAGGTCGATTTCGAAGTGAAGAATGGCGAGCCGAACGGAAAGAAAAAAAGAAGGCAAAAAAGTACAAGGACGGCGAGTGGAAGCCAAGGGAAGCAAGAGCTGGGAGTGCAGGGGAAAGCGAGTAGCCGAAACGACGCGGAGAAAGAGAATCATAAAAATGGATTCCTTCACAAAAACCAATCGCCAAGGGTCACAAGCCAACAATACAATACGAGGAGGGGCCCACTTACTCTGTCTACCACTCATTGTTCGTGGTTTGAGGGCTTTTCCACTGGCTCCTTGTTCGTTCATTCCTCCGATGGACTTGGAATACAGAAATTTACTTTTCATGGCGTGCACATGTGCACACACACAAACAAAACTTCCAATTTCTACTCTAAGATGCAATCGTCTAGCTGAAAACACGTACTGTAGGATTTGTATATTTTCAGACACCATTTCCATGCCAGAATGATACTTCATAAATGTAGACTAGATTGAATCTTTAGTGTCACAGGATCAAAACAATTTACTTTTATGGATTGTCGATACCTGCTTGTTTTGATCGATTCGATTAATTCCTTAGCTCGGCTCCTACACTACTACTAGTTTAACGAGTAGCGTTGCATCTGGCAAGGATCCTACTTTCTTGCCCAAACAACTATAAAGTATAGGTTGCACTCTCAAGATAGATATGCCTTTCTCGTGTTATTTTTTTTTAACCACATCCAGTTGAGTCTATCCCACATACAACGATCTAACATAATCAAAAACTACTGTATGAATGCTGCCACTACAAAAAAACACTCGCACCGGAATCGAACCAGCGGCCGATGGTTTCATTTTGAAATTAACAAATTATTAGGGTTCAGGATAGGTGTCACTCTCAAACATCCCAGGATCCATGCGTATCCTCATTTTTCTTCAACAAACCCATCACACCCGCTTATTCCTTTCACATCAGTGAAAAGGGATGACGGGGGATATTGTCATTTCACAGGCATCGCCTCATTCACCAACAAGCCCAAAGTGCAAAAGGACACTGCCCACCTACATTCCATGATTCTTTCATGCAGAATTTGCTGCCTGGTCATACTTCTCGGCATCATCCCCTTCCTGTCCACTGCTATGCAAACCAACAGTTTCCGTACTGCCATTCAACTGCAACCATTGTCCAAGAAATTGACACCTCGCCATGAGATTTTGAGTTTGGGATCTTGTTTTGCGGCCAACATGGGCCAGCAATTGGTGTCGCACAAATTCAATACGCACATTAATCCAGGCGGCACCTTGTTCAATCCAATTTCCATGATTCGACTGGCCCGAATGGCTTTGGATCTGGAACCACTGACTCCCTTTCGTCAAGCCGAACACTTACCAGTGTGGCATCACTTTGATTTGCACAGTGACATGAGTCGAACGACTCAAAAAGAAGCCCAAGAGAATTTGAAGCATGTGTTAACTTCCCTAAAAAAACGATTGCAAACCTTGGATTGGCTCATTTTGACCTTTGGAACCGCTCGAGTTTATACGTGGGAGGGACAATTAGTAGCCAATTGCCACAAATATCCACATCATTTCTTTGAACGGCAGTTATTAACGCTCGAGGAAATGCAGCAAAGGTGGCAATCTCTCTATCCCGTCTTGATGCAGCACCGACCCAATTTACAAATATTGCTCACGGTCTCTCCGGTTCGACATACACGAGATGGATTGGCGGAAAACAGTGTCAGCAAAGCCTTGTTGAGAGTCTTTTGTGAGCAGCTTGTGTCGGACAATACTAATATTCATTACTTTCCCGCCTACGAAATGATGCTGGATGATTTGCGGGATTATCGATTTTACGAAGCCGACATGATTCATCCTACCGAAACCGCCCAGGACTATATTTGGCAAGCCTTTCAACAGACCGTCATGGATGAGGCGGCCCAAGAACAAGTACAAACCTGGTCGCAAATACGACGCGACCTAAATCACCGGCCCAATTATCCAGGAAGTCCGGGGCACGTTCAATTTCTACAATCCATTCAAACGAAACTCAAGAGTCAACCCGACTATTTGGATACCAAAGAAGAACAAAGGCATTTGGAGAAGTTGTTGCAATCGTATGTTGACTCCGTAGGACACGGGTTGCCCCAACAATGAAGAAGGTCAAGCTATTAGAAATCAAAGCGAATTGCTGCCAAGGCGACAAACATCAAACGATAGGAAGCGAAGCAAAGGTGGGACACAAAGAAAAAACGTATCGCGTGTTCTGTTTGTGGGCGGCTGCTGGAGCGAACCACACGTTGACAAGCTCCCTTGCAGCAGGCCAGAAAAGGCTTTGGTAGTACTTGCAGCTGCAGGAGGGTTGGTTTGGAGGTTCGAGTTGTGGGTGTAGCGCTTTTATGTCGAGTGGGGGCAGTGGTTGTTCCTGGACCAGTTAATGTACACCGCCAGTTGTATGCTGTTGGGCAGGATCTCCGCCTGTTCCTTCCGAAAAGCAGTTGTACAGGTTCGCAGCGGGAGCATAGAGATGCAGCAGCACTGCAGCGTCTATCAATGTCCACACACACTGTTCCTTTCAACGACAGCAACTTTACCTCTGGGCGAATGTCGATGCCATTTACATGCGCAGGCCGTGTATGAGGAGTACTGCATGGTGATCATCGTGGACGGAAAGAATTGAGTTTTGTTTTGCCTGTGGTCTAATTGCTACTTCATGTTTAGTTTTAAATTTTGGCTATAACCTCGCTAACGTAAATAGAATACCAGCTTCAGTGCTGAAGATGACAACAGCTAAGACAGCCTCTGTTCAGGGCACATGCATCATGACCCATGCAACATCTTTTGCCATACTTAATACAGGCACTATTCATACATACAAAACAGCAAAGAGTGACTGATTTATAGTAAATTATTGTAGTCTAAGGCTATTGCTTTGAACATAAATAGAAAATGATGCCCTTTATGTTGATTCTTCCATTGCTTCCAGTCAGACATCAGTTAGGCATACATTGCACCTATTTGTATCTGAGGTGTTGGCTTAGTGTGTTGAGATTGCTCTTTTGTCACAGATTGACTCATCAGTGCTAGGGGTGGTCTGCTTTGCCTGCCCATAGATTTCGTTGTTCGAGTTAACAATGCGTTTTGGATTGGATCAAGCTTGTTTTAGAATGGCAAGCACGGCACAATTTTTGGTAGCAAATTTTTGACAGGGTTGCCTTGTCAGATCATGCCACGGGCGAGTTCTTCAAGTTGGTTGTTTGGGAATGGAGTTGCATCATGGAATTGGGTTGTACATGATTCTGATTTCTTGCCAATTGTGACACGTTTTTGACTTCACCTAACATGAATGTGTGCATTGCTGCAAGAATCAGGATGCACTTGAGTTTCATGTGGTGTTCTTTTGCAAAAACAGCATGTTTTCCTCCTGTCATCAGTTTTTTTTCTAAAATGCAACTCTCAGACAGACTGTTCGGATGGCTGATTTCTGCACATTCAAGTTTGAACAGGAGAGAAGGAAAAGAGAACACGAGTGTGAGTGAATGGTGACGAACGCAAATAAAATTGAGGAACAAATGCCTGCAAAAATGCAAATGAATTGGTGACATGTCTGTCAAAACAAAATTCAGCCAACTTCCCCCCTTAAAACATGTGCCATGAATGTTCAACCGCAGTAAGCAAAACACGAAATTTGATCATGACCTCCAACATCAGTTTTCAGGTGCTCTTTTGGAGAAAATTTATGACTCTCAATGTGACATGATAGCTCCATCCAAAGGATTAAAATGCTGGCATGTGATTGGATTTGAATGCTAACAAAAAAAGCAAGAAATGGTGAACAGAATGAAACTGCTTGTCAATGCATGTCAAATGCAGCAGAAAAAAAAACATTGCAAAAATGTCAATCTCATTTCAAGTTGAAGAGTGATCAAAGGAAAATGAAGAACAAATGTGGTCTTTGAACAACAGGCAGAGCAAAGACTGTTGACTTAAACAAAGAATGCGTTTGCGGTGCAACAATGGACGAAAATGAGTCAAAACAATCAAATTTGGCTAGCTAATTGTTAGAGCACTTGCATGAATCAGAAACCAAGATGCAGAACATGAAATGTTTTTCAGCAAGTTTTCAAGCACTTCTTTGTTTAATTGAGTCAGTCCTAGTTTAAAACTAAACTTTGTCTGACAAGCAACATCATGCATCATTTCATTTGAAAAGATCCCATGAAAAGAGCCCCCTTTTTTGTTTGGTCTGTCATGTTGCAAATGAAATCAAATGTGTCATTTTCTTCATTTTCACCTTTTCAATGTTTGCAGGAGACCAAGTTCAGCCAGACCTTTTTTTGGGGAGGATTGGGAGACACATCATCGCAAATGGAGAGTGGACATCCAGGAGTTTCATGTTTCTGTGTTTCCAGTTGGAGGAAGATTAGCGGAAACTCTGGTTCAGCTGGTTGCAGCACTTCTGACTACTCCGAGTAGTCTACTAGATCCAGAAAGGGTACAGCTGCATCACAGCGCTATGTCACCAATCTTGCCGGTACTATGGTAAAGTAGTATGTGGCAAAAGGCGCCAGAGTTAAACAGAGTCATCTGTTAGGTCTTTTTGCTTAATCGCTTACTGCCCCTTAACTTCTTATTGGGCGAGCTTATTGATTCTAATGACCAAAATTTTCAATCTTTTGCACACTGTAGAACTCAGTCTTGTTGCTTAACGAATTAATGGACCTCGCAATCCAAAGCCAACGTGGCGCGAATACATTTGATTCTTTTTAGTACCAGACAACCATACAGAATTCTTAAATTTAGACCTCGCAATGCGCCTCCTGTCAATGGCGAATTGAAAATTTCAGTCTTTTCTTCGGAGTATTAACTGGTCACACGCCAAGGACGAATGAAAAAGCATACGCGAACACACGGAACAGCCCTAATATTGACAGTTTGACACCCAGCAACAAGCGACAGTTTTGGGGAACCTACGGGGATACTCCGACTAATCTCACCGAATCTTCGGAGTCGGTTTCAACCCATCGGTCATTGCCAGGTTTTATGTGCTAACTAACACAGAGCCGGTTCGCTTTTGGTTGGAATCACCACAATTTGGAATTACACATCTCACAACTTTTTTAGAATCACAAATCAAGAACCCTCGACTACGAAACAGCTAGATATTACTAACCACCATGATCGCCACCACAGCCTCTTCCCTTCTTCCACAGAAAATCTTACCCAAGATGATATTAGCTTCATCCGCAACAACCTCCAGAAATTTCTCTTCCGATTGTGCCCCGGCACAAAAGTTGAGGGGAATTTTTGAAGAATATCGCACCACCTACTTTTCCGACGAAGTCCCATCGGCCTTTCGGAATACCCTGATAAGTTTCATCAAAGGTCCTGACAATCACGTGGTAATTGACAACTTCAACATAATATTAGGAAATATTGGACGGCAAGATGCCTATCTGAGCGATTCTGAAATTCGGGAATTGCTCCTGGAAGCAGGAGTCAAGGGATGTAAAATTCCCGTGGAACAAGCCATGCAGTTGCTTTAGAATCATCCATAGGCAAGCACAACATTATAGCACGCTACGTGTGCGGGGAGAATTGACCCCACCTAGATTTGCATATTTTATAAAGGGGCAGAAGTGGCATCATTTTCAAGCAGGTTGGAACTGGCCACATGCCCCCACCCAAAACATGAAATAGAAATTAGAAATATATCCACGCCTTTAGAGTAAAGGAATAGACATACACAACACCGTATTTTTATATGCAGTTTCTATGTAATATCATGCTATTGTCTAACTAGCTTTAACTCTTTAGCATCTAGAAATGGAAAATACTATTAGGGAAAACGGGAAGGCCTTGTCCTGTACGGTCAGGACAGGATCTCGTACCCTCTTCCGCCATGTTTGTTGCATCGTTTACAGGTTTGCTTTGAATACAACTTTCGTATGCCCTGTGCCACGCGCACAACAGAAGAAGAAAAAACTGAATGTATCGGCACCGATAAAATAGAGCTCATGAAAGAGCACCAATATCCTGAAGGAGGCGGCGTCTGGACTCCGATAGTGTTCCCTTTTTCTCTCTTTGTCTCTGGTTTGTCAGCCATTTGCAAAGATTGACGTTATTTTTGCCCACATTTTTGGGGGGATTCCTGAAGTGGCCGTGCTTTTCCGCAAAGAGACGCAATGCTTCAAAGTTGTCTTCCCATTTTGCCCCATTGAAAGTCCACATAAAGCCGACCTTTTCCAAACGACGAATCTGATCATTCCCCAATTTGCCTTTCTTTTTTTGTTCCCTCTGTCTATCAACCCAAGATCCGAGTCTTACGCTTCCTTCCTTGTGCGCCCTCGGCACCATACAGTCACCCTCTCGAGCTCTGTAGGAGAGCAAGGCTTGGTAGCCAGTTTCCCACATTTGTGAATATACATCCCACGTGATTCCCAAGGCGTCAAGTTGCTCGACCTTAAAATCTTCTAGCTTGCCATTTCTTCTTGAATGGCGTGTCCTATAGACCCAACATGATAACTTGGAACCCTCTGGTGCTTCAGCCAGTGTGTCCCATCCCCCTCCGCGCTCGAGGTGCCGCTGTAAGGCTGCAACATTTTGCTCCCATGCATCGTCCTGCCAACTCCAAACCATTCCGATTTCGTCTAGCTTACGTTCTACATCCACATCTAGCTCACCACGGGTCCGGATGTGTCGCTGCCGACAAATCCAATCCCCTAACGGTAGGTTGCCTTCCCGGTGATTGGCTGGGACAAGACAGTGGCCCTCTCGATCCTTGTATCGACGAAGATATTCAAGGTATCGATCTCGTGTCTCCTCAACAGCGCTCCATTTGACACCAATCCCTTCAAGCCGTTGCATCCTTTCAATAGCCAGATATCCTCGTTTCATGTGATCTCTTTGATGAGCCAACCACCTACTCTCGGCTTCTGGGAGAGGCTCCCAAGGGTACTTCTTTTTGAAATCCGATACTCGCAGAAACATATCTTCCCATGCATCTCTGATATCTCTGACTCCGGTCACCAAATGTTGCATGACTTTGTTTTGCACATCTAGCGAAATACAGTCGGGCAATTCGATGGCTTTTCGTAGCGCGTCGGGATATTCAGACGGGAGAAGAGGCCTTCCCAGTTTCGCTTCTTCGCTTTTGACAAGAACAACAGCACGACGAATTTCAGGGTCATCCTCGAACATTGCCTGGAATGTTCTTGATAGCATGAGGTAGCCAGTACTACTGGTTTGCGCAAGCGAGGAGGCGGCGTCAGCTTCTTCTTCGTCATAAACAATGGGAAGAAGTATATAGCCTCTCTGTTTATTGGGAGAGGGTCGACTGGCCCTTCCAATGGCTTGAATAATTTGCTCCTGGCTTGTCATGGCATCCGCCAGGTACACCATGTCCCAACGTGTCTCGTCCACACCGGTACACAAAATCCTACAGTTGAAAACGACCGACTTGGACGCCTTTTTGGCCTGGTATAAGATTTCCTCTTGTTCGGTACGGCGTATCCTGGAGCTGACATGGGCGGCAAAGACTTCCTTGTCCCAAATACTCCTATTTTGAGCATACTCGATGAATCGCCTCGACCGTTCAATGTTGCTGTGAAAGGACACCGCATGCGAAACATTCCATTTATCAAGGGCGGCTTTCAAAACCAAGGGCCGCAGCTCCTCGGGTGTCCACACCTTGTCAAAGTCATCATCATCCTCAGCACCTACCAACTGTTTGAGCTCCTTTTTAGAGACAACACAGAGTGTCAGTGGTACTGTCACGCCCTTTTGGATTCCATCACGATAGGTTTTTTTCTCCACAGTGGGCCCAAACAATGTCGTGTTATCAAAACTTCGAGCATCATCGCGCGTGATGATGGGTCGGTTGCGCCTGTCCTTTTTATTACTTTCGTAAAACAATTGTCGAGCGCCCGTCTCCTCGGACATAAAAGCTCCCACAACGGTAGTTTGTTGCACGGTGGCATTGTAGAATCGAGGCGTGGCAGTTTGAAAGAGACGATATTCAATGGGCAATTCCTCATCCAAGAGTCCAAACCCGGAGAACTTTCCTATCCCGGTGTAATCATGGGCTTCATCAAAAATAGCCAGTCCAAGTTTGTGCATATCCTTCTTAGACTTCGTGTCTTGGGACGATTTCCGAATCAGATCCAATGCCTCGGCAACCCTTGGAAGGGATTTTTTGGTGGATACCAGCAATCGCAGACCAGCATTTTCTTCTTGTGCTTCCATTAAAAAAGAAGCAATAATTTCGGGACAAGTCGTATGTGGCTCTGATCGCACCGTGTCGCTCGCAACAATCAAACATTTGTAAGGAACCCCTTGCAGAATCTTAAACCGTTCCAACTTATCTAGTGTCTGATCTGCTAGTTTTAAAAAGGGTGTCACATAAAGAGCGGTTCGGATCGCTGGTTGTTGTTTGGCTTTTCCTTTCCTTCCTTTCTTCTCAGTAGCCAAAGCCATGCGTCTAAGGACCTGAAGGGAGAGGAGTGTTTTCCCCCAACCCGTGGGAAGTATAACATTGGCTCGTTTTTCACTTTTACTGCCAAATTGTTCCAAGATCTTTTCAACGCTTTCTTCGTGTCTTCCATCGTCCACGGCCGAAATTTCTTCTTCTGTTTGGTCCAAAACGGCTGTGGAAGCAACGGCCGAAACAACACCAAAGCCTCGACCAGAAGCAACAGTATGACTGGTACTTGAAATTGGAAGAGGATCCCTATTATGGCGGCCAAGAAACGAGGGAGAAACCGACGCCACGCTCTTTTCGATTGGTGTGCTCCGAAGAAAGGCTTCTTCCGATGGTCGAATCCAAGTACATAGCTGCACCACCAAAAACAAAAAGCTATTAGAAAGGAAGAATCGCATCGTTTCTCTTGGAGGTTTGGGCAAGTCTTTTAGTTACAGTAGCTATATTCGCTCTGGGTAGGTGCATTAGCTCGTCGTGGTGCAGAATTAGGCAGGTTGCTGATTTTGGTTTTGCCATCGATCGGCATATGCTGCACATCACGCACGTTGTTGAACAGTGGATGTTGGTGCAGCACGCATGTGCGTCATAAATTCTTTGTCGGGAGAAGGGCAGACAGAAAGCAATCACACCGGCTGCGTCATTCACAATGGAAGATGAGAATAGAGGAAAGTAACAGCAACACAGTAAGTTACCCGTAGGACATGGTACAAACATCACACGTGCGTACTTACTTTCCGATTCCCTTAATTCTTATTCGCTAAGTTGAAACGAAGCTTCGCTTCACTGGCTACCCTCACTTTAAGATGCACTTACTCAATTGGCAAGTCAGCGTGTTTTCTAGTCAATCAACGAAAATTTGGGTGAAGACCTCCGTGTGCTTTGTAAGTCTTCCTATCTCTAACAATGCTAGCAGAGATGTTG
>ENA-ORBV01013690-ORBV01013690.1-microbial-mat-metagenome-genome-assembly--contig:-NODE-13690-length-12276-cov-4.447004_pt1 | contig 12276 bp, 10 predicted proteins | sample MGYA00237777_ERZ505514 | MGnify/ENA primary metagenome ERZ505514 (study PRJEB26160, sample SAMN06269048) | microbial mat metagenome | isolation source: Oligotrophic lake microbial mat | place... | reverse complement strand
GAGATTCGCCTTAGTCTCGTGGGCTCGGAGATGTGTATAAGAGACAGTCTTTATAGGTATCGAGAATGAACCGGAAGCTGTCCACGTCGTCGAGGGGAGAGTCGCGGCGGGAGTCGGAGACCACGAGGCCCGAAGGGTCGGAGTCGTAGCAGATCACTCCGACGATGAGTGCCTCCGCGGTGTAAGCGATACGCACCTCCGTTCGCTCCGAAACCGCGGCGCCGTCGTTGGGGGTGGTCTGTCGAAACTCGCTGATGGGCTCGATCCCTTGCCAGCCAGGGTCGCCCGCAACTGTCCCATCTATTGCCGGAGCTTTGGCCAGGAAGGTTGCGCCCCGCGCTGGTCGGGGCGAGCCGGAAGGGCCTTCCCGAGAGGACTGGGCCGAAGCCACCGAGCCGACATCGAACACGAGAGCCAGGGTCAGACAACCCGCAGCCCCCACAAAACGCGCACACCTGGTCAATCGAAACATCTCCCTTTTCTGGAAAAGGCCCGCCTGCCCAAGCCCGTTGCCGAGGATACCCTTTGCCGCGTGGAGGCTCTTCCATCAAAAGAAAAACGCCAGGCCGCAGCGATTGCGCGGCCTGGCGGAGGAACGACCGCAGGTGTCTTCGGAGGCTACTTCTTGGGGGGGGTGGCCTGCTGGGACCAGATGTAGTGCGTTATCCGCTTGACCGCGGAGGGCGCGTCGGGAGCATCCGTGCCCGAGGTGAGAGCGAAGATCTCGCCCCACACCGGCATGTCGGGCGTGCCGTGGGTGCGGGTGGTCTGCCGGCCATCGATCGCGGTCGCGGTCTTTTCATAGGGGAAAACACCGCCATTCTTCTTGGCCAGCTGGCTCAGGTCGATCGGTTTTTTGACCAGACCCGGAGCCACCGGCCCATCACCCTTGAGCGACCTTCCGTGACAGGCGGCGCAGTAGCGGAAATAGATGACTTCCCCGGCCGCCGCCTCTCCAAGATCCGGACCGGTTGCGGTCTTCATCTTCTCGGTGGAGGGCGCCGGAGTTCCCTGCGGTGGCGCCTCCTGTGAACTCTGGGCAAACGCTCCCCCACACAGGGTGAGCATGGCAACGACAGCTAGGGTTTTCTTCATGGCGATCTCCTCAATTTTCCAAGCGACAACAACCGGCTTTCCGACGAATCTCGTGGGTACGGCTGTCAATGACTGCAAGTGTCCTTCATTTCTTCCCCTGAGCCGGGGCCTGCTTCACCTGTCGGGACCAGACATGATGGGTGATGCGACGGACCGCGGCTTCCGCGGTGGGGGCTTCCGTTCCGGTGGTCACCGCGAAGACCTCGCCCCAGACCGGCATGTCCGGCGTGCCATGAATGCGGGAGGTCTTGCTCCCGTCAATGATCGCGGCCACCTGATCGTAGGGGAACTTCCCGCCGTTCTTCGCGGCCAGCGTGGTGAGATCCGTAGCCACGTTCAACAGACCGGAAGCGACCGGGCCGTCTCCGAGCATAGTCCGGCCGTGGCAGGCCGCGCAGTATCTGAGATAGATGACCCCGCCCGCCTTCGCCTCGGCCGGATCCATCTTCGATGGCGAAACGGCACCCCTGAAAGGTGGAGTCGCAGCCGGCTTCTGGGCGAAGATCGGGGCCGTAAGAGCCAGGAACGAAAGGACGGCTAAGAGTTGCTTCATGACGAACCTCCCCGCTTGAGCCTGATTCAAGCCTCCACGACCGCGGCCAGGTTCAGCCTTCGTCGCAGCTCGGCCTGAATCTCGGCCGCTTTTTTGGTGCCATCGACCGCCACCACCAGTTCTTTGCGGCGGAAGAGATCGATGATCGGTTGTGTCTTTTCGCGATAGTCCTGAAGCCGTCCCTTCACCGCGTCCGGATTGTCGTCCGCCCGCGCCACCAGCTTGCCCTTGCAGACGTCGCAGACATCTTCCACCGCCGGCCGGTGGAAAATGAGGTTGTAGTCGAGACCGCAGTTGGAGCATAACCTCCGGCTCATGATCCGCTCGAGCACAACCGCGTCCGGGACCTCGATAAGCAGCACGGCGTCGACGTCGTAGCGTTCCAAAAAGAACACCGCCTGGTTTTCGTTCCGCGGGAAACCATCGAGGATGAACCCGTAGTTCCAGTCGTGCAGATCGAGGCGTTCAACCACGACCTCGTTGACCAGATCGTCCGGCACCAGAAGGCCGGAAGCCACGATCCTCTTCACCTTCGCTCCGAGTTTTGTGTGGTGCTGCACCTGCCAGCGGAAGATGTCGCCAACGCTGATGTGGACGAGGTCGAAATCCTTCTCGAGCATCTTCGCCTGAGTTCCCTTGCCGCATCCTTGCGGGCCCATCACTATGTACTTGCGCATGGCGACTCCTTAACCCAGGACCTTTTCCAGGCGCCGGCACACGGTGTCCAGAACCTGAATCCGGGCAAAACGCTTGTCGTTCCCCGCAACGATCACCCAGGGGGCGCCCCTCGTGCTGGTGCGAACCACCATCTCGTTGATGGCGCTCTCGTAGGCCTCCCACTGCTTCCGGTTCCGCCAGTCCTCATCGGTGATCTTGTATTGCTTGAACTCCGTCTTCTGGCGCTCCTTGAACCGGCGCAACTGCTCGTCCTTGCTGATATGCACCCAGAACTTGGTCACCATGGTGCCATGTTCCACCAGCTGGTCTTCGAACTCGTTGATCTCCTGGAACGCTCTCTTCCACTCGTCTTCGCGCGCGAAACCCTCGACCCGTTCGACCAGGACGCGGCCGTACCAGGAACGGTCGAAGATGGTGACCCGGCCAGCCCGCGGAATGTGCCGCCAGAACCGCCAGAGGTACTGGTGGGCCCGTTCCTCGTCGGTGGGTGCCGCGATCGGAACCACCCGATACAGCCGCGCGTCCATGGCGGAGGTCAGACGGCGAACCGTACCGCCTTTGCCGGCCGCATCCCATCCTTCAAAGACCAGGACGCTCGATACCCTCTTTTCCCAGGCCGCGCGGGACAGCCGGCTGAGCTTGCCTTGAAGCTTCGCGAGCTTCTGGTCGTACTCCTTGGACGAGATCGTCTGCTTGAGGCCCACCCGATCCAGCACCGAGACCACATCGGTTGCGGGCGCTAACTTCCGTGCTTGAACGACCTCGACCTTCTTCGCGGCCAGACGGGCGTGGATCGCGGCGAGAATGGTCTTCCCCACCGCAACTTCGCGATATCGATCGTCGGTGGCCTCGATCACGGTCCAGGGCGCAAAACCGGTGTCGGTTCGCTGCAGGGCTTCTTCGGAGAACTTGACGAATCGGTCGTAGAGCTTGAAGTGTTTCCAATCGGTGGGACCCACACGCCAACGGGTTTTGGGATCGCTCTCCAGTTTGCTCAGCCGCCTCTTCTGCGCGCGATTCGAGAGATGAAGCCAGAGCTTGACAATGAGGGCACCGTCCTGGGCCAGCTGCTGCTCGAAAAACTTGATCCTTGAGAGGTTGCGGTCGAACTCGGCGCCGCTGCTCTGTCGGTAGGTGCGCCGGATGATGGGGTCGGTGTACCAGGAGCCGAAGAAGATGCCCACCCTTCCGCGCGCGGGGAGGGAGAGCCAGAACCTCCAGTAGGCCGGCCGGTCCTTCTCCTCCGCGGAAAGAGGGCCAAAGACGTTGGTTTCCAGGCCACGGGGGTCGAACCACTCGTGAAGGCGGTTGACGGTTTCAGACTTGCCACCGCCATCGGCGCCCGAGACGATGAGGATGAGGGGAACCTTCGCGGCCTGGAGCTCTTGCTGCGCTTCGAGGAGCCCCGCCCGCAGAAGGGGGACCTCCTTCAGGTAGTCGGCCTTGGGGATCTGGTGACCCAGTTCAGCAGCTTCGAACATCTTTTCGCCTCCTCAGATGGCTCGGATTGGCTTTTCGCCACCTCCATTCTGTTCCCAATCAAGGGCTTTTGGGCGTGAGCCGCCAGCCTCATTGGAAATGAGCCACTTGAACCATGCCCAGGAATGCCGCGGGAGCGCTCATCAAGTTGGCGGTCGCGCTTCTGAAGGTCCTGGCGTAGTACCATTGCATGGGCACAGTGAAACGCGCCGACCCAGTCATTCCGCTCCCAGATTTAGCCTGGGCGGGGATCGACCAGTCCGTTGAGGCCTCGGCCACTAAAGGAGAGATTCCCGAAGGAGCTTCTCGAAGAGATCGCCGCGCAGCGGGAGCATCTCTTCAAGGAGCATGGGCTGTTCCCTGACAGCTCTGAGGGCCTCCGGGAGTTACGCGATTCCATGTCTGGTTCCTGACCCTTGCGGCTGGTGCTCGACACTTCGATAGCCGTCAAGGTATTCCTTCCCGAAGAGTGGTCGCTCGAGGCAAATGTTCTGCTGGAGGGGTTCCGGACCGGAAAGCACGAACTCATCGCTCCTGAGATCCTCCGAACGGAATTCGGCAATGTCATGAGGCGTGAGATGGGACGGGACAGGCTCAGCGAGGCCCAAGCCCGCGGTACTTGGCAACGATCCCTTCAGATCCCCATTCCCACGGTCCCCGAAAAGGACCTCGACCGAACCGCTGTCGAACTCGCCTTGAAGCACCGAGGGGGCGCTCTGGACGGCCTCTTCGTAGCGCTCGCCCTTCGCGAAGGGATCTCCTTTGTCACCTCAGACCGGCCGATGATCAACGCGTACGGTAGCCTCGGCTGTCTCCTGCACATCAAGGACTTGGCCCCTTGACAAGGCCCAGCGACCTTTCTGGCCTCGCAGGCCCTAAAGCGCCTTCAGGACCTTGGCGGCCAGGTCGGTTTCGAAGGCCAGGAGTTTCGCGTGTCGGGGCGCGGCGTCGCCTTGCTCGGCTTTGATCGCGGCTCGCGCCTTCGCCGCATCGTCCGCGTTCGCCACCCGGTAGAACGTGGCGAACACCTCGCCCACGTCCTTGCCACTCGCCTTCATGGCGCGGGCCACAAACGCAACGCCTCCGGTGTTGACGATGTGGTTGACGGCCACGGTGCCGACAATCTCCCGCTTCAACGGATGGGCCGCGAAGTGACTCGCGTGATCGCGCTGCAAACGTTCCGGGAAATAGGAGGCGAGAAGCGAAGCGCCCTCGGCCGAGTCCGGGAACGTCGTCGGCAGAATCGCCTCGAATAAGTAGCGCTTCGTTTCGCCCAGGAGAACCGACAGCAGAGGCCGCGGAAGACCACGTTCGGCCCCGTCCTTGCGGAGGACGTCGCGGGCCGGGATCGAGTCGTCCACCGGGTTCAGGAACTGGGCGGCCACCAGGGCATCGATGCAGTCGAGGTGCTCTTCCAGAGCCGCCTTCGAACGCATCGCGTCCAGGGTAATCGCGAGGGTCTGATGGTCGTTGTCGGCGAGGCAGAGGTCCGCAACCTCCTCGGTCATCTCCGCGAGCAAATGGTTCCGCGCTTCGGTGTCCTTGAGGGCCAAGGCCTTGAGCAGAATACTCATCAGGATCTTGATGTTGACCTCATGGTCGGACATGTCGACGCCGCCGGAATTGTCGATGGCGTCCGTGTTGAGGAGGACTCCCTGCCGGGCGAGCTCGAGACGCGCTTTCTGAGTGAGGCCCAGGTTGCCGCCTTCCGAGACCACCTTCGCGCGAATCTCGGCCGCGTCCACCCGAACACGGTCGTTGGCGCGATCACCCACGTCCTGATGCTCTTCGGTGGAGGCCTTCACGTACGTCCCGATGCCGCCGTTGTACAGGAGATCCACGGGGGCCCGCAGAATGGCGCGGATCAATTCCTCGCCGGACATCGCGGTGAGCCCATCCGCCACCCCAAGGGCCGCGCGCATTTCATCGGTGATCGAAATCGACTTGGCCCCGCGATCGAAGATCCCGCCTCCCTTGCTGATCAACGCGGCGTTGTAGTCGCGCCACGAGGATCGCGGCAGTCGGAACATTCGATCGCGCTCAGCGTAGGAGGAGGCGGCGTCCGGCGAGGGGTCCACAAAGATGTGAGCGTGGTTGAAGGCGGCCACCAGCCGGGTGACCCTGCTCATCAGCAGGCCGTTGCCAAAAACATCGCCGGCCATGTCGCCGATGCCCGCAACCGTGAACGCTTCCTTCTGGCAATCGACCCCGAGGTTGGCGAAGTGGTGCTTCACACACTCCCACGCCCCGCGGGCCGTAATCCCCACCTTCTTGTGGTCGTAACCCACGGAACCGCCAGAGGCGAAAGCGTCGCCCAGCCAGAACCCGTACTGGTTCGAGACGCCATTGGCGGTATCGGAAAGATGGGCCGTGCCCTTGTCCGCCGCGACCACGAGATAAGGATCGTCGCCGTCATAGCGAACCACGTCGGGCGGATGAAGCACCGCGCCATCCACGATGTTGTCCGTGATGTCGAGCAGACCCGAGACATACTCGCGATAGCGGTCGATGAGATAGCCGTCGAGGGTCGGCCTCGTGGGCAGAGTTCCCTTCAAGACGAAGCCACCCTTCGATCCCACGGGCACAATGATCGAGTTCTTGACCATCTGGGTCTTCATGAGGCCCAGCACTTCGCGACGGAAGTCGTCGTGACGATCGCTCCAGCGAATGCCGCCGCGCGCCACCTTGCCTCCGCGCAGGTGCACGCCGTGGACCGCCTTCGAGTGGACCGCGATCTCGAACATCGGCTTCGGCGAGGGCACAAGCGGGATGTTCTTCGACTCGAACTTGATCGAGATCACCACCCGCTCGGGCCGCTGGAACGTATTAGTGCGCAGAGCGGCGGTCACAAGCCCCGAAAAGCCGCGCAGGATCTCGTCATCCTGAAGGCTCGATATCGCTTCGAGGGCGTTTTGGAAGTCCTGGCTGCGCGCGGCCAGAACCGTCTGACGCTCGGCGCTGTTCGCCTCGCCAAAACTCGGATCGAACTTGGCCCCGAACCAGCGGGAGATCGCACTGGTCGCGACCAGGTTTCGAAGCAAGGCCTGATTCACCGTCTCCACGTTGTAGTGGGTCCGGAGTTGGAGCAGATGATTGCGGAGGGCGCGCATGACCTCAGTTTCACGCGCGGTTAAACCACCGGCCAGCACCAGGCCGTTGAGGGCATCATCGGTGGATCGGCCATCCTCGATGCGACGGAGCGTGTCCACCACCCGAGGCATGTCGGAGGCGAGGGCTCCGATCACGCGACTGGAGGCCTGGGTTTCGAACTGATAGATGTGTCCCTTGCGGCCGCCCGGCAGCGACACCGGCATCGAAACCTCTTCGGTCACGTTGAGGCCAAGGTTGGTGAGAGTGCGGAAGATCTCGGAAAGCACGAGCGGACGGCGAGAGAAGATCTTCAAGGTGGCCTCTTCCGCCGACCGGGGCAGAGCGCGGGCGCCGAGGCCGTCGGCCATCTGCTCCAGGCAGACGATGTCGTGCGGCACCTGCTCGGGCGGGGTCATTTCACGGTACACGCCGCTCCGCGACTCGGTGCGGACGTAGCGATTGAAGAGCTTGCGGCCGTTCTCCTCGCCGAAGTGGCGAACCATCTCCAGGGAGACGCGGTCGGACCAGGTGTTGGCCTCCTGCGCCGCCATATCGCGGGCCAGGTCGACATTCACGGGCTCGCTCAAACGGTCGCCGTCGAAGTAGAAGACGATCATCGACGAGTTGCCGAGATCCGACGACGACACGAAGGTGATCGGGCCGAACTGATCCTGGTAACGGTGGGTGAGATCGCGCTCCATCTGACCCGAGTAGCGCAGGCGGGAGAACACCAGATAGAGAGCCTGATATCCCGCGCCCTGGCGCAGGTGCACAAAGATGTCGTCATCGCCGGTCGCGAAGACGATGGTGTCGACGATGTGCTTGAGCGAGGCCCGGTCGGTGTACAAGAGCTCGCGCTTCGGCATCCGGTTGAAGATGGTGCGGGTTTCCCGATAGGCGTGGGAGTTCTTGATGCCGCCGCAGTTTGCGAGCAGAAAGTCCTGCTTTTCCCGCAGCAGAGGGATGTCCGCGGGCCGCTCGATGAGAGCGGTCATCGAGAAGCGGCCGATGAGCAGGGTGATGGCCTTGAGCGACCCGTCGCTCGCCCACTCGCGGATCACTATGTCGTCGACGGGGTCGGCCGAATGGATGGAGGTCGCGTGGTTCCCGTAGTCGATCACGATGATCCGGTCGTCGTCCGGGGCCGGAAGCAGTCGCAATTCGATCTCTTCCAGCATGTCGGGGAAGACGACCGCGAGGAGGGGAGGGTCGCTCAGCACGCCGAGGGAGACTTCGCCCTTGCGATCGAGTTCGCCCGAGGGGGTCACCGCGTAACGAGCCACACCCTGCAGGATGTAGTTCTCGTCCATGAGCCATTCCACGAAGGCTTTCGCGGAAAGTCGCCGGTCAGAGTCGCCCTTACGGTCGGCAAGGCGGCCCGCCACCTCGGAGACCGTGCGCTGCATGTTCGCGAAATCGCCCACGGAGATGAAGATGGCCTTCAAGACCGCCTGAACCTCGTGCTCGATCTCGCGCAGCCGGTCCTTGTCCTCGATGCGCTCGACCCGGAAGTGGCACAGGAGTTCCCTGGTGCCCTCTTCGGAGGCCGAGCCAACCGTGGTGACTTTCCCCCACTGTCGCTTCACCGAAAGAATGGGGTGAATCGAGGAGACCACCCGAAGACCGGCTTTCCGGAAGTAGTTCTTGAGGCCCTCGAAGATGAAGGGCGCGTCGAGGGTGTGGGTTTCCACCACACTCACTTCGGAGGACACCGTCTTCCCGCCGATCACGCGCGTTTCCGAAGCGCCGGTGTTCCGGGCGCGGGCATGAAGGCCGGGGACGCTCGACCCCGTCTGGTGGGCCTCGGGCACTTCGTGAACGAAAAAGTTGAAGTGCTGGGTGAGCCGCTCGGCCGTGCGCTTCGCATTGCCCTCGAGTGCTACCGAATCGGTCATCTCCGCGTATACCGCCCGCGCGAAGCTCATGAGCAACGGCCCCTCTTCCGGCTTCGCCTGGGCCTTCAGAATCTCTTCAACTTCGGCCAGGCGAAAAGCCCGGGCGCTTGGATCTTGGGTGATCATGGACAAACCTCAGGGGGAGGGGCGTGAAGCCTTGAGCATGGGAGTCATCGAACGCCTTGATGGGCCGTCTGGCCAGGGCAGGATGCTACACCGGCCGGAACGGGGAAGGACAGAGATGCGAATGCCTCATTCTCAGGGGATGAATGCCTCCGGCTGAGCCTTACCCCGGTGGCACATGGCGCACTGGATGGCGTTCTCCTTGACCGTGGCCTTGAAGTAGTCGGCCTTCTTCGCCTTCATGTCGAAAACCAGCCGGATCATGCGGCGGGCGTCCGATTTCTGTTTCCGGTCGTCCTTCTCGTATTGCTCGCCGACGTGGCAGAACGTGCACTTCACACCGAGCTGAGCCGCGAAGCCCTCCATCATCCGCTTGAGGTCGTCTTTGGAGATGTTCTTGTCCAGAACCTGGAGGTTTTTGGGTTCGGAAGCCGCCTGCAAGGGGGCGGCGAGAGTGGTGAGCACGGCCACGGAGAGAAGGGAAGAAGCCAGTTTGAGTCGCATGTACTTGGGTCCTTGGAAGAACGAGGGGGGACATCCTCTGAATTGGTGAACAATGAAGAATAAATGCCGAATGCCGAATGCCGAATGCCGAATGATGCGGGGGAACGACGATTGGGTGGCAGCGTACAAGGAGCCGGAAGACCTCGGCAACCGTTGGACCCCATAGAATGCCCCAGTCCGACCATCTCATGACCCTGGAGACGCCTGCCCTGCCCCGGTTCTTCGCCGCCGCCGAACCGCATCGACTCGCGGTGCTGAAAGCTCTGTGGCCGGCGATCGCCGGCGACGCAGTCGCAAACCACAGCGAGGTGGTGGGCATTCAAGACGACGTGATGCGGGTGCGCGCCGATTCAACATCCTGGCTGAAGACAATCCGCGACCTGAAGGGAACCCTGGTCATGCGACTACAGCGTGCGGCGGGGCCTCTGGCCCCAAGGGCGCTTGCCTTTGTGGAAGGCCCGGTCCAGCCCCGCGCAGCGCGCCCAAAGCCTCGCCCGACTCCAGCGCCCGCTTCCCTTAAGGCCTTGCCCGAATCAGTCCTTGCAGCCGTCGAGGAAGTCCCGACACCCGAAGGCCGCATCGCGTTCCTGCGCGCCGCCGCGGCTTTCTACGGGCGGTTCGCTCACTCGTCGAAGGGCGATGCCCTGAGGGAACTCCGTTGACCGACCGTCGAAGGGCGATGCCCTGAGGGCACTCCGCGCTCAGCCAATCTTGAAAGTCGTGAGGAGGCGTTCGAGGTTCTCGGCCTGCTGGCGCAACTCCTCGGCGGTTGCAGACAGCTCTTCGGACGCCGACGCGTTCTGCTGCGTCACCTGGTCGACCTGACCCATCGCCCGGTTCATCTGACCCACACCCGCGGCCTGCTCCGCCGACGCCGCCGCCAACTCCTGAACCACTTCCGCGGTCCGACGGATCGAGGGCGCCAGTTGCTCGAGCTTCTTCCCCGACAAACCCGCGATCTCGAGACTTCCTTTGGTCAGTTCGGAAATCTGCTTCGCCGCGGTCTGCGATCGTTCGGCCAGACGGCGAATCTCCGCCGCCACCACCGCGAAGCCTCGCCCCTGCTCTCCCGCTCGCGCCGCTTCGATCGCCGCATTCAAGGCCAGCAGATTGGTCTGATAGGCGATGTCCTGGATGATGCCGATCCGTTCCGAAATCGTCTTCATCGCCTGCACGGTTTTGAAAACCGAACCCGCCGCTTCCTCCGCGTCCTGGGCCCCCTTCATCGCCATCTGCTCGAGATTCCGGCTGTGATCCGCGTTCTGCGTGATCGAACTGCTCATCTCCTCAAGCGACGCCGTCGTCTCCTCCACCGAGGCCGCCTGCTGCGCCGTCCCGTTCGACAACACGTTCGACGAGGAGGTCAGCTGCTGGGCCGCCAGCGACACCGACGACGAAGCCGAACGGGCGTTTTCGATGGTGCGCGAAAGCTGGGCCGACATGTTGGCCCAGGAAGCACCCAACCGGTCTTTGTCGGACCGAGGCTTCACGGTCGAAGTCAGGTCGCCGGCCGAGAGCTGGTCGGCCTGGGCCACCAGGGTCTGGAGATAGTCGAGAAGTTCGCGACACGATCTCTGGAGCGCTCCGAGCTCCCCTTCCGCCGTCACCACGACCGGCCGATCGAAGTCACCCTCGACAATGGCCTTGTGAACCTCGATCACCTGCGCCACCGGATCGGAGATGGACTGGCTGATGGAGCGACCGATGAGCGGCACCGCGATAACGAACAGAACCAGGATGAGCAGGGCGATCCGGCCGGATCGCACCGAGGTGGCTTCGGCATCGGCGAGGCCATTGCCCGCGGCCTGGGTCTGGGACTCGACCAATAGCCGCAGTTCCGCCACCACTTTCGAGGACTTTCCCGAAAGGGTCGAACGCAGGCCTTCAAACTCGGTTTCCAGTCGCCGGTTGGTTTTCGCCGCCGGGTCTTTCAGGATCGCCATGATCCGGCCCGCGTCGGCCATCGTCGCCAGCAAGAGAGTGCGCACCCCGGCAAAGCCCGGCAGGGTCTCGTCCGTGGAGGAAAAGAGCCCGTGGAGAGTGGCAAGGCCGCTGGTCACTCGAGCCGACGCCTCGCGATATTCAGCCTCCCTCTCGTCCAGATCGCTGCCGTAGTCGGCCGCGTTCAGTACCGGAGCCGCCACTCTCTCGGTCAACGCGATGAGACTTCGCAGAGAACTCACCCGCTGCAGGTCTCTCTGACTCTTGCCGAGCCTCGCCTCCACGGATCCATTCGAAAGAAAGAGCACCACCCACATCCCGATGGGTAGAAGCAAGCACACCGTGGCCCCAATCAGAAGTCTTTGGCGCAGGGAAAGGTCCTTTTTCATCGTACCGAGTGTCCAGGGTTCAACGGCCGCATCAGGCTGCGACCTTGAAGAAAGCGAGGAGGCGTTCGAGGTTCTCGGCCTGCTGGCGTAACTCCTCGGCGGTTGCGGACAACTCTTCGGACGCCGACGCATTCTGCTGCGTCACCTGGTCGACCTGACCCATCGCCCGGTTCATCTGACCCACACCCGCAGCCTGCTCCGCCGACGCCGCCGCCAACTCCTGAACCACTTCCGCGGTCCGACGGATCGACGGCGCCAGTTGCTCAAGCTTCTTCCCCGACAAACCCGCGATCTCAAGACTGCCAATGGTCAGTTCGGAAATCTGCTTCGCTGCGGTCTGCGACCGTTCGGCCAAACGGCGAATCTCCGCCGCCACCACCGCGAAGCCTCGCCCCTGCTCTCCCGCCCGCGCTGCTTCGATCGCGGCGTTCAGCGCCAGCAGATTCGTCTGGTAGGCGATGTCCTGGATGATGCCGATCCGTTCCGAAATCGTCTTCATCGCCTGCACGGTTTTGAAAACCGAACCCGC
>ENA-ORBV01013689-ORBV01013689.1-microbial-mat-metagenome-genome-assembly--contig:-NODE-13689-length-12276-cov-5.133290_pt1 | contig 12276 bp, 9 predicted proteins | sample MGYA00237777_ERZ505514 | MGnify/ENA primary metagenome ERZ505514 (study PRJEB26160, sample SAMN06269048) | microbial mat metagenome | isolation source: Oligotrophic lake microbial mat | place... | reverse complement strand
GGGTAGGGGTCGCCGGCGATGCCTGTCGCACCAGCAAAGGATTGGGCACCCAGCTCACCGGAACCGAGGACCGATGCGGCGCCGAGTCCCACCGCGACGGTTCCTATGAAGTCGCGGCGGCTGATGTTGCGGAACAGGCCGAGGTCGCGGTCGCGGGAAGTGCTCATGGTGAGGAAGGGTAGCGGAGCGCACGCATTACGGGGAGATCTGCATCGACTTGCGGAAGTATGAGTCCGGTCGCACTGTCGCGAGCGATGCTGTTGGCTTCATTGTCGCGGAATGCGAAGTCCGCGACGAGTTGCTGTCGGCGACGTCCGCCTTTGCGACCGCAGAAAGGGCCGACCCGGCATGCCACCCAGGTGTATCATCCAGCATGACTTCTCGCCCAACTGCCCTCGTGACCGGCGCCTCCCGTGGCATCGGTCGCGCCATCGCACTCGCGCTGGCGCCCAGGCACGACCTGATTCTCATCGCGCGCTCTTCCGAGGCGCTGGCGTCGGTCGCAGAGGAGGCTATTGCAGCCGGCGCCACGGTACAGCGCATCCCGTGCGACCTTGCCGACCCCGCAGCAGTGCACGTGGCGCTTGCTGGTGTGCAGTGTGATGTATTGATCAACAACGCCGGCGTCGCGAGCATCAAGCCCTTCCTGTCGCTCTCGCCAGCCGAATGGTCTGCGATGGTGGACGTGAACGTGAACGCCCTCTACCATGTCACGCGCGCCGTGCTGCCCGGCATGGTCGAGCGCCAGCGGGGGCACGTCATCACCATCGCGTCCACGGCAGGTCGCAACACGTTCGTCGGTGGAACGTGTTATGCGGGCACCAAACACTTCGTGATGGGCTTCAGCGAGTCACTGATGCTGGAAGTGCGCGACTCCGGCGTGAAGGTGAGCGTCGTGATGCCAGGGAGTGTCGAGACCGAACTCTTTCCGGCTGGCACGGATACCAGCTGGATGTGCATGCCGGAGGACGTGGCGACTGCAGTACGGCATCTGGTCGAGACACCGCCACATGTGCTGCAGTACATCGTGGAAGTGCGGCCGCTGACGCCGAAGCGGCGCCGGGATGGGAGTGTGCGGGGGTAGGAGCGCGCCTGAGCACCGCCACAACCCTGGTGCAGTGTGGCCGAAGTCTCGTGGCAGTCGGGCGAGTCTTCTGACGCGAGCCGGCGTTGCAACGCCTCGCGATACTTGGCACCTTCCTCGAGCACACGACGAGCACACGACGAGCAAACTGCCTGACGCAAAGGCGCAAGGGTGCAAGGGTGCAAGGGTGCAAGGGCGCAAGGGCCGTCTGCAGGATCCGGACACACCCCACCTCGGCGCGATGTGATGGTCAGCGGCGACTTCAGCGCGGATGTTTTGTAACAGCAACGGCATCAGCGCTGTGTTTCTGCCGTTCCAACTCATCTGCAGTCTTTTGCGCCTTTGCGCCTTTGCGTCAAGCAGTTGCCGTTCCGCCGGTGTCGTTCCGCCGGTGGGGTCGTGTCGCCGCCTCGGAGGCAGGCTTCGCTGGATGCAAGCGCGCCGCGCGGAGCCCTGAAGCTGGAGGGGCGAGGCGGAAAGTTGCCAGTTCCGCTGCTTCTGGCCGCCGGTCGCTGAGGATTACCCAACCGTCGCCCGGTTCAGCCACAGCGCGCCGAGGCTGAAGTACGGCATCAGGTGCACCTGTGCGTGGAATTCGCTGAAGGCACCCGCCGTGGTACTGCCTGCGCCAAGAGACGACGCCGCACTGAACCTCCCGAAACCCCAGCGCGAGCAGGGCGTAAGTGTCGCGTGACGCACACCCTCCGTTTCCGCGCCTCGGTGTACGAGGGCAACCTCCGTCAGCCGGCCCACGCGCACGATCAGCTGCAGATCAGTCTCGTCCTCAGTGGGCGTCTGCGGGAAACGGTTCGCGGTGCCGTGTCCACGGCCGGAGCGCTGTCGGTCGTGGTCAAGGACTCCGGCATCGTGCACGACGATCAGTTCGGCCCCGAACGCGTGACCATTGCGCAACTCTCGCTCAGCGGCGGAACCCTGCGCGACCTCATCGACACCGCGGGCCGCGCGCCCGTGTGGTTCTGGAGTCACACGACCACGTTGGCGCGTCCATTGCTCCGCATCGTCACACGGGCCGGCCTGGGCGCATCGAGCTTCGCGAGTGACGACACCGACATCATCGACCTGCTGGCCATGATCACCGCCCGGGACTCTGGTGAGCCACACGGCGCGCCACCTCGCTGGCTCTCTGCCGCCGTGGAAGAGTTACGTGACACATGGACCGCGGGTACGCGGGTCAAAGATGTTGCTGCGCGCGTCGGTGTACATCCGGTGTATCTGGCGCGGTGCTTTCGGCGCTGGTATGGCCACGGAGTGAGCGACGATCTGCGAGTCCTGCGCCAGCGCGCGGCCGTAGATGCGATCGTCACGGGTACGGCGACGTTCAGTACGATTGCCCATGACGCAGGCTATGCCGACGAACCACACCTGAATCGGGAGTTCCGGGCACTGTGCGGCACCACGCCAGGGCGCTTCCGCCGCGCGTTCGGGAATCTCGACGTCCCGCCACCCACTTCGGGCCGGGCTCCCGCCGACGAGTTGCGCGGATACAAGTCTGGCCGCGTGTGATGGGCGACGTTTCGGTCGGAGCTCCGTCATTGGTCTGACCAACCCACGTCCACATTCGGTATGCGTTCTGCTCATGTTCTCGCTGGCAGCCTGGCACTCGTCGCCACGTGCACCCTCGCGCCCTCAACAGTGTTGCCCGCGCAATCCGCCCGTCGATCGAGCGCCCGGATCGCAGGCGCGGTCGATTCGCTCGCCAGACGCATAGTCACCAGCGGAATCGCTCCGGCATTCGGCGTGGCCGTGGTGATGGACGGACGGACGATCCTGGCGAAGGGATATGGCGACGCGGATCGCACCCGCGGCATACCGATACGCCCCAACACGCTCTGGTACATCGCGTCGACGACCAAGTCATTCACCGGATTCGCCGCCGCACTGCTCGCGTTCGAGGGGGCGCTCGACCTCGAGGCGCCGATCGCGCGCGTACTGCCGAAGGCGACGTGGCAGCCAGACGTACGCGCTGAGTCGCTCACACTCAATCGATTTCTCTCACATACGCACCATCTCACAGACGGTGTGATCGTGACGTCCGCCGCGTTCACCGGTGCTATCCCTGAGTCAACGTGGCCAGAGCTTCTGCGCTACTCGCCGCCAGCAGGCCACTCCGATCTCGTGTACTCGAACCTCGGCTACAACGTTGCTGCGATGGCGATCGACGCGGTTCGTCCGGAGGGGTGGCGGCGCTTCATGCAGCAACGGCTCTTCATGCCGCTTGGCATGCGGCAGACGTACGCGCGGGTGAGTGGGCTCGATCGCGATCGCATCGCAATGCCACATGACTTCCGCGCGGATGGCAGTCAGCCGACCCTTCCGTTCGTGAAGACCGACGCGACGATGAACAGCGCGGGCGGACATCTCGCCACTCTCGATGATCTCGCGCGCTGGGTCACGGTGCAGCTCGAACTCGGCATGATCGATGGTCGTCGCGTGTTTCCGAAGGAGGTGGTGGTGCGATCGCAGACACAGATCGCGCCACACACCCGGGCGCAGTCGAAGCGGTTCGCCTTGTTCGAGCGAACCGGCTGGAGCGCGGGGTGGGATATCGGGTCGTACGAGGGCGAGCGGATGGTGAGCCGCTTTGGCAGCTACTCATCGACACGTTCGCATCTGTCGATGCTCCCGGGACGTCATATCGGCGTGGTGGCGATGACCACGGGCCGAGCCGCATCGTTGGCCACCGACATCGTCGCCGCATTCGCATACGATCTCGAAGCCGGCCGTCCAGACGCGCACGACCGCGCACTGGCGCGGCTCGACACCCTGATCGCCCAGGTAGCGCGCGCGCCACGCATGGTGGCGCAGGCCGATTCAGTGCGGGCGTCGCGACAGCAACCGATGGATCGATCTTTTGCCGACTTCGCCGGCACCTATCGTCACGATGGACTTGGTGCAATCACGTTCCACGTCGCGGCTGCGCGGCTGCGGTGGCAGTGGGGCGTGTTGAATGGCGAGGCGGAAGTCTTCGATGCGGCGAAGCGATCGATGCGGATTGAATTGGCTGGGTCAGGCTATGTGGCGGAGTTCGAGTTTCCTGATCGTGGTGCGGCCAGCGCAGTACGCCTGGAAGGGATGCGCCTGAGTCGCGTGCCCTGAGTGGTGACGGCATCGCCACGAGACGAACTGGCGAGGGAGTGCGGACGAATCTCAGGCGTGCGCGATGTGTTTGCAGGCACGACCGTCCTCGCGCGGTCCCCGCGACTACCGAGTGGACGCTTCGAGTGGTGCTCGCGGCACCTGTCCACGGACGGCATTGGCCCGTGCAGACACTGTGATGCGACCGCTCGCATCTGCATGCAGCGTGCGTTGCATCTGCTCCCTGATCAACGCACGTTCTTCGCTCGCCATATTGGCCAGCAGCACGGCAACGCTCGCTCCGCCGAGCACGGTCGTCCAGTAGTCGTCGAAATCGTCAAACGTTCGCTGCACGGAGATCACCATCGTCTCGACTTGCTGCAATCCGGCAGCACTCCACAAGGCGACCAGGGCCTCGAGACTGGTCGACTCCGGGCGCGGCGGGTCCGGCACCACGAGCCCGCGTCCGCGGATCGCCTCGTGCAGCGATTCGTACGGGAAGCCAGCGCCCTCCAGCTCCCAGATGTACGCAGCAACAGTGCCGCCTGGCCGCACCACGCGGGCCATCTCGGCGACACCGGTCGCAGGTTCCGGAACGAAGCAGATCACGAGCGGCATTACCGCTACGTCGAAGGTGCTGTCGTCAAACGGCAGTGCCATTGCGGTGCCCCGATGAAGCTCGGCACTGCGCAGTGCAGGTCGTGCGCGCGCATGCTCGAGCTGCGCCTGCGACGGATCGATCCCGACTACCGACGATGGAGCGCACCTCGCACAGAGCTGTTCGGTGAATGCACCGCTTCCGCAGCCGACGTCCAGCCATCGCAAGCTGGTCGGGAGTGCCAGCCATTCCAGAAACGCATCACCAGCGAGTTGGCTCCACTGCCCCATGTACCGCGCGTAGGCGGCACCGTCATCGAATCGGATCTGCTCGATCATCGTGGTGCCTGGTGACGGTTGAGGGATCGTGTGAAGCGTGCTGGCGGCTCGAAGCGTCGCGCCGAATTGCGTGCATGGCTCCGATCGCTCAGATCGTGCGCCAGCAACACACGCAGACAACTGAAACGCCCATGGCAGAAGGTACTGGATTGCTCGCCACTCGCCGGCCCCCATCCGGCGCACCCAGCGGTACCGTCGTAAGTTCCCCCGCACGGCGACACTCGCGCACCGAGCGCGACGCTCCCGATCGGCGCTCATTCTCCCTGATTCCGGCAGCATCCATGTACACCTCAGTCGACCGCCCGTCCGCCGTCTGTGTGCTCACGCTGCTCGCCGCGCTCACGACGGCCTGTGGGCGCTCGGCCGATCGGGTGCCAGCCACCACCGCGACGGCTGAGGAGCTGGTCTCGACCACGGGCGTGGTCGTCTCAGCCCATCATCTGGCGTCCGAGGCCGGTGCCGCGATGCTCGCCAAGGGCGGCAACGCCATCGACGCGGCCGTCGCAACGGCCTTCGCGCTGGCGGTGACTCATCCGTCGGCTGGAAACATCGGCGGCGGTGGATTCATGATCATCCGTCTTGCTGATGGCACAGCGACGACGATCGACTATCGCGAGAAAGCCCCTGCTGCGTCGACGCCCACGATGTATCTCGATGCGAAGGGGATGATTGCGCCGGCGGCGACCGACTCCGGCTGGCGCGCGGCCGGCGTACCGGGCACGGTGCGCGGACTTGCCATGGCGCATGGGAAATTCGGCAGGTTGCCCTGGGCCGACGTCGTCATGCCCGCGGTGCTGCTGGCAGAACAGGGTTTCGCACTCTCGGCGCCGCTGGCCACCGAACTCAATTCGGTAGTCGCGACGCTGCTCGCTTCGTTCCCCGCGTCGGTGGCGGCGTACGGAAAGCCGGGTGGCAGCAAATGGGTCGGCGGCGATACGCTCAGGCTGCCGCAACTTGGCCGCGCGCTGCGCGCAATCGCGGAAGTCGGCCCGGATGCGTTCTACACGGGATGGATTGCCGATTCGATCAGCGTACAGATGCGCGCACACCGCGGACTGATCAGCCGAGCCGATCTGGCAGCGTACAAGGCGGTGGAGCGTGAGCCGGTGCGCGGCACCTTCAATGGATACGAGCTCATTGCCATGGGGCCGCCAAGCTCCGGTGGCATGGTGATGATGCTCACACTGAATCAGCTGGAGGCGCTGCAGATTGCCAGCCGGAAGCGAAGCGATGCGATGACGTTGCACCTGCGTCTTGAAGTGGCGCGCCGAGCCTATCTCGATCGAGCCCGCTGGATGGGGGACCCGGATTTCTCGGAGATTCCGCTCGCTCGGCTGGTTTCGAAGGAGTATGCGCGCGAACTCGTCGCCGGCATCGATACCCAGCACGCATCGAGCAGCGCCGAACTGGGCAAGGATATCCTGACACCCGCCACCGAAACCCCGCATACCACGCACTTCAGTGTGGTGGACGCGGCGGGCAACGCTGTGTCGAACACGTACACACTCGAGAATGGGTACGGCTCGGGGGTCGTGGTGGCCGGCTTCCTGCTCAACAACGAGATGGGCGACTTCAACAAGAAGCCCGGCTACACTGACCAGGGCTGGGCAATCGGCACGCCGGCGAACGTGATCGTGCCTGGCAAGCGGATGCTCAGTTCGATGTCGCCGGTGATCGTCACGCAGGGCGGGGCATTGCGCCTGGTCACCGGTTCACCTGGTGGCCGCACGATTCCCAATACGGTTCTGAACGTGGTGCTCGGCGTGACGGTGTTCGGCGAAGGGCTGCGTGCCGCAGTCGATGCACCGCGGCTGCATCACCAGTGGATGCCCGACACGGCCAGCGTCGAAGCGGGAACAGCCACACCGGAGGTGCTGGCCGCTCTTCGCACGATGGGGCATCAGATCAGGGAAGAGCCGGCGCGCAGTCAGGGAGACGCGCATTCGATTCTCTATGATGCGGCAACGCATACTGCACGTGGTGCGAATGACAAGCGGAGCCCAGATTCCGGCGCGCGGGCGCCAAGGCAGTAGGAGGTTTCTCGAGGCCCGTAACGCCGGCTCGCGCAAGAGGTCGCGTCCGACTGCCGCGAGACTTCGGCGACGCTAAACTAGCGCCGGAACAACCACGCCACCTTCACGAACAGTCCATCGGACTGCCGCAGCAGATCGGTATTCAGGATCGTGCCATTCGACCCCCACGAGTCGCCATAGCCGATGAAGGCGGTGGTCCCTGGCGTGGGCTCGTATTGTACCAGCCAGTCGGTGCGCAACGAGCGTCGATCGACGGCCGTGAGGGCCGTGCCGGTCGACGACAGCAGCGGTGCGCCCTTTAGCGGGTTTCGCGCGGCGTCCACACGATCGCTTCGAAACTGACTCACCACGCGGAAGAACACCGAGCGCGACGGCTGATACTCGGCCTTGAGCCGCGGGATCAGCACTCGTGCGTATTCGCCACCGCCGGCGCGTGCGAGCCGGGTGTGGGTGAGTGTGCCATCGATCCGTGTGCCGGGCGTGGGCCGCAACGTCAGCGCACCGGTCACCCGTCGCTGCGTGCCTGACCTCCCCTCGACGAAGATCGGCACATCGCCGTACTCGAATCTCAGTGACGCGTTCACCCGCTGGTACACCGGCGTGGAGATCGAGTTGGAAATGCTCCATAGATCAGAGAGCCGGTTCGACGGGCGCCACGGCACCAGCGCGTTCGCGCCATCACGCTGGAAGATTCCTGAGGCAAACGCCGGATCGACCGTCACGAAGGTTCGCTGGATCGACGGCGACAGTCCCCATCCGCCGCGCATGGTGATGAAGGTGCCGATCTGCTCACTGCCTTCGATCTGCGCGGCCGTCGCGAACGATCCGTATCGCCAGAGGCGTGTCGGGCCGGCGAAGATGCTCAGATTCTGAAAGAGCGATCGCTCGTTGCCAAGAAACGAGATGCGCTGAAATGCATGTCCCTGCTGGTAGCCGACCCGAGGTACGAAACCGGCACCGGTCTCGAAGTCGTCGCCGATTCCCGTCGCGGCGAAATTGAACCCCCAGCGGCGGCCGGTTCGATCGAACTCCGCGCTCCAGATCGGTGCCGCGGTCGTGGTGCCCGCGCGCGACGTGAACGAGTTTCCGAACTGCGCCTGCAGGTAGTACAGGTTCCGGAAGACGTAGCGGGTGTCCGCCGCGACGACGGTGTTCGACGCACCATTGCCGCGGCGATCGGTGATCGTGACGCCAGCCACGGAGTTCATGCCGTAGTCGCCTCGCAGCCGCGCGATGTTCACCACGTCATTGTGATCACGCAGGTCGTCGACCGCGGACAAGAGCGCCACACCGATGCGACCGGTCTTGCCGGTGAGCTTGCCGCCCGCAATCGGGTTGGCGATCGTGCGTGAGTACACGAGCTGATTGGGCGTTGCGAACAGTTCGATGCCTTCCAGGAAGAATGGCCGGCGCTCCGGCAGAAACAGCGCGAAACGTTCGTTCACGGTGACGAGCCCTGCGTCCGCCTCGACCTGCGAGAAGTCGGGGTTGATGGTGCCGTCGATCGCCAGTGCCGGAAAGCCAAGCCGCAGATTCACACCACCATCACCGGTGATCGGGCCTTGCCGGAATCGATTGGATGCGTTCAGCGCGCCCGCACTGACGCCGGTCACGAAGGGCTGCACGTCCGTCACCACACCGCGATTCACGCGCTCGATTCCAGCCAGGATGCCGGATTGCGCGAGGAACGACGACGCCCCGCGCTGCGCGTCGGTCCAGGTGTCTTCGGCGGCGCGCGACGGACTGTTGCGCACCACCTGAATTCCCCACGACTGCACCTTGTCGGCCGAAAACCGGATGCTGCGGAACGGGATCTTCATCTCGATCACGTAGCCGGTACTGGTGCGGCGACCCGAGGTCTGGAACTGAAAATCGGGATTCAGGTCGACACTGCCGCCGAAGATGTTGCCGACAGCCGCGGCCCCCTCCGTGCGAACGCCGTCGAGCTGCACGCCAAGTGCGTTGGCGCCGAACAGGTAGGCGCGTCGGCGGTCGTTGAAGGTGTCGAGGTAGATCGTGACGCGATCGTCGTTGGTGATGTTGTCGCGTTTCGAGACCGTCGCGCGCACCATCGTCGGGTCGGCGGTGGTGGCGATGATGCCGAAGTAGATCGCCTGGGCGGTGTAGACTACGCGCACCTCGGTCGAATCCACCGCCGGCCGCTGGTCCACTGGCTGATACTGCGAAAAGCCCGTCAGCCGCGCCGCGTTCTGCCAGGCCGGATCGTTCATGACGCCATCGATGACCACCGAATCATCGATGCGCGGCGGCCGGACGGTGGGTGCCCCGCGCCCGGGGGTCATGGCAGTCTGAGCCTGCGCCATCGTGGCCACGGTGAGCGCGACGCACACGGCGCTCAGACAAAAAGACCGGCGCAGCAGATGAGCACCGGCGACGACGGTGCGGTGGGCAGGGGAGGGCAACACGACAGGCATGGGTCTCGGATGAAGTCGCGCCTACGACGCGCGCGGGCGAGCAAGATACATCCCTGCATTCGCGCGCCCCTGCCAGACGACGGCGTGCCACCGGAGGGTGCCGGCGCGTCGGAAGCGGCTCACCTTGACAGCCCGAGGGGTACGGCATGACGTACAACCATATGGTTGTGCGTACCGCACTCTCCGACGCGGAGCTCGATCGGCTCTTCCGCGCACTCGCCGGCACCACCCGACGCGACATCGTCGCACGGGTGATGGCCGGTGACGCCGCCTCCGTCTCGGCCCTGGCGGTGCGCGACGACATGTCGTTTGCCGCCGTGCAGAAGCACGTCGCGGTGCTCGAGGAGGCGGGACTGGTGACCAAGCACGTGCAGGGCCGAGAACGGATCGTTCGTGGCAATCCGAGGCAGCTGGCGCGCGCGCGCACGCTGCTGCTGCAGCTCGAGCAGTTGTGGGTGGCCCGGTTCAGCCAGCTCGACGCCATTCTCACCGAACACCGACCAGCGAAGGAGTAGGTATGACAATGACGTCCGTGATGTCCGATGCCGCTGCACTCACTTTCATCGTCACCGCGGAGTATCCCGTGCCGGTCGCGCGGCTCTGGGATGCCTACGCCTGCCCGCGTCAACTGGAGCGATTCCGCAGGCCGGAGCAATGGCCCGCGACCTTCACGCGGCATGACATGGCCGTGGGTGGCCACTCGCACTATTTCATGACCGTCCCGGATGGCACGACGTCGCGGGGATGGTTCCGATTCCTGCAGGCCGAGCCGTACCGGACCATCGCGGTCGTAGACGGATTCGCCGATGATGCCGGTGTGCCGAATTCGCACGGGCTCTCGTTGCGCCCGCACCGTACCGTCGGCATACTCTGCAGTTGAATCTTGTCTGAGTTCTCGTTCGCCCCGCCACTGGACGCATCTCGCGACAGCATCTGCTGCTGCGCCGGCCCGCGTCCGCCCTCGCCGATTTTGAGGAACACACATGCGGATTACCGCAATCAGGGCGTACCGCGTCGAACTGCCGCTCCATGAAGGCAGCTACAAGTGGTCCGGTGGCAACTCGGTCAGCGTCTTCGATTCCACGGTGGTGGCCATCGACACCGACGCCGGTATTACCGGCTACGGCGAGGTGTGTCCGCTTGGGCCGGCATATCTCCCGGCCTACGCGGCAGGGGCGCGCACTGGGATTGCGGAATTGGCGCCGAATCTTCTCGGGCATGACCCGACGCAACTGGCGAATATCAACCGGCGGATGGATCAACTCCTGCGCGGCCATCCATACGTGAAAACCGCGATCGACATGGCCTGCTGGGATATCCTGGGCCACGCAACCGGCCAGTCCGTCGTCACGTTGCTCGGTGGCAGGGTGGGCGAGGATGTGGCGTTGTACCGGGCCATCTCGCAGGACACGCCGGAGAAGATGGCGGCCAAGGTCGGTGTATACCGGGCCGAGGGCTATACGAAGTTCCAGCTCAAGGTCGGCGGGGATCCGGATACGGATATCGAGCGAATTCGCGCCGCAGCCGCAGAGTTGCGTTCGGGTGACGTGCTCGTCGCCGATGCCAACACCGGCTGGACCCAGCATCAGGCGATGCGGGTGGCGGATGCCGTGCGTGGCGTCGACGTGTACATCGAACAACCGTGCCTGCGGTATGAGGAATGCCTCGCGGTACGGCGACACACCGATCGGCCATTCGTGCTCGATGAAGTGATCGACGACATCATGATGGTGCTGCGTGGGCATCACGATCAGGCGATGGACGTCATCAATCTCAAGATCTCGAAAGTCGGTGGACTCACGCGCGCGCGTCAGATCCGTGACCTGTGCCTGTCGCTCGGGATCGCGATGACGATCGAGGACTCTTGGGGCGGGGACATCATCACCGCCGCGATTGCACATCTGGCGCACAGCACGCCACCTGAACTGCTCTTTTCCACGACGGACTTCAACAGTTACGTCACCGTCAGCACGGCTGCCGGTGCGCCGCAGCGTGTGCACGGCAGGATGGCCGCTCCTTCCGCGCCGGGGCTGGGCATCACGCCGCGAATGGAAGTTCTTGGCAATCCGGTGTTTGCGGTCGGCTGAGCGCAGGGTCCGAGACGACGACACCAGTCGCGGTGATCGTGACGGTGGCCCCCTGATGTGCAAGGAGCAAGCATGACCGCACCACCCCGCCCCACCCGAGAGGCTCCGCTGGCGGCACTGCTTGGCATCGGGGCGTTCGCGAACTTCTTCGATGCCCTCGGCGTCGGCTCTTTCGCGACCACCACCGCCGCGCTCAGACTCGGCCGGTTGATGGACGACGAGAACATCCCGGGCACGCTGAATGTGGGGCACTCGACGCCCGCGATACTCGAGGCGGTGCTCTTCATCGTCGCGCTTGGCGGATTGATCGATCGACCGACGATCATCAGCATGGTGCTCGCCGGAGGCATCGGTGCCTGGTTCGGTGCCGGCATCGTGTCGAGCTGGCCGCGGCAGAAGATCCAGAGCGCGATGGCGATCGCGCTCGTCGTGACTGCCGGATTCATGGCACTGCGTATGACGGCGAGCCTGTCGCTCAACGAGGGCACGATCGGCTTGCGTGGGATGGCGTTGATCATCGCGATCGTGGCCAGCCTCGTCATCGGAGCCTTGACGAGCCTCGGCATCGGCAACTACGCACCCACGATGGCCGTCACATACCTGCT
>ENA-ORBV01013686-ORBV01013686.1-microbial-mat-metagenome-genome-assembly--contig:-NODE-13686-length-12277-cov-5.107295_pt1 | contig 12277 bp, 7 predicted proteins | sample MGYA00237777_ERZ505514 | MGnify/ENA primary metagenome ERZ505514 (study PRJEB26160, sample SAMN06269048) | microbial mat metagenome | isolation source: Oligotrophic lake microbial mat | place... | reverse complement strand
ACGAGATTCGCCTTAGTCTCGTGGGCTCGGAGATGTGTATAAGAGACAGTATATGAAGAGGTCATGTCAGAAGTCAGCCATCAGAATAATGCGAATCAGGATATCCCTCTACTAGTAGAAGGCCAAGTCCTTCACTGCCACAGTGAAGACTCGTATCGAGCCGCACTCCATGCAGCGGGGGATCGACTCGTGGTCGTTGATTGCTTTGCTTCGTGGTGTGGGCCCTGTATTCAAATGGCCCCGATTTTTGAACGATTCGCGGGGGAATTTCCCGATGTCGTTTTTATTAAAATGGATATGGACCAAGTACCTTCGCTGAAGAGTGAACTGTCGGTGTGGGCCTTGCCCACCTTTGTCTTTTTCAAGCACGGAAAAAAGGTGGGATCGTTCATGGGAGCCAATACGACACTGTTACGTCGAGGGCTTGAAAATGATGGCCAGGTATCCATGTGCAGTAGCTTCAATTGTGTCATTCAATGATTAGAATTGTAGGTGACTGCGCTGTATAATTATGAAAATGGAACTGGGGATTGATTCAACAAAAATACATCCAATATCATTTTTTGCTCTGGGGACAGCCCAGAGCGCTCCAGAATGAGCCAAACATGGACGTGCACAGGTTGTAATGAACCCTTCTAGTTAGTGAGCTCAACACAAAACTTCCTTGACAACCAGGGAACACTACTAGTCATACAGCCAGCCAGGACAATAGCTGCAATCAGTATCATCCATAATCATAACGAAATAATGAAATCAATTTGTACAGCAAACAATGCCCCTCTTTCGTTGACTAAAGGCGCAGTTTGGCAACTGCGGGTACGTGGCTGGCTGAATATCCCATTCCACGACTTTTATATTACTTTAGACAAGCCCCACACAAAGAAGCAAGTGCCTTCCCTCTACATTAATGATCCATTCTTGATGAAAATCCCTGCCACTATAGAACAACAACTGCTACTGTTCAGTTGTTCCTTTACTCTTCATACACTTCCCCATATAATTCTAGTCCATCACCGTGTAGACAAGAATCGGTCCCTAGTTCGGACGCACCCATGATTCGAAAAAATCGATAGAATTGGTCGGGCGGTGGATCCAAGGTCCACGTATGCCGACAGTGCAACTCCAAAAAGGAAATGACGGCATCCAAGGCTTCTTCTTCACTATACACAAAGGCTTGCATGGCTTCTTGTAAAAATGTCTCGGCGGATGTTCGGCGCCCCGGTGCATGATCCGACAATAGCAAATTATTGTCTCCCCGGGATGCATGCAAAATATCCCACGTCACACCATCGTGCGAGGCTTCAAAATTCCAATCCCCTTCCATGCCCTTGCACTTGGAGGCCCGCAAGGAATAATGTGTGGGTCGGACTTGAATCTTTTTCAAATCCAGGACCACTGGCAAGCGTGCCCCCCCGTGTTCACAACTCATCAAGAAGGATACGTGTTTGATCAAATACGTTTCCGTGTCAATCCGTACGGGCGTTCGATAGCCGACAAAATTTTCGCGCGTCTTGTGCGTCGCCGCAAAATCAAAGTAGGACCCGGGTGTGCGGGTCGTGGCATAATGCTGTTCCTTGTCGTCGACCCATCCTCCAACGTAACAAGCTCCCATGGCATGTGGATTGGCATACGCAGTGGTCCGTCGGCGGGTTCCCAACCAATACAAAATGCCTTGATTGCTCAAATTTGGCGTTTCGACATGGGAAACTTGTAAGATCTCCATCATTCCCGGCATACCAAAGTAGGCGGCTTCTTCTCGCAAGGCTCGTCGCAAGGACAAATCATGGTTGTTGTTGGTTTCGGGTAAATGGAGTTGCAAGGTGACCATATAATCCCGAACGTACTCAAATCGTCTCGGTGATCGATCGATAAAGTAGACATGGCGGCCACGTTCATCGACGTACGCGACACTGGCATTGAAGTTTCCAGAAAATCGGTGTTGAAAGTAGGTACTCCCCGAGTGATGAACCAAAATGGACAAGTGAAAGTAAAACAGCGTTCCACCAACGTCTAAACCAACAATGGGGTCATTGTTGTTGTTGATGTTGTTAGTGGTGATGCTCGTAGCCGGACTTGTACAGAGAGATTCTCTAGTGGAGGCTGGATCGTCAATCTCCATCTTGAGGTAGTGCTGGAGCCTGCACGATTGGTCTCAACAAAACCTGGCTACGGCGTTTCTGTTGCTTCTCTTCTTATGTACTAGATCTCTTCAATCACAACGAACGCTCTCGCTTGTACAATATTCTCCTCCAAATCCTGTTCTTGAATCTTGCTCTCGTCTCTTGCGCTCAGTCTGCTTGTGACAACGAATCTTTAGATGGATCTTTCAAAATAGTAGTAACCTAGCTAGAAATCATAGATAGAAGCAATGATTATTGGTCATGCATTTTCATTTGTACCTCGAACGCTTGGCCTGATTTAATTCTGTCATCGAATCATCAGTTTTCTTCTTCCTTATTGTTGTGGTCTTGGATATTCTCACTTGAAATCGCCGGCGTCGACCCGAAAGATCGAGTGAACGAAAACGTGCAACGCACACTTTCTCAATTTTGTTAGACGCACACTTTTTCCCTCTCCGTCTCACAAAAGCTCCCACAAAATTAATTTGCTTCCACACCACCACGATGAAGCATGGATGTTGGCAAGCCTAATTATTACTTTATTTCTGCCGATTCTGTCGTCGCCATAATAAGTTACTACTCGTTCTGTATTTCAAATCACCCACCACGATGAGCTCACATCCCCAAGCCAGTAGCAACAAGCGAAAAAGGGAGGAATCTTCGACTACTGAACCTCACAAACATGGCAACCAACAACAGCAGCAGCAGCAGCAGCAGCAACAACAGCAGCAGCAACAGCAGCAGCACGGATCCGAAGCAACAAGAAAGAAAATGGCTCGTCTGCGTCTGCCCCCCAAGATCAGTGTCATGCCGCCCCCACCGAATTACATGTCGTCTGGGACAATCACCAAAACTATGACTTCACCAGCAGATCAACACATGATCGTGGTTTGTTCCAGTGACTCTACTTGTCAGCCTCTCACACGGGCACTCTTGCGAGTATCGTCCTCGACGGTATCCTTCTCCCCGTACCGGCCCAAACTGAGCACGACGGATACTACCAGTTGCAGCATGGATGATAAAATTCTGCAGGCATTGGCGCGGACGTTGAAGGATTCCGAACCACCAACAGCGATTCGAAAAAAACGGCGGGTCGTTCATGTGGTGGAAACCTTACAGAACATGTTACCTCCAAGCAACGATGACACGCAGCACAACAACAACAACAATAACAATACGTATTGTGATCATGTAGTATTCGTCGTGACAGTCAATGACATGATGGCAGCTTCCAAAGCCACAGCCATTGCCACGGCAGAACCCCCCTTGGAAGCACGGGACCAATCGATACAACATAATCATCAGGAAAATATTATTTGGGATCATCCTCTCCTCCAAAGCGAGATTTTGAACCATATTTCCAATCCCAAGGATGCCATTCTATTGGGACGCCTAACCGTAGTGTTGCTCATTCCACAAAACCAAGAAGATCCCACCACCTTGGACTTTATGCGTGCGGCTAGTAACCGTGGTAAATCTACGTCCGTATTTATTTGTCGTCCCGATGAACCGCCCAGTTGTTACAATGCGGCACGCATCTTGTGGAGTCGTCTCGAGAAAGGTCAACGAACATAGGTAGGACAACCATCAGTATGAAGCAACTATGAACAAAGCAACTCATGAATGAATGGCAATGATTATTGGGATTCTGATGGATTGGATCCAATTATAGTAGGGAGCTACAGTATTGAATTATACCAACACACAAAATGGTTTATTTTAAAAGAATACTCCTGCCCTTTTGCTTTTTCATGTTTTCGTTTTGGCAAATAATGTAATTCATAACATAAGGAATGACTTCATTACATTGACACTACAAGTCATGAGGAGCTCCAAGCATAATTATTGTTTCATTCCTGCACGCCTTTTTGTTTCCTAGTTGTTGTATTTACAAAAAATGGTTTACAATGTTGGTTGTCCCGTGGTTCCATATTTGTCAATATAGGCTTGTTGTTCTTTCCTCAAGGTTTTGATGAGCGGTGAACTGGTTGTCGCCATTCTACCCCAACCGGCAGAGACTGGGGCTGGGGCTGCAGCAACAGGAGCTGCTGCTGCTGCAGGAGGAGGTGGTGGTGCTACGGGTGCTGCTTCGACTTTGGGTGGTGGCGGAGGAGGTGGAGTAGCTGCTGCTGCCGCTGCTGCTGCTGGAGGAGGTGTGGGTGCTGCTGCTGCTTCCTTGGCCGCCGGTGCGGCTTCGGCTGCCGGGGGTGCAAAGTTGGCAAAGGCTCCCACATCGTCGGCTTCTTCCACCGTCACCATAATGGGCGTTCCTACTTTGATGTCCTCGCCGGCTCCTCCTGCTTCGACAAACAATTTGGCGACGTATCCATCGTCTTGGGCTTCAAAATCAATACTGGCCTTGTCGGTTTCAATCTTGGCCAAGGCGTCTCCGGCCACAAAAGAATCTCCTTCTTTGACGTACCATTCCGCGAGGACGCCAGACTCCATCGTGGGAGACAAGGCGGGCATACCCATGACAATGTGATATGGCAAATCGTCGCTGTTCATGAGTGGTAGCGTACGAGTTACCATGGTACGACGTGCATGCTGAAGGAACAAAGCCGAAGTAGTACTGGTAGTTGGTTGTCGACTACAGGAAGATGCTGCACTTCGTGCCGCCATTGCTGGCACTCGGCGCACCAGAGAGGTAAATACCATTGTCGAGGACATCGTTTCACTACGTATAGCTAGACTAATAAATTTATTTTAATTGTAGCGGCTCCTGGATAGCTTTCTACCTTATTGGCAGCGAAGCAATTCATTCAATGCATCGGAAAATGAGGATGGAGGAAGGAAGGAATCGATGAGGTCATCGCATGTGTCGCTGTTTATCAAACAGCGCCGACGGTATCTTTTACAGTGTGCGCGAGGCACGCGCACTAACAAGATGTGCGTCCAAGTGAAAGCATGTTGATAGAAATTGTGCGTCCGTCCAAGGATTACAATACACTGCATGCCATGGTTCGATCTGCCAACAACATCGAATCAATCGATCAATGAATCGACCCCAACAAAAGCGATCCATCTGCTCTTGTTGCTGCTGTCCTTGTTCCTCCATAGATCGGAAACTATTCAAAGCTAGCAGCTATCCGTTATATTGTACGAGTAGTCTCCAAGTGAGCTACCGACCTTGAACGTAAAGCGCATTCGCGCTTGCAATAGCAGGCTGCTGCCATTAGAACGCCAGCATTACAATGATTCGATTGGCAGTTTGTCGGCGAGGTCTCTCCAGTACTACTGCTACTGCTACTGCTGCTTCTGCTACTAGTACAGCTGCTGTTGCTGCTGTGGGGAGACAGAAGGTTTCTGCGACAAACATAAATTTCAGAAGCAGAGTTGCTGCAGGTTATTTTAGCACCTTTTTGCAGCACAACGGCGAAAGCGAGGACCATGGATTGTCGTCGTCCAATACTAATGATGCTAGTCCATCATCAGCATCATCTCATCAGCAGCTCGACGAAGGACAAAAGCAAGGACCACCAGTCTCACAGAATAATTCCGATGCTACTACCCAGAGTAGTGCGGATCATCGGCCGATGCGATCCGTTTCTGATTTTGTGTATTCCGAAGAGGATGATTTCCACACGTACACGTACATGCACAGTATGACTTCTTCGTTGTCACCACCACCACCCGTTCCATCCATGTTTACAACAACCGCGAAAGAAGAAGGTCAACAACAAGATCCATCAAAAGGACAAGCTAAAATTGATGGTGATGCACATTTGCAAGATGATGGACACAAGAACATTGCTGCTGCTAGCAGTAATACTTTGGATGACAATCACCTGGATAAAGTCGAAGTGGGCAGCAATAATTATTCCTCACAATCACCAAATTGGAGTGCACAAGACCATAACCATGATGATGCAACACCACCCGTCAGAGCCTTTCATATTTTTAACAATGATCAAGCATATACCGTAGAGACATTGCGACAACGAACTGTTGTCTTAGCCAGTCCTACAAATATTGCCTTTGGAAAATTCACTCCCGTCATGTGGAAGGAAGCTATTTTCTTGTTGAAATTATGGACCAAATATTCCGATGTCATAGAAACACCGGAAAGTGTCGATCAATCCTTTGCCTTATTGGATCGACTCGTACTCGAACAAGAAGTCCAACACTGTCATGAATTATCACTGCAACAATTGAATACACGGTTGGTCCGGTACATGTTGCACAATTGGAATAGGTGCATCCGCAACTTTCATTCTCATGCACGGGAAGATCAAGCCTTGCTCCGATACGAATACACGCCCATGGAAGTCTTGGCGCGATTGGAAAGTTACAGTGACCGATCACCTCGATTACAATTTGATACCATTAGTCTCAATATGATATTGGATGGGGCAGGTCGATGTCATCAGTGCAGTCCAACGGGGATTCCAGGGATGATTTCCGCTCGCGTTGCCACTTCCTTTGCCCAATCTCTGTTTGATCGCATGGTGGGCACGCTACCACCACCACAGCATGATCATCGACAACAACCGGTACACCAACAAAACGTCAATGACTTTGACCGTACTACCGCCGACAACAATCATGCTCGAAAAAACAACAAGCAAGATGGTAGAATAACGACGCCACCATCGACCGAGCAAATAATGATGATGGATATGATGGTACCACAACAAGCACTGGACAGGCAAGGAAGCGATAAAGATCAGGATGGCGTTCCACCGATGGTAGCGGACCCACATCGATTCAGACACAGGCTACCGCCGACTCGGCCAGATATCAAAACGTATGCTTCCATTATTCGCTTGTTTGCCTCCATGGGACTCGCATCACGAGCCGAAGCCTTACTCAACCGCCTTTACAAAGAATACCAAAAAACCAAACACCAACAGTTGGAACCAGATGTGGAAATTTTTACCACCGTCCTCATGGCATGGGCTCGAAGTAACGCACCTCACGCCCCCGAACGAGCCGAAGCCCTTCTCAAAAATATGCAAGAATTGTCCGACTGTGATATTGTATCGGTGGCCCCAGATTGTCTGGCCTACAATGCCGTTCTCAAATGTTGGGTACAAGCGGCAAGCCGCAAATTTCGGCAATTCACAAGCAAAGAAAATCAAGAGGCGGCGAAGAGGTATCAGCAGCGCGCAGTGGACCTTTTTTCGTTTATGGAACAGTCGGGTCATATCGACGCCATCTCCTACAATATCATAATTCATAGCTTTCAGCAAAGAGGTATGCCAGGAGAGGCAGAAAATATTTTACAACGAATGCACCGTGCGGCCGCCAATGGCGCCACGAAATTAAGACCAAATTCTAGTACGTATGGTACCGTCCTCTCGGCGTGGTCCAAGTCCCAGAATCCCAACTGTGGTGATCGCGCCGAAGAAATCCTCAAGACGTACGAGCAACAGTACCTGGCCGGAAATGTCGCGGACCCCCCCAATATTATCATTTACAATAGTGTCTTGGCTTGCCTAGCACAAGCCAAAGAAGCAGATCGAGCGGAAAAGTTGTTGGAACGCATGAAAAACACAAAGGACAATGCGCACGACGGGATCATTTCACCGGACGCAATTAGTTACAACACTGTCATTAATGCGCACGGAAGAGCCAAGAACCCTCACAAAGCAGAAGCGCTCCTAGAAGCCATGTACCAGGAGTACTTGTCGACGAATGGTGACAATCTGCGCATACAACCGGATATAAAGACATTCTCCACAGTGTTGAATGCCTGGTTGAAATCAAACGAGCCTTACGCCGCAAAACGCGCGCAGGACATACTTGAAACGATGGAAAAGCTAAGTGCTGCGGGTATTTTACCTGTTGCGCCTAATTGTATTGCGTACAATACGGTACAAGCGTGTTGGTGCAAGTCGAACGATACAGATGCTGCTGAACGAGCTTTAGAAATACTTGACAAAATGGAGAGCCAGTACAATGCGGGAAATTCAGATGTCCGTCCGGACGAATTGAATTACTCCAACGTCATTACTGCTTTTGCCAAACGACAAGACCCCCGTCGGGCAGAAGAACTTCTCGAGCGGATGCGTTACCAATCGCTACCTGCTGCCATGGGAGGACGCGGAAATTCTCGAGCGAGACCAACCGAAAATGCCTATAGGAAGGTCTTGGGGGCTTATTACCGCGCAAATGACGAAGACTCCGCAGAGCGAGCTGGATGTCTCTATAAGCGTTGGGAAGAGCGGTTTGCTAATGGCGAGTTACAGGATCCGCCCTGCTTTATGGCGACAAAGCTAGTGATGCTTGCATGGAGACGGGCAGCCGAAAGCTATGGGAACAGCGCAGCAGGAACACAAGCATCTGCGATTTTGAAACAATACGAACGAACTAGCGTTGCAAGAGGGGAACCTACATCGATAATACTGAACGACATTCTTCTGAAAATCCTTTCATTGGTAAAGGACGCCACGAACGCTCACACGCGCTTTGAATGGATGTGCGACCAAGCCATCGAGGGCGACACCAGTTTGATTCCCAATCAGGAGACTTTTGATTTAGTCCTTGCGACCTTGTGGTCCTCGGGATCTCCTGATGCTCCCAATAAAGCAGCATATATGTTTCAAAAAGTTCAAGAGCTTTCTGATTCAGAAGTGGTTCCGTGGAAACCCAGTACGGACAGCTATCGTATATTCCTAGGTTGTCTAGAAGAAAACCCATCGCTGCAGTCGGGACTGAGGGCTAATATGGCGTTAAAGGAGATGGAAAAGCAATACCAAGACAGCGGTCGCAGCCGAAGTAAGAAGCCCTTGAGCAGAGACTATGCCCAAGTAATCCGACTTTGGTCACGGGTTGATGATAGAGAGGCCGGGAGACTCGCAAATGTCGCCTTTCAGAAAATGAAAGCCCTGTGCGAGGCAGGCGACGACAAATACAAACCAGACGCAAATGTTTATCGCGACATCATTGGTGCATGGACCCGCTCAGGCGACGCAGAAGCAGCTGAAAACGTGCTCATGTTGGAAGACGAAATGGAAAGACTACAAAACCAGAAACCGTAGCAACCCAGAAGCTTCAGAGACATCGAAAGATGTTGCGCGGATTGGTAATCCACGGCTGCTACAGTAGCTTGTGAGTTGACATCCTTTCGCAATTCACCGTGTCGGCAAAAGAACAAAACAGTAGATGCCATGATATTGTTCCACAGCTCGCCGTTATGGGATAAAACCAGCCCACTGTACTACCAGTAGCTAGCGACATAGCCAGTCAGCCACTCTAGTGGAGAAGCCATGTTGCTGACTCGCCCGGATCTCCGTACTGGGGTATTCATTGCTCAGTTGTCGGAACATTTGGGCTGTCGAAGAGGGCGTGGATGGAACCCCTTTTTTCGAATGGATTTGAATGAATCAGTTCACCTACAGCATTAATAAAAACATTTTTACAGTGCGAAGTAGATGCTGTTTGTAGCCTTCAAAAATTGGTTTTATCATGAAGCAGATTAAATCCGAAATATCGGACGTGTTACTCGAGGCCCAGTTCCACCAACAAATTCTCGATATCCTTGAGTTGAAATGGTTTGGAGATATAGCTGGTAGCACCAATGCTGGCAACTTTTTCACGGAATTCATCCAAGGCGTGGGCCGTGACAAACACAACTTTGGCTTGCGGGTCATCTTCCAAAATTAATTTAGTGGCCTCCACTCCCCCCATGACAGGCATCTGAACATCCATAAACACACAGTCATACTTAACAGTTTTGCAAATGTCTACTGCTTTCTTTCCGTTGTCCACAACTGTGATATCTGAAATGCCAGTTCGGGCCAAAACTCGGGTCAAGACCTTTTGGTTGATTGCATTGTCCTCCGCATACAGGACTTTAAGTTTTCGCTCTTTCTGCGCGTGCTTGTCCTTCTTAACCTCAGGAGGTTTTGTTGTTGCGGAAGGAACAGATTCGTACGGCGCGAGATCTGGTAACTTCAGTGCAGTGCCGCCGGCGGAAGGCCCAACCTTGTCCAAGGCATTCTCAATATCAGCAAGACCAAAAGGTTTGGATATGAAGCCAATGCCACCAACCTCTCTGGCCTGTGCTTTAAACTCATCCAATGCATGAGCTGAAACAAACACGACATTTGCTTGAGAGTCTCGGTCTGTGATAAATTTGGTTGCCTCTATGCCTCCCATAACCGGCATCTGAATGTCCATAAATATTAGGTCAAACTTGACTGACTCGCAAATATCCACAGCCTTTTTGCCATTGTCCACAATAGTTATGTCACTGACTCCTAGACGCGTCAGTGCCCTGGAAAGGACTTTCTGATTCACCAAGTTATCTTCAGCATATAAAATCTTCATGTTTCTTTGGGCCGGGACTCCTTTTGTGGCAGAGGCCGGTGGCGGAGTCTTTTGATTGGGCACTTTCTCGGTCAGCGCCCCATTTGCGTTGGGAATGGCAAACAGGCTCCCATTCTTCTGTTCGAGGTTTGTCGGCGATTTTCCTGGAGGAGGATTTATTGTAAACAATGGGGCTGGGTTGGTTATCGCCGTTGGCGCGGAGGATTGCGTGGCAAACAACGGGGCTGGGGAAGCGGACGTTAGAGGTGTGGATTTCGATGGTTCCATTGCAAACAACGGAGCTGGCGGAGACTGTTGCGACGGGGACGGCTTCGGTGGTTCAACTGAAAACAAAGGTGCTGGTGCAGAGGGTGTTGTCGATGATGGAATCGCAAACAACGGCGCTGGAGTGGAGCTTTGTGTCGGAGCTGATGGTTGAATGGAAAATAGGGGCGCAGACGCAGGCGCTGCGGGTTGAATGGAAAACAAGGGCGCTGAAGCCGGTGGCTGGATCGAAAACAAAGGCGATGAGGTTGTTTTCGCTGGCGAAGGCCCCGCCGCAGATGTTCTCTTTTCAATGGATATCTGCTTCTCGAGCTTTCTCGCTTCGATGTGCTCGGCTATCATACCAAGCAGCGCAGAAGGGAAGAGTCCAAGAAGTGATTTGAAATGCCGGCCTTTGGTGACATCTACCGAATAATTGGGACCGAAAGTCATGACCGTATAATGAGTGTAACCAACCAATTCAGCCAGCCTTTGTAGCGTCCCTTCCTGAAAGAGATCCTCGTGCACAAGCAATGCATAGTGCCCTCCTCTCGTCGTTTTCGCAAAAGCAGCATCCAGACTATCGCATTTCAAAAGATTCAAGCTACATGATTCAGTGATCTGTCGTGGCAGTGGGCTGGGTTCGTCTGCGATCTTCATATCTGTAAATGAGTAGTCATATTTTTCCTCAGGTTCGACCAAAATAATTGTCGTTTCACGCAGCTTCTTTTGGAGACCGGGGAAATCAACGTCTTCGCCTCGGAAAGGAAGGTCCACAGTGAACTCCGCAAACTTTCCGTAGTCTGACTTTAGAGATATATTCCCTCCAAGTCGGTTTGCAAGCTTAGAAGTAATGGAAAGGCCAAGCCCTGTGCCGCCATAAACAGTCTGTGTTTCCTTACTTGCCTGGGAGAAGGGTTCAAAGATACTTTTAAAGTCCTTTTCTTCGATCCCTTTGCCATAATCCTTCACCGAAAACCGAATGACTTTTCCATTACTAGTTTCAGCTGGGTCAACCTTCGTGGACTCCACAGGCACCAAGCTAACTGTCAAATCAATAACACTGTCGTTCTTTGAAAACTTTCCAGCGTTTCCTGTGACAAAATTACACCCAACCATTATTAGAACACGGTTGATTCGTTATAATTGGCCCCGACCTGGGATGTACGAACTTACCGAGCAGGTTAAACAGGATTTGTTGAAGACGCCTGGAGTCAGTCTCGACGTATTGTGGCAACATTGGGGAGTAGTACGTTCGTAGACGGATATTTTTCTCTCGAATTTTCTGGGATATAGAATGAGCCACGCCATCATCGAGGCAACGCTTCCTGAACGCCCGATGACGCGCTCGCAAAAAGTTGAATTCGCGCTTGAAGAGCTGGGGCTGCAACGCAGCACCGGGATGCCAAACCGCGCCGAAGTACAACAGTTTATCAACGACAATCCGTCGGCGGTGAGTTCGCCCCCAAACGCGCTGTACGGCGAATACTGGACCATCGTCAAAGCAGCTTACGGCCTCTAATTAATTTCGTTTTCAAAAACTGAAAGCAGATCACGCAATGACTATGACAAATTACACCGTTAAAAGTGGCGACACCCTTCGGCAGATTGCCAAAACCACTGCGGGTTTAGACCTGTCT
>ENA-ORBV01013685-ORBV01013685.1-microbial-mat-metagenome-genome-assembly--contig:-NODE-13685-length-12278-cov-4.194246_pt1 | contig 12278 bp, 8 predicted proteins | sample MGYA00237777_ERZ505514 | MGnify/ENA primary metagenome ERZ505514 (study PRJEB26160, sample SAMN06269048) | microbial mat metagenome | isolation source: Oligotrophic lake microbial mat | place... | reverse complement strand
ACCCCGACCTAGAAAAAACGGGACGTCGCTGCCCAACTCGGCCGCCAGCGGCAGCAATTGCTCCCGCGGCCAATCGAGTCGCCAGCCCGCGTTGGCGGCCACCAAAGCCGCCGCCGCGTCGCTCGAACCACCCGCCAGACCGGCCGCCACCGGGATGCGCTTCCAAAGCTTCATCCGGGCGCTGGCCCGTATGCCGGCCCGTTCGGCTAGCAAACGCACCGCCCGCACTACGAGATTGTCGGATCCCTCCGGCAACCTGCTGGCCTCCTCGCCGGATCGCTCCACGCTCGGAAACCGTTCACACGTCAGTTCAATTTCGCCTGAATCCGCCGGGGCGAACCACAGGAGGTCGTATAGATTTACCGGCGTCATGAGCGTTTCCAGCTCATGAAAACCGTCTGTTCGCTGGCCCAACACCTCGAGAAACAAGTTCAACTTCGCCGGTGTGCGCACCACAACGGCCGACGGCGTGCGTTGAACGTCCATGCCCTGCCCGCCCCCTAATCAACTCCCGGCGGACCGGGCTTGACAAGTTAAAACTCGCCACGCAACCGACGAATTCTATGAATCCAAAACGGATCGGTCAACCTGGATCGGTTAGGGGCGCTAGCGAATCAGCGAAATTGACGCCATCGACTACTCGCCCGCTGGCAGTTCGTCGAATTGGAGGACGACAAATTGATCTTCGTAATGCCCTTCAAATACGTGCCTCGCAACCTCCGGTGGCTCTGGTACATCATGCCGATTGCGCGGATCGCCGGCCCATTGCTTCTCTATTGGCGAATCTCCGACGTAAGCCAGCTTCGCATAGCCAATCAATTCAAGGCGCGTACCAGGTTTCGGCTTTTTTCCCTGGTGCCAATTGTGCCTCAGCTCAATTACAACCGGCTCCTCAAGCTGACGCGCATTGACATGTCGGACGCGCACGTAAAGCCCTGGATCGGGAACGACTTTGCTCTTTCGAAGATGTGCAAAGTTGTCTGCGGCAACCATTTCGCCGCGCAATGTTAGCAACTTCTCCAACGGCTCGCCCAAATCACCGACGACTTCGATTTGCCGCCCCAACGATTGGACATTCACACTCGCTACTGGCACAGGCGCTTTCGTTTTCTCACCGCCATAGAATCCGGCGCCAACTGCGAGGAAGGCGAAACCCAATAGCGGCAAGGCCATTCGTGATCGTTTCATCTGCATGCGCTCCATGTTCGTGATCCTGCCATTCAGAACACCGTAACGCCCCGGAAGTCGCCGGGCAAACGATTTTCAAACTCCCAGCCTCCTCCTTTTCGTGTGTTTCGCGTGTTTCGCGGGCAATTCTCAAATCGCAACGCCGTCGGCAGCCGCGCGGCCGATCTTGACCCTAAATCGTGGCCTTCTTATATTGCCGCCCGAATTTCTCCCGCGGCGACCGATGTCGCGGCTACGCGGACCCACCAGATTGCCTGGATTCCGGATTTAAGGAGCTACCCGCCATGACGCGAACGGATTCGCCGTCGAACGCCTCGCGCACTGCCTTTTGGGCACGGTGCTTCAGCATCTTCTGCGGCGTGGCCGCGATCGCCGCCTTGGCGCTCTATACCCGCTTCGGCTGGGGACCGGATTCCGCGCAAGCGCAGCAAACCGCGCCGCCAGTGCCGCGTGCGAAAGTCACCGCCGCGCCGCGCACGCCGGCGGCGACCACGCCCGCTCCGGCGAAGACTCCGGTGGCCGTCCCGGCAAAGGACGTCATGGCGACCGTGAATGGCGAACAAATCAAGCAAGCGGACCTCGCGGCCGAATGCCTCCGCCATTACGGCAGCGACGTGCTGGAAACCATGGTCAACAAATTCCTGATCACGTCGGAGTGCAAAAAGCGCAACGTCGTGGTCACGGAGCAGGAAGTGAAGACTGAGATCGATCGTATGGCCGAGCGATTCGGCGTGCCGACTGATAAGTGGTTGGAACTGCTCGAAACCGAACGGCATATCAGCCCGGACCAGTACGCCAAAGACATCATCTGGCCGACGATCGCGCTGCGTAAGCTGGCGACGTCACAACTCAACGTCACGCCGCAGGAAGTTCGCGATGCCTACGAAACGCAGTACGGTCCGGCGGTGCAATGCCGGCTGATTGCTTGCGACTCGCTGGAGAACGCCCAGAAGATTCGCGAGCAAGCCTTGGCCAAGCCGGACGATTTTCCGAATCTCGCCAAGCAACACTCCGTCGATCCGAACAGCGCGAGCGCCAAGGGATTGATTCAGCCGATTCGCAAGCACTTGGGCGACAAGAAGATCGAAGCCGCCGCGTTCAGCCTCCAGCCGGGCGCGATTTCCGACATTCTCCAGGTCGCCGATCAGTACGTGTTTCTGAAGTGCGAAAAACACCTGCCAGCCCGCGATGTAAAGCTGGAAGGCAAGATTCAACAGGTGTTGGTGGAAGCCATTCGCGACAAGAAGCTGCGTCTGGTGGCCGACGATGTGTTCGCCAAGCTGCAGGAACAATCGCAGGTCGAGTTGATCTTCAACGATCCCGACAAGCGCGCCGCGCAGCCGGAGGTGGCCGCCATCGTCAATGGGCAGCAGCTCCTGACGCGAGACATGGCCGCCGAATGCGTTAAGCGGCATGGTCCGGAAATGCTCGACGCCATGATCAGCCGCCGGTTGCTCGATCAGGCCTGCCGTCAGAAGAAGATTGCGATTACGCCGGCGGACGTCGATCAGGAAATCGCGCACGCCGCCACGCTGATGGGCAAGCTCGACGCGCAAGGCCGGCCGGACATCAGCGCCTGGTTGGTCGAAGTGACCGAGAACAACAGTGTGCCCGTCGAGGTTTACAAGAACGATTCGGTCGTGCCGAGCGTGATGCTCAAAAAGCTCGTCGGCCAAGGGGTCGAAGTCACGGAAGCGGACCTGCAAAAAGGCTTCGACGCGAACTACGGCCCGCGCGTCCGCTGCCTGGCGATCGTGATGGACAACCAACGCCGCGCCCAGGAAGTGTGGGACAAGGCGCGCAAGAACCTCAACGAGAAATTCTTCGGCGACCTGGCCGAGCAGTATTCGACGGACGCCTCGACGCGGGTGCTGCGCGGCGAAATCCCGCCGATCCAGAAGCATGGCGGCGAACCGTTGTTGGAGAAGGAAGCCTTCGCGCTCAACGACGCCGATCCCATGTCCGGGATCATCCAGGTCGGCGACCAGTTCGTGATTCTCTACTACCAAGGCCTCACGCAACCGAGCGTGCCGGACTTTGCCACGGTGCGGAACGACATCTACGCCGATCTCTACGAGAAGAAACTCCGCCTCGCCATGGCCACGGAGTTCGATCGGCTCCAAGAAAACGCCCGCATTGTCAACGAACTAACGGGCGAAACGCACCTGCCGAAGCAAACGGCCAAGAGCTCAGCGAAAAACCCAGCGGCGATCCAACAGACCGAATACGCCCCGGCGGCGAAGAAACCGGCGCCGCCGTGCGCGAAGGTGCGGCCTTCGTAGAACACGTTGTAGGTGGGCAGCTTCTCTTTGGGCACGTAGGCCAGCACCTGCCCTCCGTGCACGACTGCCGCCGCGTTGAAGAGCAGCGACTGCACCGGCACGGCCAGGCCGAGCACGAACACCGTGGGCAGGTCGGCCGTGCCGGCCGCGAAGGCCTGCAGGCCGCGGCGCTGCGCATCGAGAAAGCCTCGCCACTGCACCAGGTCTTCGGGCGGATAGCCGCCGATCACCTGTTCGGGGAAGGCGCCCAAGGTCACCCCCGCGTCAGCCATGCCGCGGGCCGACGCCACGAGGGCGGCGGTGTTGCTGCGCACCGCGCCAACCGTGGGACTGAGACTGGCCACGGCCAGCTTGACGAGTCGCATGTCACAGCTTACCGCGGGACTGAACCGCGGTAAGCTCCAGTCGCGTCCAACCATCGTGGCCGACCTGCTCAAGCCCTTCGCCGCTGGACTCGTCGCCTTCCTGGCGCTCGACCTGGTCTGGATTGGTCTCATCGCCAATCAGTTCTACAAGCGCGAGTTGGCCGCCATTGCGCGAATGGACGGCGACAACTTCGCGATTCGGCTCGGTCCGGCGCTGGTGCTCTACCCGCTCATCATCTTGGGGCTGCAGGTCTTCGCCCTGCCGCGCGCCACGCCCGGGGTGCTCTGGACGAGCGCCGCCTGGGGCGGCCTGTTCGGCCTCATCGGCTACGGCATCTACGACCTGACGAACTACGCCACGCTGACCAGCTACACGCTGCGCCTGACGGCGGTCGACATGGCCTGGGGTTGCGTGCTGTCGGCCGCCACCGCCACCGTGATGGCCTGGGTGTCGGGCGTGCGCTAGCGGGCGTGTTCGCCCGGGCGGCGCCTGACGCTGAGCGCGCGTTCGCCCAGCCACCGCCAGGGCGACGGCCGGGCGGCCTTCAGGCCAAAGCGGTCGATGGCGTGCCGCGCGATGTGCCGCGTAGCCTCTGGAATCGAATCGGTCACGAGCATCAGATCGAGATCGTGCGGCGAGATGGTGGCCGCGGCCACCATGGTGCGCAGCATCTCGACAAATGGCTGCCAGTAGGCAGAGCCGATGAGCACGACCGGGAACTGCTTGATCTTGCCGGTCTGGATGAGCGTGAGCGCCTCGGTGAGCTCATCGAGCGTGCCCAACCCGCCGGGCAGCGCGACGAAGGCATACGAGTACTTGAAGAGCAGCACCTTGCGCACGAAGAAGTAGCGGCAGGTGACCGAGCGGTCGAGATAGGGATTCGGGTCCTGCTCGAACGGCAGCTCGATGTTGCAGCCCACCGAGGCGCCGCCCACGTCGCGCGCGCCGCGGTTGGCCGCCTCCATCACGCCCGGGCCGCCGCCGGTCATCACGGTGAACCCGAGCCGCGACACCGCCGCGCCCATCTCGCGCGCCTGCGCGTAGGCGGGGTGGCCTTCCGTGAACCGGGCCGAGCCGAAGATGGTCACGCACGGGCCGACGAAATGGAGTACGCGGTAGCCGCGGAAGAAGTCGCGACCCGCGCGCAGAATGGTGCCGACTTCGCTCAGGCGTGAGCGCGGGCCCGCGAGCATCACGAGGTCGGCGCCGTTGGGCTGCGCGAGATCTGTTTCGACTGGATCCGGCGTGGAAGGCTCTGGGGAAGTCATGCTTACCACGATCCTAACGCGCCCGGTTGCCGGCCGTCGCCATACAATTGCGGCTATGTCTTCCGCGGATCCCGCGCACGGCGTGGTGCTCTTCGACGGCACCTGTGCGTTCTGCGAGCGCTCGGTCAGCTTCATCGCCACACGCGACCGTGCCGCCTACTTCAGGTTCGGCGCCTCGCAGAATCCTGCCGGCCAGGCGTTGCTGGCGCGCTTCGGCGAAACGCGCGAGTCGACGCGCAGCATCATCCTGATCGAAGACGGGCAGCTCTATCGCAAGTCCACGGCGGTGCTGCGCATCGCGCGGCAGCTGCCGCTGCCGTGGTCGCTCGCGGCGGTGTTCCTGGCGGTGCCCCGGCCGCTGCGCGACGCGGCCTACGGCGTGGTGGCCGCGGTACGGCATCGCCTCGCGGGCCGGTCGAATGCCTGTGAGATCCCGCCGCCGGAGATACGCGAGCGGCTCATCTAGGCGGGGCCCGGGCGGGTTCCGAGCCCCGAGCCCCGCTAGAACGAGAACAGGTGCGTGTACTTCACGAGCACGCCGCGCCCTGCCGTGACGGCCTCGTCGGTGAACTGCTGCTCGTGCGGCAGTTCACGAGCGTGGTGACGAACGACGTCTGCGGCAGGTCGAGATCGATGTCGGTCACCGGCAAGCCGAGGTCGACGAACAGCCGGTAGTTCGGCCGGTAGGGCACGCTCGCCTGGATGTTGCTGTGCCGGCCGCTCCAGAACTCGCCGTGCGTGATCCGGGTCGCAGCTTGAATGGCACGCGGATCTCTTCGGTGCGCGGCTCGAAGGCGTACTCGAGGCGGGATCCGCGGGCGGACGGAACCGGGTGGTCCGGCGTTGGTTGCGTGGGACGTCGCCGAAGTAGCAGATGCCGGAGTTCTCGAGGAAGAACTCTTCGCTGGCCGGCTGGCCCTCGATCGGCTCGGACTGCACGAATCCCGTAGCGACTGCGGCCGTGCGCCAGATCGGCTCGTCGAGCATGCCGTCGACGACGATCGGTCCGTCGGCGCGGGCCGCGGCCAGGGCGCGTCGTCCGTCGGGTGAAGTGACTGGCAGTGACTGGGCGTCACTCGCGGAGGGCATGATCAACACGAGCAGCACGAATGCTCCGCGCAGGCGCACGCGCTGCGTCATCGGGCGGTCGTGTATCGCGGGTGCGACGTGCCAGCTGCCGTGGTCGTTGACAAGAAGCGCGCGGGTCGGGTTCACTCAACGGACACGCGGTGTGTGCGGAGGTGTGAGACATGCGATTAGTGACGAGACTGGTAGTGATGGTGGCCGCCCTGATGGCGGCGCCGACGGCGCTGTGGGCGCAGGCCACGGGCCAGATCAACGGCATCGTGACCGACGCCTCTGGCGCGGTCCTGCCCGGCGTGACTGTGGACGCCACGAGCACCGCCACGAACGCCGTGCGCACGGCGGTGACCGGCGCCGACGGCCTCTACACGCTGCCGCTGCTGCAGCCCGGCCTCTACGACGTCAAGGCCTCACTCTCGGGCTTTCGCGTGGCGCTGCAAGAGGGCGTGCGCGTGACCGTCACCGAAACGGCGCGCGTGGCATTCCAGCTGGAGGTCGGGCAGGTCAGCGAGACGGTCACGGTCGTGGCGCAGGCCAACCTGGTCGACACTTCCAACGCCACCCGCGGCATCGTCATCGACCAGCAGAAGGTGGTCGACCTGCCGCTCAACGGCCGTAACTTCACGCAGCTCGGCACGCTCATCCCCGGCGTCGTCGCGCCGCCGACCGGCCTTGGCGGCCAGAACGGTGATGCGACGCCCGGCGGGTTCGGCAACGCCACCGGTGGCTTCAACGTCAACGGTATGCGCAATCAGTCGAACAACTTCCTGATGGACGGCGCGACCAACAACGACACGTTCAACACCGGCTTCGTGCTGCGGCCGCCGCCCGACGCGATTGAGGAGTTCAAGATCCTCACGCACGCCTTCGGCGCCGAGTTCGGTCGCAACGCCGGCGCGGTCGTGAACGTGGTGACCAAATCGGGCAGCAACACCTTCGCGGGCGCCGCCTGGAACTTCAACCGCGACGATGCGCTGCAGGCGCGCAACTTCTTCGCCCCCGGCGACCAGCCCAAGCCCGTGCTGAAGCAGAACCAGTTCGGCGGCGCGCTCGGCGGTCCGGTCGTGAAGAACAAGCTCTTCGGCTTCGGCTACTACGAGGGCTATCGCAACAGGTCGGGCACTACGACCAACGTCTTTGTGTTGTCCGACGCGCAGCGCGCCGGCAATTTCGGGGCGACGACCATCCGCGATCCGCTGACCGGCCAGCCCTTCCCGAACAACACCATTCCGGCCAGCCGCATCAGCACGGTGTCGGCGAAGCTGCTCAGCGACTTCGTGCCGCTGCCGAACTCGGCTGGCAACCGCTACATCATCTCGCCGACGCTCGAGGACGTGCGCGACATGGTCGGGGGCCGCCTCGACTACCAGCTGAGCGAGAAGCAGTCGATGCTGTTCCGTTACATGCGCAGTCAGACCGATCGCACCACGCCGCGCGTCATCGCCGCCGTGGACCAGCAGGCGGTGGCGACGCTGCAGGACGGCCTGGTCTCGCACAACTACGTCCTGCGCTCGAACCTCATCACGCAGACGCGCGCCTCGATCAATCGCATCGACGCCAATCCGGCGGTCACGAGCGGCCTCAACCCGCGCGACTTCGGCATCAACTTCGCGAACACCAATCCGCTGGCCGCCGGGCTGCCATCGATTGCGGTCCAGGGGTTCTTCGGCGGCGGTGTGAACGCGCTCGGCGATCCGCAGCAGCCATTCGTCACCCGCGTGAACCACGTGTGGCAGGTGGCCAACGACGTCACCTGGATAGCCGGGCGTCATTCGCTGAAGTTCGGCACCGATGTGCGCCGCGAGGCGATGAACATCGCCTTCATCAACCGGCCGAACGGTGATCTCACCTTCAACGGTGGCATCACCGGCAACGCCGCGGCCGACTTTCTGCTCGGCCTGCCGGCGCAGGCGCGCGCCACCACCAAGCAGGCCACGCAGGACGGCGCCGGCTGGCTCTTCGCCGGCTACGTGCAGGACGACTTCCGCATCACCCAGAACCTGACCGTGAATCTCGGGGTGCGCTACGAGCTGCCGCTGCCGTTCATCGACAAGAACGACGCCATCAGCGGCTTCCGCACGACGCAGCAGTCCTCGGTCTACCCGGCGGCGCCGCGAGGCCTGGTCTACGCCGGCGACACCGGCGTGCCGCGCGGCATCGTGCCTACCGACACGAACAACATCGCGCCGCGCCTGTCGCTGGCATGGGACCCGTTTGGCGACGGCAAGACCAGTGTGCGTTCGGCGTTCGGCGTCTTCTACGACGCGCTGGCCGGCCAGGGGGACTTCTTCCAAAGCGGCGTGCTGTCGCCGCCGTTCACGCCGCTGGTCGAGCTGAACACCCCGACGCCCATCACGATCGCCGATCCGCTGGCCGCCGTGGCCGGCCCGCCCAACCCGTTCCCGGCGGCGCTCACGATCATCGGCTGGGGCGACGACTTCAAGTCGCCGAAGGCGTATCACTTCAACCTCGGCGTCCAGCGCCAGGTGACGAGCCGCCTGGGGGCCGAAGTGGCCTACGTCGGGTCGCGCGGCTTCAACATGCCGATGTTCCTCGAGGTCAACCCGGGCGTCTACACGGCTGGCCAGACCACGCGCGGCGCGCGTCTCATGCCGGCCTACGCGCTCGTGCGGCCGACGTTCTCGGCGGCGCAGTCGTGGTACGACTCGCTGCAGACGAGCCTGCGACTGCTGCCCACGCGCGGCCTCAACCTGCTGGCGTCGTACACGCTGGGCAAGTCCACTGACCACGTGTCGGGCCTCAACATCGGCGGTGAGTCGCGACCTGTGCTGCCGGTCGTCCAGGGCGACGAGGCGAGCATCGAGCGGGCCCTGGCGGCAGAAAAGGGCCCGGCGCTCTTCGACGCGCGGCATCGCTTCGTGCTGAGCTTCGGCTACGAGCTGCCACGGCTCGAGGGTCGGGCGACGGCGTTGCGCGCCGTGGCGGGCGGCTGGCAGTTGAACGGCATCTACCAGGCGCAATCGGGCTTCCCGCTGTCGGTCAACCAGGGCAACGTGCTCGACATCCGCTACCAGACCTCGCGCCCCGACGTGACCTGTGACCCGAACGACGGGCCGAAGACCACGGCCCAGTACTTCAACACCAGTTGCTTCACCACGTTGCCGCTGGCCGAGACGGGCACCCGGTTCGGCAACGCCGGACGGAACACCGTGCGCGGGCCGGGGTTCCAGCGCACCGACCTGTCGATCTTCAAGAACTTCGACTTCGCCGGCCGGCACCGCGTGCAGGCCCGGATCGAGGCGTTCAACGTGTGGAACCAGGCGCGCTTTCTGCAGCCCAACGGCACGATCGGCACCTTGCCGTTCGGCCAGATCACCGCGGCTGAAGATGGTCGCATCATCCAGTTGGCGTTGAAGTACTCGTTCTAGGGCCTTACGTGGATGAACCCGAGCCCCGAGGCCCGAGCCCCGAGCCTTGCCTGGTGACGCGCCGCCAGGCGGTGCGGGCGCTGTCGTTGGGCACCGCGATCGCGGTGTCCCAGCGGGCCTTCGGGCAGGCCCCGGCGGTGTTGATGGGCGCGGGCGCGCGGCCGGTCGTGACCGACGGCGTGGCGTCCACGCTCGTCGGCGAGGATGCCGCGGTGGTGTGGGCACGCGCGGATCGCTCGGCGCGCTTGGTGGTCGAGTACGCCACCAGCGACTCGTTTGCGGGCGCGCGGCGCGTGGTGGGGTCGGCTGCGCTCGAGAGTTCGGACTTCACGGCGCGCGTGCACCTTGCGGACCTGCCACGGGGGCAGCGGCTGTTCTACCGCGTGTTCTTCCAGGATCTGGCGGACGTGCGCCGCTGGAGCGAGCCGTCGGTCGGCCAGCTCACGACCGCGCCCGCGCCCGGCACGCGCAACGTGTCGCTGGTGTTTTCGGCCGACACGGTGGGGCAGGGGTGGGGCCTCGACCCCGCTCACGACGGCCTGCGCACCTACGCGAGCATGCTCGGCACCGAACCGGATCTCTTCGTGAATCTCGGCGATGCGATCTACGCCGACGCGCCGGTCGTCGCCGAGGTCAAGCTCGACGACGGCACGGTGTGGCGCAACCTGACGAGCGCCGCCAAGAGCAAAGTGGCCGAGACGCTCGACGAGTACCGCGGCGCCTATCGCTACAACCTGCAAGATGCGCACATGCGGCGCTTCAACGCCGCGGTGCCGCAGCTCACCGTGTGGGACGACCACGAGGTGCGCGACAACTGGTTTCCCGAACGCCGCCAGGACGACGACGCGCGCTACGGGGTGAAGTCGGTGGCGCTGCTGGCCGCCCGCGCGCGGCAGGCGTGCATCGAGTACACGCCGCTGCCGATCGACGGCACCGACCCTGAGCGGCTGTATCGATCGGTGCGCTACGGTCCGGTCGAGGTGTTCCTGCTCGATCACCGCAGCTACCGCGGCTCGAACAGCGAGAACGTGCAGGCGGTGGCGTCCGACGCGTCGGCCCTGCTCGGCGTGGCCCAGGTGGCGTGGCTGAAGCGGGCGCTGGTGGCCAGCACGGCAGGCTGGAAGATCATGGCGAGCAGCCTGCCGATTGGTCTCGTCGTGCGCGACTTCCCGTCGCACTTCGAGGCCGTGGCCAACGGTGAGCCGGGCGCGCCGCTCGGGCGGGAGCTCGAGATCGCCGACCTGCTGCGCTTCATGCGCGACGAGCAGATCGACAACGTCGTGTGGATTACCGGCGACGTGCACTACGCCGCGGCGCACCACTACGATCCGGCGCGGGCGCGCTTCACTGAGTTCGATCCGTTCTGGGAATTCGTGGCCGGGCCGCTGCACGCCGGCACCTTCGGTCCGAATGCACTGGATGCCACGTTTGGTCCCGAGGTGCGGTTCCTGGGCATCCCAGCGGGCCTGAAGCCCAACCGCCCGCCGAGCGAGGGCTTCCAGTTCTTCGGCCGCCTGGAAGTCGATGCGAAGACCGACGCGCTGCGTGCGAGCTTGCACAACCGCGACGGCCGTGAGCTCTACACGGTCACCTTGCCACCCAGCCGCCGCCGGTGACGCCGCGCGTCACGACTCTGGTGAACTACGGGGCCTATCAGGCCGGGTGGTTCGCGGCGGTGCTGGGGGCGGCGACCGGTCACGGCGACGCCGGCGCCGCGGTGGCCGCGGCGCTGATCGCACTGCATGTGTGGCTGGCCCGCGAACGGGGCCGCGAGCTGGGCCTGCTGGCGCTCGCGACGTTCGTCGGCCTGGCGGTGGAAGCCTGGCAGCTGCAAGCCGGCACGTATCGCCTGCTGTCGGGCGCCGTCCCGGCGAACCTGCCGCCAGCGTGGCTGCTGGCGCTCTGGGCGCAGTTTGCCACCACCTTCCGCTACAGCGGTCGCGCGGTGCTGGCGCGTCCCGCCACCGCGCTGCTCTTCGGCGCCCTGGGCGGACCGCTGGCGTTCCTGGCGGGGGAGCGTCTCGGCGCCGTGGCGCTCACGACGCCGTTCTGGCCAGGGCTCGTGCGCCTCGCCATCGGCTGGAGCGCGGCGCTCGCGGTGTTCTCGTGGGTCGCGCGTCACGTGCCAGAGACCGCGGCGCCGCACTACCGGCTCCCGTGGCGAGCACCATCGGCCGAGCGAGGCTGAGCGCGCAGCCGGTCAGGCCAGCGGCGTGCCGCGCAGCAGCGCCGCCACTTCGTCGACGAGCCGGGTGCGCGTGACCGGCTTGTGCAGCAGCGTGGCGTTGGGGCCGGTAGCGGCATCCGCCTCGAGCTGCTCGGCGTAGCCCGACACATAGAGCACCTTGATGTCCGGCCGGCGCGCGCGCAGGGCGCTGGCCAGCGCCGGCCCGCTCACATTCGGCATGACCACGTCGGTGATCACGAGATCGATCTCGCTGGCGCGCGCGTCGAAGGTCTCGAGCGCGTCGCGGCCATCGACCGCTTCGATCACGGTGTAGCCGGCCCGGTCGAGGAAGCGCGAGAAGAGATTCCGCACCTCGGGGTCGTCTTCGACCAGCAGGATCGTGGCCGCCGGTGCGGGTGGCGGTACCTGCACGAGCGTATCGTGCCGTTGGCGCCGCGGCCCCACGGGCGCGTCCACCGCCGGCAGGAGCACATGCACCGCGGTGCCCGCCCCAGGCGACGTGTCGATCCAGGTG
>ENA-ORBV01013681-ORBV01013681.1-microbial-mat-metagenome-genome-assembly--contig:-NODE-13681-length-12281-cov-5.615126_pt1 | contig 12281 bp, 10 predicted proteins | sample MGYA00237777_ERZ505514 | MGnify/ENA primary metagenome ERZ505514 (study PRJEB26160, sample SAMN06269048) | microbial mat metagenome | isolation source: Oligotrophic lake microbial mat | place... | reverse complement strand
AGCGTCAGATGTGTATAAGAGACAGACCTAGTATGTACTGTTTTTCTACAGTGAGGGCCTGCCAAAAAATTGCAGAAGTACCCCCTTTACAAATCCCCTCCTTCAAGTTGTTTGAACGGATAGATACTGCACTGAAGTCTAGATTTATGAAAGATAGGCTTGTTGCTCTTCGTAGCAGATGATGGTGTTGTTGCGAATTTAGCGTGCTCATACGGGGATAGCTTGATTACAATAATTGAAAAGTTTTCAAAGAGATCGACTGGTCAAATTTTGCCAAAAAGATGTGCCTTATTTATCTCATCTAGTTGGGCCTATTCAAAACTCCTTCCTTTGGTTGACGACGTCCAGCGAATTGGTGAGGTTTCGTAGTAGTCAGTTTGCTTGTTTTCACCTGAAGCTTCGCCTCGCATGCATAGAGTGCATTGGCTCTTCCGTTTCACCTGGAAAATTTGTTTGGGGCACAGGCCCTACTTTGATTTCTGCATAAAAGCATTTCTCAATATATTTGTTGTCTCTACGTCCTTTTGCAGGCTTTCTCACCCTCATGATCAGGGGAATGATGGGATAATAAAATAAATTCAAAAAGGGCAGGCTGCGAGACTCCAGTGCAAGAAACGCAATCTTTTGAATGCGTACTGAACCAATCAGAATCAGAAGCTATACCTCATTGTGTAAAAAACGGAGAGAAATTGACTTCGCGCGGGGACTTCAGGAGTTTCCTCGCAATCTCCGCCTTCCCCTGTACTCCGCTCTCGCCAACCACAGCAAGGAACTTTACGTACTCATCCCTACGAGGGGCGGGAATTCGTCTTGACTGGCACAGGCTCAAAAGCTCGTCGATCAATGCATCTGCTCTTGCCACGGCAGCGGAATCGTTTTTCCGGCACAGCGAAGCTATCGCCGCGACATAGCAAGAGAAAATTTTCTCGTATCCTCGTCGGTCTGACATAATCGTTGATGCCTTTAGCATTTTTAAATACGTTTCAGCTTGATCGGGCCCGTCACTATATTCACCCTTGGTCATAATCTCGATCATGAGGCAGTATGTAAAGCCATCGGGTGGAACGTCAAGTGTATTGTCTTCCGTGAAATCAAGCATGCTGTCGAAGAGAAAGCTAGCTTTACTCCGTGCTTCAGGATGTCCCGAAATAAGCCACGCCTCAAGCATTATGTTGAAGGTCATAGTACTTGGCTTGAGATGATCATTGTTGAACATCTCCATGAACAAAGACTCGACAAATTTAACAGCACCCACTCTGGACCAAGCCCGCATTAGAGATGTGTACAGTTTCTTATCAGGCCGAAGGGATGCATCACCTGCCTTATGAAGATCTAATACAGCATCAAAAATACTTTGGGCCCTTTGGGGGGCATCTGGGTGAGCACATCTGGCCCAGGAGGACACAAGTGTTGTAAAGTGCTTGATTCCTGGTTTCATGCTCCGATCTCCCCGGTTGAAACGGTCCTGTAGCTCGTAGAACACCATCTCAGCTCGCTCAGCTGCATCCAAACGTCCAGATCGAGACCACGCATTCAAGACGTAGAAATACGATAATTCATTGGGTTTGGATCGCATACTTTTGAACTCGGTTGTAGCATTGTTCATTATCTCTAAAAGGCGTTCAGCACGTTCCCCAGCATCATCTCTCTTTACACCAGTCCATCCCATCAGAACTTGGTCAAAGAGTCCCTTGTCTGGAACCATGTTCGGTACCCCCGCCCGATGGTGGTCAAGCATCTTAAGCAATAATTGTTCGGCCCGGTCCACGCGGCCATCGAGTCGGCTGCCTAGCAATGCCATGATCACGTCGACAAAATATCCTCTCTTCGGCATTATGCGCGTGTCGGATCGCGTAGTCGCCATCTCTTCCAACCGTAGTAGCAATGATTCTGCCTGAGCAGCATTACCATCCCCTTTGCTTTTAGAGAATGCAATAATCATACCTGACAAGATTTGCGGGGTATGTTCAAACAGCTCAACGCCCTTACAGTTACGGAGTTCCTGTAACAAGTCATATATTTCAATCGCCTTGTCACAATGGCGTTCTTTGGCAAGCTTCGAAATCATAATGGAACAGAGATCTGCATCGATCATAAGAGTTTCGTCGTCTCTCGATTGTAGAAATGACCTGATAATCTCCACAAACAAGGAATATGCTCTGAGGGTAGAATCAGGTTCCGTAGAATTGACCCAAGCATGAATGGCTGTTCGATAGGCTTCCGTCCCGGGCGCAGCATTGTGCTCTACAGGAAGGCTTTTCATGACGTTTAATACTTCTTCCACCTTGAATGGTGCTTCCTTCCTCCCACTCTTCGACCATGCTTGCATCAAAATAAAATACGAGACTTTGTCGGGGTGACTCTCTAAGACACCGTCCTTGTGCAATTCCTGCATGGTCTGAATTAATTTTTCGACTCGTTGGATAGCATCGGGTCGACCACTTTTGGCCCACGCGCCCAGAATCACGTTGAGCGTTGGGAGTGAGGGACGCATCAGCAAATTGTCCATGGATTCCTCCAACATTTGATTCAACAATTGGTCGGCCCAATCCGCTAGATTTTCGGGTTGGTGGTCTCGAGTAGCAGTGGCAGCCCGCATCAAAATTCGAAAGGTTCGTTCCGTAAGCTGCAGGGGCGGAGTTCCCGACCTCAAGTTTTCAACCAGTGCCAGCATTTCCGTTGGAGTGTATTGGTGTTGGTAGTTGTTGGTGTCCCCATCATGATGATCATGCTTGTTTGTTTTCGTGGAACGATTCTGATGATGAAGCCACCAATGAGACCACTGCGTGAGAATGTCGTCCAGTAGTTTGGTGCTTCGGGGGTATCGTCCTTGGCACCAATGTTGCATTTCCTCTTCTTCCATCAACTGTGGATTTGATTCGTGCTCTTGTACGAGTCGACGAAAAAGGAGGAGTGATTGTTCAATGCTTGTAATCAGCGATTGTTGTTGTAATTGCTGCTGGTATGTCTCGGCAGTGGGATTAGCGTCACCCGTGGTACCGGTAGTAGTAGGAGATTGCATGAATGATAACAAGTCGTTTAATGCCATTTCCATGTTCAAAAATTGCTGTAGCGCCAGTTCGCCCACTGGAAAGCGCCGTTCATCCAAAAACTCCTGAACTGACGACAGCAATTGGCCAGTAGAATTGTGATCCGCATATTGTTGCCAATTGGGTGATGGTATCGGCGTGTTTCTTGGAATATGCAAGTATGACCTGCTATCGCTCTTTGAATTCTTTGTAGTGCTGTTGTTCTTGTCAACACTGTGTCGTCGTCGAGTCGAAGAAAAGTTGACCAGTGGAGTATTCGTAGTACATGTACGCGGCAGGCTTGCACCAGGATGGCCGAATCCTCCTCCCAATAAAGAGTAATTTCTGGACAAATGACGTTTCCCTGGCGATGAATTCGACAATGCACGCGACAGATCCAGTGACGAATGATGCTGGCTCCGAAACACAGGCAAGCGGCCGTACCGATGATGATACCGAAGGCCGTTGTTCCAGCGCGACACTTGAGGAAAGATACCCGTCATCATTATGCGCTCTATCTAGCTAGCTCCCTTGATTCTTGTAGTTTGCCTCTACTTCCACCATTTCAAATTCGCATTGTCGTGCTCAGAGGAAACCGAGGGAATCAATGTACTAGTACACCCAAACAGCATGTACTATAATTGATAGAGATGGAGGCAGATATCTAAAGTTTGGAGCAATAGACTAGTAAGTTAGTGCAAGGGATTGATTCAGGATGTGCAGTTCATCACGATCAAGCTACTACAGTAGCTATCAAGCGGCGCTCGGCGTGAACGAGGAGGTGGAAATCTGTATTTCAGAATGGGACACATGTGCACTCCTCTATCTTTCATTTAATATTAGAGCTAGGGCTTTCCTTTGACAACGACTGACGTATTTAGGAAAATCGATGGCCAAGATGGACGAAGAAGAAGGAGTAAAGAAACTCAAATAGTAAAGGATGAGACGCAGCTACTGTATTAGTCAAATACTAATAGTAGACTATTAGCTACTAGAGCAAGCTGCTAGCTAGTAGAGTGAACGATACTGATACCACAGACTTACCATGGTAAAGGAAGAATACACGATAGTACTGTAACGAGACAAGACATACGTTGACTCAGATTGACTTCTTCTGTACCTGCTTGTGTTTCCCCGAGCTAGCCACACACCCCGAGCTCAACAAAGAAAAAAAACATTTCTCAAGCATTCGCTTTAGTAGCCTGCCTGGACAGCAGTGCATATCTTTTTGTTTCGATCTCATGATATCCTTGTTTCAGCCGTCGTCTAGAATTTCTATGTTGCGTCTAGCAGCCATAACGATCTCATTCTTGTTAACGACTACAACCGCCACGCATCATCATCACCATCAACACAGCGCAGCAGGTGGCTCATCATCGTCGTCATCATACAACATGTTTCCTCGTGCTCGGACAGCACTGGCGTTTGCACCTTCGGGGTGGATGAAAAAGCAGCCGCGAAAAATATCACCCGTGGTTATTGGGTCAAGGTCAACAAAATTTTCTCCTTGCGTAATCCCTAGCATCCACAAGGGCAACAACAATAATATGTGTGTCAGGTGGATGGCATCAGACGACCAGGGAAATGCAAACGTCGCCACTGAAAAGAGCGAAGAAGAAATGGAAGCCATCAAAGCCGCTCGGGAAGCTCGAAAGTAAGTCATGAAAGCGGCATGCCATTTTGGTTCTCTATCGCGGTGGTTCATTATTGATTGAATAGTATGATATCATACAACACTCCCTCCCTGCCTTGATTCTCAAACCATTATTTATTAATTTGTACTTTACCCAACAATTTCAATTTTGCCACAAACCTAAAAACAAATGAATATATGATAAAGAGCTGAAAAAGAAAGACAAAAAGCCGAAAAGAAAGCGAAAAAAGAAGCCGAGCAAGCCGCCAAAGAATTGGCAGGCCGAATTGAGGAAGTGAATTATCTGTCGTACTCGGAACAGGATAAGTATCCTGTCATGGGAGACTTTGTAAGGACCATGTCAAGGAGCCGAACAGGTAGGAACTTTTGCAAAGTGGAAGAGTTAGGACTGGACAAGACGCACAAGCCAGGCGACACAGTGTGGCTTCGAGGGCGCCTTTATTCGATTCGTGTCAAGGGTGGTTCCTGCTTTTTGGTGATGCGTCAGGGGAGCTTTCATACGGTGCAGGCGACGTTTTTTAAAAACAATGAGGAACCGGAAATGTCACAAAAAATGATCAAATACTTGAAATCACTTACTGTCGAAAGTGTTATTGATATCGAGGGTACTATCGTCGAAGCAGATGTGAAGTCGTGTTCCATTCAGGATGTCGAAATTTCAATTAGCAGAATACACGCAGTTTCGAAAGCAGAAGCTATGCTTCCATTTTTGGTTGAGGATGCGGCAAGAAGTGAAGAAGAAGTAGAAGCATCACAGGATACTGATCGCCCCTTCCCGCGTCTGGGCCAAGAGCTTCGGCTGGATAACCGATGGATGGATTTGAGGGCGCCTGCGAACAACGCAATTATGCGAATTCAATCAGCCATTTGTCAATTATTTAGGGAATCTCTATATTCTCAGGGCTTTTGTGAAATTCATACCCCCAAGATCATTGCCGGTGAAAGTGAATCTGGCGCTGGAGTTTTCAAAACTGACTACTTTGGGACCGAAGCTTGTCTGGCGCAGTCGCCACAGCTGTACAAACAGATGGCAATCTCGTCTGATCTGGAACGAGTTTTTGAAGTGGCACCAGTTTTTCGAGCGGAAAACTCAAACACGAGGAGGTATGTTTCAACCCCAACTCTCGGCCATGATACTATGCTTGGATTCCTTGCGGATATATGGGTCTAACTTCTTTGGACTTTCTGGTTGCTCGCAACCTCCTTATCTTAGACACTTGTGTGAATTTACAGGTCTGGATTTGGAAATGTCCATCAATGACCACTACATGGAAACCCTTGAAGTTGTTCATACGATGTTCAAACACATTTTCAATGGTCTGGAAACTCGGTGGGCCAAGGAGCTTGCGGTTATTAGAGAGCAGTACGCATCTGAACCAGTCACCTTCACCGACGAGCCTTGCGTGCTGCACTGGCCAGAAGCCATGCAGATACTGAAAGATGCAGGGTTTGACATTGGTGATGGGAAGAATGACCTCAACGGAGCGATGGTAAGAAAAGTGTGATTCTCGCATGTTCGCCAACAACCCAAGGCGCTTACACAAATTTGTTTCGGTATAATTTATTATTGAAGGAACTCGAGTTGGGAAAAGTTGTCAAGGAGAAGTACAAGACAGACTTTTTCATGCTGGATAAGTATCCGTCTTCAATCCGGCCGTTCTACACGATGCCTGATCCTGAGGACCCCAACTTTTCAAACTCTTATGACATGTTTCTTCGAGGACTAGAAATTTGCTCTGGGGCTCAGCGTTGTCACGACCCCGATCTTGTCGTCAAAATCTTAGATGAAAAAGGAATTGAGTTGGGAGATGGATTGAAAACCTATGTAGAATCATTCCGCCATGGTGTTAGCCCACACGCCGGTGCAGGAATTGGATTGGAAAGAGTTGTCTTTCTGTACCTTGGACTTGACAATGTGCGAAAGGCTTCCATGTTCCCCCGTGATCCTAATAGGTGTACACCCTAGATATCTGATTTATAATGAGAAAGGTTGGTTGCTGGCCAGGAAAAGAAAGGTAATTAAGCAAAGGAAGTATCATTTAAAAGTATGGAAGTTGACACCAAAAGTATACAGCATCTGTAAGTCTTCTACTGCTATTGCTTTCATTAGTCACCCCTTAGTTCCTATTTTTTCAATTGCCCAATGTGGTTACTGCAAAGATCCACACATGATAGTCAGTAGCTCAACACCTGGGAGAAGAAAGGAAGGCTGACACTGTGGTGCCTGCTAAACTGTGTGAATCCACCAACCATAGAACGGATGCCAACCATAGAGAACTGATGTCAACCATAGAACTGATGCCATGCCCAACTTTTGCACACCCCAAAATTTCATGGGTATCTTTGTTACACACAGATCACCGCTGACAGTGACATGACATCAGATTTCTGGTTTTCTGTCCCACAAGTTACCACAGTGATATTTTTCTAATGTGACAGGTTAGCTGAGATATGACCCTTAAAACAGTTACACTCCTCAAGACAGGCGGATAAGCTTGAACAGATACCAGTACCACTATTGCGGTTGAGGGCAATGACAAAGCTCTACGCGTATGAATAAGAGTGAGATTCAGCAGATTCACTTTGTTCCTCCGTGACCTGAAGAACGCAACCGGAAAACTCTGGCGAGTGTGCGAGCTATCACTTGAAGTCTTGAAAGCCGACGTAACTGCAAGATGCACATATGGGACCGAAAGTGTGATTGATGGGGTCAAGGTGTCAATAAGGCATATTTTACATTTGCCCTTCACGATTAATGCTTGACCAATGACTTTCATTGTTATCGTTGCAGTTTTAATTTCTCCTATCTCCTTCCCAAACTTTTTTCGGCACTTTGACCATTCTTTTTCACTAAAGCGAACTGGACTGTCGATGCAACGAACGCTTGCGCTTAGTTGCAGCCTACGTAAACTTCTAACTATTACCCTTTTCTTCAACATGATACAAATAAACGAAGCCGGGAACCCAGACAAAATGGTATGTTAAAAATTAAAGTGAAATATCACGGTAAACCGTCAAGCCTGTTGGCTCAATAGAACTGCGTTACATAATTCGAAAAGGTTTGAAACGTCTTCCCGAAAAGTTAGAATGGTTGAATGAACATACTTCTTCGCAGAGAGGTTGAGTTGGATTATTGGGGTTATTGCGCCTTCCTACAGTTGGTGGTAGCAAATAAGACAAGCCCCTCAAAGATGGTAGGTCAAGTCTTTATCTCCTTGTTAAAATGGCCCTTCTATGAGGCCAAACCAAATTATTCCAGGTCTAGAGGACGCATGCTCATAAAATACTTGTTTGCTTACCGCAAGGGTCATTGTGCCCCGGTAGTGTGACAAGTGTAGTGTGTGGTAAGGGGTCTTTCGACGCGAATGCGGAGTAGAGTGAATTTGATTTCATACGGACGCCCATACTACTACGTACGTAGCTACTGGAGCTACTACTAGTACTAGTAGCTACAAGGTACCTACTCAACTGCGCAACCACCACCACCACAAACCAGTAAAAGCCGGTATTACAGCCATCAAAAAAGGTAGGTAGCTGTCACCATCTCAGTCCGTTGTGCATTTTCCTCCTTCGGTGGAGCACATTTACAACAGTTCCAGTGTGCCGGAATCGGTGCCTACATTACAGCGGCAGTAGTAGCTACTGTACACCAGCTAGCTAGTACTGAAAGACCAGGGACCAAGACTAATACCTTCACTCTCGATACTAGTAAGTGTCAACAAGGATAGAAAGAAGAATAAACGGGTAATAGCCACAATCAAGAGAGCAAATCTCCCGTTCCTGCTAGTTAGTTTCGTTAGTCCCGAGAGCAGACTAGAAGTGTGAGTGAGTCAGGTGGTATAAAAATTATCCCTCATAATACCTGTATCGATATTTCTCCGTCACTGTAACATAAGCACACACGTGCTTGGTGAATAACACATTACTCGTGGTGAAGTTATCGGATAGAAGGCAAAATGCCATTAACAGAGGAATCGCCTCCTTCATCAGACAGCGGAGAGAAGGTTTTCAAAGGAGGTATGTGTGAGAATTTCTGGCAGGGTTAACTTCGCTAGCCTGTGAACGGCTTTACAGTGTTTGTGTTTTCCGAGCTCTGCCATTGAGGTTGAGGTACCATTGAGCTGTGGTTGACATCCTCCCGCAGCGGTAGAGTCCTCCGTCTCATATCCTCTGTGTGTGTGTGTTCTTGTGTTCAATGTAGACTCCGAGCGGTGGTCCAAAAAGCGTCGCTTAAACGATGCCAAAGGGGCAGTTGAAGACAACGCCAAGGTGGCAAGAGGGGCAAAGGCAGCAGCAGCTCCAGATGCTTCCAGTGACCAGGAGGGAGTGGAAGACTCGTTCAAGCCCGCAGCTCTCCCACCGCCACCCGCTACACTCAAAGCACCTCTGTTAACAGTAAAGGGCATGGCAGATGATAAGTCTCCAGGGGAGGGAATCGGTCTAGAGGCGGTCTCGGCCAAGGCCGAAGTGGAGGAGGACGACAGGCCGGACGAACGATTAACCTTTCCAGAGAGGTTAATGTACTTCCTTCAAAACGATGTCGAGTCAAATGCACTTTGGTGGCAACAAGATGGACTCTCGTTTGCGTTTGAACCGAAGTTATTCACTGCAAAAGTGTTGCACAAGCTCTTTCCAACCAAGATAAAATTTGAGAGTTTCATCCGGAAGCTCAATCGGTGGGGCTTTCGCAGGGTACCCGGGCAGGGGCTTCCTCCCAACGGTGCCGCATATAAACACCCTCTCTTCAACAAGGATAACCCAGAAATGATGAAGCAAATGAAGTTCGGACAGAAAACCATCACCACCAGCCAATCTTTGACCAGTAGCGCAAGCCAGCTACCCACAGCAGGTTCAAGCATGCTCAACAGTTCCCACCAACAGCAGCAGATGATGATGTTTCAAGACGCACAACGCCAAAGTATCACTGACGAGCAGTCCCTCTTGGACGTAAATTCAAGGCAGAATGCGCAACATCTGGCTTTGTTGCAAAGACTGGCAAATGCCCAAGTCCAGCCATTGAACGCTGCCGATCTACTTATCCAACAGCAGCAGCAAAGCTATGCCAGTAACAGTGGATTGAATTTGAGCGTGGGCAATACCAACAGCGCGGAAGAACTGCGACGCAGAATGCTTCTCGGAAGCTTATCAACGTCCAGTATTCCGCACATTGAACTTGCACTGGCAATCACGGCCCCGCAACAATACCATCAAGAGGAACTTCTCGGAGCTGCCGGATTGCAAGCTGGTAGAATGCTGCCGTCGTCCTTAACAGCACCTGATCTCACCTCAGCAGCACTAGGAGCTGGATCACCGTCTGAACGAGAACTTCGAAACCTCTTGCTCTTTGGTTCGTCTTCATTACCAACACTGTCATCATCGGCCGAACTGCAGCGACAGCTCTCTGCCCTGTATGGAGCGGACCGTCTTCCTTTCGGCGCAAACGCGTCCCTGGGCGCTCGGAATCCTCATGGCGGCGGCACAGCTTCAGCGGGTTCGGGCATCGGAAGCATGTCACAAGCCAATTTCGATGCTGCAAGGTTATTGTTCGGTAGAAACGATAGTACTGGTGGGGGCTCTTCCAATCACGCATTGAATCTCCCTCCCTCATCCTCTTCTTCTTTGGGGCATCAGCTGGCACATCCTCCACCAATGCGGCGTCTGCCATCCGCAGAACAGCATTTCGCTCTTTTGCGACAACAGCAGCAACATGAACAGCAGCAGCAGCAGCAGCAGCAGCAGCAGCAGGGAGCAAACGTGGGCCAGTCGGCTGAGTTGCTGTTCCTATTGGAACAAGAGCGGCTACGAAGGCAACGTGAAGGGCAAAACAATAGCACCAATAACTAATTCATAAACATGAACTTTTTTCAGACAAATATTCGACGCCCTCTTTCCCATATATCATGCATTCATTCTTCGTTCAATGCCAGTATGCTCATAGGGAAGAAGTTTGGGTTTCCCAAAATCTACTTTCGTGGCTGCCCAACAGAATTCCCTTTGAATCAGTTGAGCAACTCACCGCCGTGGCCACCAAGAAAAATTCCCATGATCTCTGGTCCCAACAGCAGAAATGAGAAAAAAAAGGTCAAAGAGAACCTTTGCGAGGCAATGCCACGCAGAGGGTCATAGACTGATGGCTGATGCAAAAAAATGTGGGCAGAAGCATGAGAACGTGCCTTGGATGCATGCAGCATGCAGCTATTATGTTTGGTGCAGACTGGATTAGCAGCGCTACCGCTGCACACTACCGTACACTATCGAAGAAATACATAAACTTTCTTTATGTCTGCTGTTGCTTCAAAAGTTTGCAATTTCGTATGATTGTTCTTCCTGACGCCATTGTTGCAGGTGTTCCGTTCTTTCCGGCTCTAAAATGTTTTATGGACTGCCTAACGAGTCCGAGGGGAAGGCCTTGCCATATCTCATTTTCCCTCCTGTTAAACATTTTACACGTCAAACTGCTTGAGCCAAGATCGGATAAGGCGAAGCGACGCATCACGCACGCGCTATTTCACGCAACAAAAGGGTAGCACACGGACTCCACTAAATAAGGTTTCAAACGTAGCTTTTAGCTCTTTTTTGCAACTATTGTTTTTAGTTTTTGTAAAATTTCCTAGACTATTTTGGTAATAACAACATACCTTACACTTTGGTTGAAGTCAGGGGAGCTTATGAATGAATGGTGTGCATCCAACACATGCTTGAAACTAAAGAAGAAAGGAAATTCAACAGTGCATTTTGATAACAAACCACAAACATTGTGTTGCATGAAGCAACATTTATTTTTACTCTATTTTATAAAGCATGTGTCCAACTACAGAGCTTGTGGAGACACAAGTCACACAGCCTGTCATTTTCAATTTCTACTCAAAGACTTCTTTCTTGGTGCTCAAGCTCTAAGAAGGAGAAGGGTACAAGGAAGAGCATGTCAAGGATCCCTTGGAGTCTAATCTATTGACTGGATGCTCTATGAAGATCTAGCAAAATGTGTGCTACACTTAAGGCACTGAAGGCCCCCTTGCTTTCATTCAGTGGAAGAGCATGACAAGACATTTGAGAAAATGAATCATTCCTAAAAGGGAAATGCTTAAGTCTTGGTTGTTTACCACCTCATGTGTGAGTCCCTTGTTCCCAGTTTTACTTATGCAAAATCAGTTCGTCAAGTCCACAAGACTGCTACATTGTTGGAAGCAGCAAACAATGTCCATAGCAATGTCAATGGTGTTTGTGATGGTTGCTTTGGTGATGAAGCCAATGCTGAGCACTTGACCTTGAAGGTCACAACATGTTTTTCACTCCTGAAGAAGTGGATGAATGAATTGGCATGTCACTTCATGCTTGTTGCACATCTACTCCTATGCAATAGGTTAAATTAGGTATCCAATAGAGCATCCTCATGCGGGACGCATTCATCGGGGACTCGTTCACGGAAGATACGCTTCTCGTATGGGACTAGTTGCTACTAGCCCTATCCTTCACACGTAGTGAAGAAGCTTGCTCAGAGGAGCAATGAACCATGATCAGAGACGCCGGTCCATATAAGTGTAACGGCTATATCTTTTAGACCGTTACGTGCTGTCTCTTATACACATCTGACGCTG
>ENA-ORBV01013678-ORBV01013678.1-microbial-mat-metagenome-genome-assembly--contig:-NODE-13678-length-12284-cov-4.284099_pt1 | contig 12284 bp, 21 predicted proteins | sample MGYA00237777_ERZ505514 | MGnify/ENA primary metagenome ERZ505514 (study PRJEB26160, sample SAMN06269048) | microbial mat metagenome | isolation source: Oligotrophic lake microbial mat | place... | reverse complement strand
TGATACGGCGACCACCGAGATCTACACCTCTCTATTCGTCGGCAGCGTCAGATGTGTATAAGAGACAGATACTACAGTATGTGCGTTGGGAATGTTATGTCATGGTGCCCCGTTACATTCTACTGACGGTATTGTGCCCGCCATGGCAGATCCTTGGGCTGGTTTTCAAAAGATGGTGCTGGAGAATCCGGAGGTTCCGCACGTGTCCAAGATGAAAGAAGAAACGTTGGCCCCGAACCAACCGTACGTCACATCCGCTAGTGGACAGAAGATTCCCATCGCTCCGAAAGGTAGCCGCTGTTCGTTGTTCGATGCGATGCAGCGCGTTGCTGAATGCGTGCCTTGTCGATCCATTTGCCCTCCTATGTAGTCGTATCCAAGCCACCTGTGGTAGGTTCCATCCGTGATCCTTTGTTGACCATTGCGTTGCGGTGCGAATGCGCCATTTGTTGACATCATCGTTCACATGTCCTGTTGACGCGGTCACAGAAACCTCCCGTTCCAGCCATCCAGCAGGAAATGCAGACCTTCCACAGTGCCGCTTCGGCTCGGTATTCGTCGGCAACTGCCGTTCACGTTATCGTGGGGCTGGTGGTTGCGCTAACCGCGCACGTCCTGTTCCTGTAATCGCCACGCTTGGCGGTGCAGCGCTGTCGGTGCATCTGATGTCTTGATGCTACTGTGTGCGCCCATCCACGCTCGAGCGCTCGTCGGCGTGATCGACGAGTGACTCAGCGTACTGTATCCATGTATGAAATGTGTATTGTACCACCGGCTCCGCGCTGTGTTGGTCGTTAATTATATCCTGCTCTGGTCTGGTACATGGTGCTGCCAATGCTTTGACGTTCTGGACGCCTGGACGTGTGACGTGTGGGATCGATGCACTCTCGGCATATATGGTGCCCTTCCGGCTCATGATCCGAGTATCCGGATCTGCCACGGTGACCTCCCCGTTACGTCGGCACACCTGCCAAATCATGCACAACCAAGTGGACGCCACGTTGGCGCAAATAGTCACGTTCGGGCTCCAAAGCCCCTAGCAGACGGCAGTGCCTAAATCTCTATCAATGTACCCAGATCGTGATGACTAGAGCAGCCTGGAGGGGGCCTGGGGGTGGAACGGTCCGAGACGGTTTGAGCCCCAGGGTGGCTACGCCGACATTAGCGGTGAATAGCGTTCGATTAGTCTCAAAGAAAATGTCAGGCTGCTAATTGCGTTGACAAGGTCGATGTCCTGTCGATAGGTTGTGATCTCGGTGCTAGCCTGGCATACACGTGTGGTGGTGCAGTCTCATCTGTAGATTATGCCGACAGGCTCCCCGCGTGCGCCTGCCGCGGGCTCGGGTGCCGGCCCCTCTTCGAGGACCACTCAAGCCGTCAACACCACCGGAACCGGGGCCGGACAAAGGCCGACTGTTGGATCTGCCTCGAGCGCACACCGTGCCCACTCCCCTGCTGCTGCTGGCGCTGCATCATCTGGGTCCCCGTCAAGCGCAGCGAACACTAACGCTAGCGTTCGCATCCGATCCTATATCGCCAGCGCAAATGCTGCCACCCATTCGCCCGGGTCAAATCAGCGCGTGAGTTCTCCGACTGGAACTGAATCGGCAAGGTTGTCACCCAGACGGGCCTCGCTCTCCAACGGCTCTCGACCCAAGGTCACGACATCTGCTTCTAGTCGTACCTCTTCCGGTGACTCTAGCGTCGTGATCGTGAGCGACCTAGATGTGGAGACAAGCGCAGCTGTGAGTGCTAGTGTCGCTGCGCAGCAGGGCATTCGGTTACATGAGCTAGACAGTCTGCCTGTCATGCTGTGGCGCTCAGATTCGATTGGTCGGATAGTGTGGTCTAACTCAGCCTGGCAAGATATGATGCGACGTGATCCGGCAGTGCAGTCCAGTGCTGCCCCATCCTTGGATCAAGTAGCGCAGCATCTGGTGCATGCGGCTGACCGTTCGGAGTGGGTCACCGTGTATCGACGCGCTGTAGCAGGGGGCGGTTCGTTCATGATCGAGTGCCGTGTGAAGGGGCCCGGTGGCAAGTATGTGTGGACGCTCTGGTCTGGTAACCCCTGCACTGACTCCTCGCCCAGCAACGCTGCAGCTGTGGGCTCATCTGTCGATAACGACATCAACGGGTCTACCGCCACAGCCCCTCCAACATCAGGTGGCTTCATTGGCAGCGTGGTGGATGTGTCGGCCTACGCCGCAGACATCGAGAAACGGCGACTCAAGCAGCGCAAGCAACAGCGGGTGAGCGCCATTGAGGGACTCATCCAGGCCCAATTGGAACAGAAGGAGCAGGAGGAGCGGGAGCTGCGCAGCGCTGTGCTGTGTAAGGCTGTGAGCGCTGCCTGCAGGCCTCTGGCTGCTGCGGGGGCAGTCGATCCTGCAGCCGATGTAGCTGCCGTCATGAAGACCCTGCCAACTGACGTGCACGAGAGCTTTAACGAGTGCGTCATCTACGTGACGCGAGATCTTCGACTGGTTTATGCCAACAACCTACTTGGCATCTGGGTTGGCTCCTCCATGGGAGCTGGTGGTCAGAAGCTGTTGGGGCAGCCTGTGTTACAGGCGCTACCCGCTCCCCTGGCGTCAGCTGTGGCTCAGATGGCACAGGCTGCCATGACGATGACACCACCTGCCGCCAGCAGCAGTAGCAGCAGCATGGGGCTCACACTTGACACCTCAGGCCGGCTCTCCGATGTGATGACGAGCCTGAATGCGCGCCTCACTGCCACTGGCTATCTGGAGGTGGAGCTGGCGGTGCCCTGCAAGTACCTGGCCCCGCGCACGGTGATGGCTGTGTTTGCTAGCGATGTTGACAGCGCCAGCAGCAGCAGCAGTGGCAGCAAGGACCCGCAGGGCTGTGTGGTCATCATGTACGACATTACTGAGAAGAAGTCGCTCTCCCGCCCCACACGCAGCATCAGCTCCAGCTCCATTCCCAACACGGCCAATGCGTCCCCTCGGAACAGCCTCACCGGCCCTGGTTCTGGTGCAGCAGCTGCGAGCCCAGACATCACCAGTACCTCCAACAGAGGATCGCTGATGCAGCCCTCCGCTCTGGCTAAGGCGGGACGATCAGTGTCTGAAGTGTCTCTCAGCAACGTGGCTGATCATGTGGGGCTTGGTCTGCTGGTGCCGGCTTCAAACAGCAGTGATGGATCTGGATCCACGCCTCGTGCCCCGCACTCTGGAGCTCTCTCCAGCTGGACCGCACCCGGGGACACTGCTAGTTCGCTGCACACGAACCCGCGCATGCATGACGAGATGTCGGTGTCGTCATCCACAGTGGGCTCCCCTGTCATGCCGCTCAGTAACAGCATCGCAGACCGTGATCAAGACCGGTTCACCTCCGGAGGCGGGTCCACGGTGCATACACCCAGCATAGGGGGTGGACCAGGGTTAGTGTACGCTAGTGAGAGCCTGCACTCCACATATGGTTATGGAGACCGGGAGAACAGCGTTGGGGCTGACGCTGACAGCGGGGATGAGGCAGAGCTGCTGCCGCAGGAGGAGCTCATGTGTCAGTTCACGCCGGAAGGTAACCCCGTGCTTTGCTGCGTTGATCGCGTCGACTGTTACGTCACAGCGTGTGTTGTGAGGCTGACCCTGCTTGCGCTGATGTTGTATCATCGTCAGGCTCCCTGCTCTTTGTCAACGAGGCGTATGCTCGGCTGTTCCACTGCTCGTCAGCGTCCCTGGTGGGCACCTCATTCTTCCCACTGCTGAACCAGGAGGATCAGGAGAGCACGCGTCGCCACCTGGACCTGCTGCTCAAGGACCGTGTGTTCGGCGTGCTGACCAAGGAGCAGAGGGATGCGCTCATCACACACCAGTATCGGGTCATCGGCACGCCGGGGGCACGCATCGTCCGCTTCGTGCAGTGGCAGTACAAGTGCTTGTTTGGTGCGTAGAGCGCTGTAAACTGTCTCGCTTGGGGCATCTACATGTTACTGATGTCAGCGTGCATGTCCCGTGTGTGCGCCATGTCACGCATATGTGCTACTACAGACTCCAAGCTGGGCGGTAACTACTTCCAAGGCGTAGGCATCGACGTGACTGAGCGCAAGGTACCTGTGCTCATGTTACATGTGATAGGCACCTGCTCTCCTGTGCTGATGCGCTGCTGACTGCTTGTGCTGCACTCTATCATCATCAGGGCTCAAGCAGCTACGCCGACAGTAGTGCCAATGCAGGCGACACCTCAGATCAGGCCCGCGGGTATTCGCGCATGGCCATGCTGTCCTTCTGCATCGACCCGCCGGTGCTGTGCACCTCAGTGGATACAGACACGTGGTCCAAGCTGGTGGCGTCTGGGGCTAGTCCGAGTGTGCAGCCCCGCAGTCTGAGCACCCGTTCCCCCTCCATGAGCAGCAAGTCGGGCATGGTAGCATCCACTTCCGGATCCCTAGCGAGCGCTCAGCGCGGCACATACTGGTTGACCATCAAGGATGATGATGACTCCTGCCAGCACCTCTTCGGGTAAGCGGGGACATGACTATACTCGTGGAGCTCGAAACATCGCTGACTTGCTATATGTGGTGTAATGTCAGGATGCGCATGCAGGAGCTGCAGGCCCTGCCCTCCGCCTTCGAGGACATGCTGCACCCGGATGATATGAACCTGTATTTACAGAGCCGCTGCAAGCAGCTGCAAGGTGACATATAGATGCTGGCCTCATATACTGTGAGGCCTCGCTCATTATTGCTGCTGCTGCTGCTGCTGCTTATTCAATCGCAGGCAAGCCTACAACAAACACGTTCCGAATTCTTTGCAAGGATGGCAGTCTTCACTGGCTGCGGTGCCGGGCTACCCCTGTATTCCAGCACGCTCGCGTGTCCATTACAGGCTCCAAGCAGGGCTCGGCCTCAGGCCCCTCCGCTGATGCGGCCTCCACGACTGCATCGTCTCCTGCGGTAGGTGTGGTGTTGTACGCTGTGCTGCTGGAGGGGGGCGTCACTATCGTGCTGGGTGCATAGTTACTTATCATCAACTGGCCATGTACGTGTCCTGCATTCTGTGCTACCATGGTATTATCGGCGGGCCCTCAGCAACGCTTCACGCTTCAACGCATGCCGTCCCTCGAGCGAGCATCGACCGAGCCGGGTCGCTGTGTGGTGCGGATCGACGTGATCGTCCAAGATGTCACTGACGTGCAGACCAGCAAGGAGACCATGAAGATTCAAAGCGACATCCTGGAAACCATGACCGCTGGTAGGACAATCAACCTCGTTGAGGGTTGAGGATCCACACACTGGTCATCAACACTCACACGGACCCTCGCATGATTGTGCTCCCTGAGCTATGTGTCTGCTGCGTGATGTATGCTAATGGTGTCGATGTGATCGGTAGGTGTATGCATGGTGCGGGCATCGGATGGCCGTATTGTATTCACCAACCCCAGTATGGAGTACATGCTCGGATACAAGAAGGGACAGCTGGATGGTGTCCCCCTGCGCTCGCTGCTCGCTGGTCGACGTGTTGGCCAATCGCGATCCAAGCCCAGCAATATCAACGCGGAGGCCACTGATGACGATGACCTGGATCCGGAGGGCTCCGGCGGTGCCGTGTCCGAGTGGGAGGACGGGTCCGTGGTCTACGAGGACCTAGTTCGAGACCTATCGACCACTGGCAAGTGGAAGAAGGAGGCGCGTGTGCGCTGCCGCGAGGGCAGGGTGCTGTGGTGCCTGGTGCAGGTGTCCATGTTCCAGCACTCCTCGTACGGGGCGGTGTGGGTATATGTGCAAGAGGATATCACGCGCCGCAAGCAGTGGGAGCGAGAGATCCGACTGGCCAAGGAGGCTGCGTTGCAGGTAACAGTGTGTGACTGACGATCATGGCGTGCTGCTCTATGTCAGCTTGTGTGGGAACGTAGCTGGCTGGTCGATATGATCTGTCCTGACCACCTGTCTGATGTATTGGCAAATAGAGCGCTGAGGCAAAGAGCGCCTTCCTAGCGTGTATGAGTCACGAGATTCGCACGCCCATGAACGGTGTGATCGGCATGGCCAAGCTGCTGTGGGACACGCAGCTGTGAGTGATCGTGGATCAGTTTCCTGTGTGTGTGGTGCACTGACTGTGACCTCGATTGTTGGTCGATTCTCTGTGTGGCTGATCAGATCTGATGATCAGAAAGAGTTTGTTAGCTCCATTGAGACATGCGGCGACCACTTGTTAACTGTGATTAACGATATTCTCGACTTCTCTAAGATCGAGGGTCAGAAGCTCGCTTTGGAGGCGGTTCCGTTCCAGCTGCATCAGTGTGTGGAGCAGGTAGGACTGTCCGCTTGACTGTGTTGGGCTCCGTGCTGTGTAGACGGTGTCTGTTGCTCGTGTATGCGTGTTGCTGTGGCTAATGTGAACCCGGCATATTATCAGGCGATGGAGCTGGCATATGTGCGCAAGAAGTATGGTCACCTAGACTGTGTGTACACCATGCAGTCTGATGTGCCCATATTCATTCAAGGTACATCATTCGTTGCGCGGTATCGAAAAATGCGATCGTGACCGTATTCGCAACCCCTCTTCGTGTCGCGTGCGTCCGTCAACTAAGCATGCTTGGTGTTCGTGGTATCGCAGGGGATCCGACGCGCCTCCGACAGATCTTGGTCAATCTGATCGGCAATGCTCTCAAGTTCACCGCGCGGGGTGGTGTGGCAGTATACGTGAAGCGAGTAGCTGGTACTCTTGACCTCTCTTTAATGTGGCCTGATGTAAAGGTTGGCAGCTCACCATGTGTCCTGCTTGTTGGCAGTGTCTGACGAGTCAAGTCACCCCAAGGAATTAACCATTCACTTCGGAGTGCGGGTATGTATCAACGAATGAGTTATGTGCGCTAGTTAAGCTGCAATGGTCTCAACGCGGGTTGTGGAAATATCATGATACTCATCTGAGCGTATGGTATTATTGCAGGACACCGGTATCGGTATTCCAGTGTCCAAGCAAAGCAGGCTCTTCAAGGCATTCTCTCAGGTGGACTCCAGCACCACCCGCGAGTTCGGCGGTACCGGTCTGGTAAGTGTTTGTGACTGATTGAATTGCAGATCGGGGCCTGTTGGTTGAGTCCTTTAATCACGGTAGACAAGGTGTGGCTGATGTGATGGCTATGTTACAGGGGCTGGCAATCAGCTACAAGCTGGCCAAGCTTATGAACGGTGACATGTGGGTTGAGAGTGAAGAGGGTATGTTCGGATGATGTCCGCCTCTTTGACATTGCTGTATGCTGTATGCTGGGAGTTGCGAAAATAAGTTTCATGACATTACCGGCTGTGCAGTATAGCTCTGCTGATCACACCAGTTTATTGTTTTCTGTTCATCAGGCAAGGGAGCCACGTTTTGCTTTACTTTGACCACCCCGCTGTTGGACTACACCACCACTGTGCCTGTTGTTGCACCGTCCGTCAAGATGGCGATAGAGCTGCCACCAACCACTGCAGTTGCTGGTGCTGGAGCAAGTGCTGGAGTCACCACACCGAATAGCGACGCCAAGGTCATCAGAGCCTCGGCATCTCAGGACCGCCTTCTGGCCATCACGGTCAGCGGACCCGGTGCTGTTGCTGGTGCTGGTGGTAACAGCAGCGCGGCTGGACTCGCCAGTACTGTTAGCCCGCGTCCCCTCACTCCAGTGTCGTCACCGCTACCATCTGCGAGCCTTGCTCCACCAGGTGCTCTGACGCTTGCTGGAGCCGCAACCACCCCGCGAGGCGTGGCTGCAGTAGCGGCTGGTGTGGGTGTGTCACAAGTGGCGGACCTAGCTACATCAAACACAGCGGAGGCACTGGTCACCAACTTTTCTCTATCCCCGGTGGATAAACTGGCCGGCTGCAGCGTGCTGGTAGTGGATGATTTCAACCTGTGCTGTGAGGCAGCGCGGGTTATGTGCGGCCTGTGGGGCATGCGTGTATACGCCACACAGGACCCTGTGCAAGCCTTGAAGTGGGTCCGCGACAAGAAGGCTCCTGATCCTGTCACAGGAGTCATGACTGACTTCACCCCCGCCATCGCGCTGGTGGACTCCTGCCTGGACCCCAGGTCCCGCCTCGAGCGGGAGAAGGAGAGGGACCTGCAGCAAGCGCAGGCAGCCCCTGCTGCTGTCAAGGCGGGTGCTGGGGCTGGAGCCGGTGCTAGCAGCGCGGCAGCTGGCGCTGGTCCGCCCGCAATGCTGACGGGCGTCGCGGTCGGGCAGGCTTTGCACGCCGTGCTGCCTGATCTAGCGCTGGTGCTGATGCAGTCCAATCATGATGATCCAGACGTCAAGGAGCCTGCTGGCATGTTCCAGGTTACTCTTCAGAAGCCGGTCCGACACTCTCTGCTGCTGGACACAGTGCGGGGTGTGCTCACCAAGACTGTGGTCCGCGTGGTCAAGGCTGCGCCCCGCAACACGCTCAGCACCAACTTCGCTGCGGCGCATCCGCTGCGCATTCTGGTAGCTGAGGATAACCCGGTCAACCAGAAGCTGATCAAGAAGGTGCTCGAGAAGATGGGCTATGAGAAGGAAGTCACCATCGTCGTGAATGGGCTGCTCGCCGTGGAGGCGGTCAAGACGCGCGCCTTCGACGTGATCTTCATGGATATGCAAATGCCTGAGATGGACGGCATCACAGCCACGAAGGCAATTCGACAGCTTCACACCGAGGACCTATCTGGGGCTGGTCCAGCCCAGTACCGCTATGATCTGCACCGCCCGACCATCATCGCGATGACTGCCAACGCCATGGAGACAGACAAGGAGCGATGCTTCGCAGCAGGCATGGATGACTACCTGTCCAAACCGATCATGTTTGATCAGGTTCAGGAGAAGCTGGCCAAGTACTCGACTGGTTCAGCTCAGCCAGCAGGTGCTGCTGCTGGAGGCAAGCCGCCAGATGGCAAGGACAATGCCGGCGCTGGTCCCGCTGGCGGCACGGGTCACTAATGTTTCTGTTTTGTTTCGCAGCGCTAGATTGACGTATGCGTCAAGCAGTTGGCGCTGCAACCCTCGTAATAATCGTGAACGTTTGTGTTCCACTTCGTCTTTTCCTGTATCGTCGTATGTGTTTCCCTGTGCAGAGCTCGTCATTTCTTGCTCCAACTCGACCCTCAGATCGGCATTGCGTGTTTTGAATTACAGTCTTTATTTGAGGAACCCAACGGCAGAGATAGCGAGCTGGTCGCTTTAGGACATGCGGGGCACAGTCATGGCGAGCCCTATTGCTATCACCAGGACCAACAGTGCGATCAGTACGGGCAAGAGTCCCCTGCGCTGAGGTGCTGTGGCTGCTGCCGTCCTTGTGGGATAGGTGGCCCATTCAGCATGCACGCCTAGACGACTGGCAACCTGTCACATCACAATGTCATCAATATCTAGCTCAGCGATTGCCGTGACCCCGGAAGGCGCAGTGCTGCACATACCAATACTGAGGATCGCACAGCCGTCTCCAACAGAGGCACGCCATGAGCGGCATAGGACCCGACGAACCAGACGTTGGACTTGCCTGGTTCACGACGAATAGGAAGCAATCAGGGGGACATGCTCTACAATAACGGCTGCTCTCCTTAGCCTTACCTTGCAGCTTGTCGAGAATGTCGATCGCTTTCAGGCTGCCATGCGTGACCACCGGTCTCTCAAACCAGCTCTCGCACTGTGATCAATGCAAACACCGATCAATCGTGACCATCCGTAATGCTGTTCAGCGTGCAGATGAGACAGCTGCAAGTCGAACCCGTACCAGCATCTTGTCCTTGGCGGGGCGACAGATGGGGTTGACAGACTGAAATAATGGCAATTCAGTGCTAGTTGAGGAGCCAACAGCTGTAACGCGATTCATCCAGATACTGCCCATCTGTCGACATATTCCACAGTACACTTTGAAGCCGATGGGACAGAATGCATCCAAGACAGGAGTGACAATCAATACCGCTGCATTGCTGTCGGCTGACTGGATGCAGTTGACGGAACTCCATAGTCTACGATCCCGAGGCATCAGAGCGGGGTCACTGTGCAAGTACACGCACGTGCGCTCGTAGGGGAATGTTTGCAGACATTGCACCACCTCCGATAGACTGCTAGAGCTGGTGAGCAGCTTGACCGCGTGATTCGCCTGCAAGCAGCATCCGCCACATCAGTGCTGTACTGCGCCGTGCATCATAGACGATCACGAGTATGTGGACAGCCCTCCACCAACCTGTGTCGCGATGATCACATGATCAAAACTGTCTTCTCTCTCCTGCCCTGTCTGGCGATGAAGTGCCTTCACTTTGACGACGCCTGCGGCTCCCTTTGCGGGTTGAACGGCCAGGACATCACACGCCAGGTGCACCTTGCTTGCCTTGGCTGCAAGTCGCTCTACTACCTCCTTTGTGCCGTTACACGCGCGCCGAACCCCTACAGTTGAGTTGTGAGAGCGATACAATCAGCGCGGTAGGGATGGCGAGAGGCACCAGCAGCAGCAGCAACAACAGTGTACTACACTGTACCGTTCATGCTTCTTCGCTCGAGATAATCCAGCATAATGTCGGCAGGATAGTGCTCAACAGCGTCATAGCTGCAGGTGCACAGCACTGGTGGAGGGCCCACACAAGCAGCGTCAGAGTACTGCGGAGCCTGTGCCTCCACACACGTGAGAGGAAGCGTACCGGACATGGTGGGCACAATCATGTTGCGGATGAAGGTCTGGCTGTAGCCCTCTCGGTCCAGGAACTGGCGGAATGTGAGATCAGCCGTGTTGGACCTTGAGTACCGCTGATGACCACAACACATGTCATCAGTGAGCATGCCACATGGTGAATGCACCGCAGCGTCCCCAGCCAGGCCTCAACCTACCTTGAATACGAAGAAATGTAGCACATCTTTCAGCACCAGCCAGGGCGCTAATGAGAACCACCTCCCTATGCCCGCAATGCGGTGACCGACAGCCTTGATATCGGACAGCAGCGAGGATGACGATGACTGGGCATCGGCTGATGAGTCATTCAGGGCTGCCGCTGCCGCAGCACCGCCCGTGAGGGATAAATATGGGATAGACCACCTTCCAAACACCAGATTCTGGTAGGCGAAATAGAACTTGCCATCTGGACAGAGCACACACACAGCAATCAGGCAGAGCTGGAGCGGAACGACACGAGCAGTGTGTTACCGATGCTAGTGAACGAGGTCGCATAATTCTCGGGCTTATACTTGACACCCACACGATGGTACCTGCAATCGTGCAGGAACACATCAGTACAAGCACCATCCAACCAGTTTTTGAGGGGCCGCGGCAACCGCAGGTCATACGTACAGCTGCGTCAGGTTGGGGTAGTATGATTCTGTCAGCAGCGGACCAATCTAAGTAAACACAATGGATGAGTACGAGCAAGGCAACACTGTACTGTACCTTGAAAGACACGAAGAGGCACGTCAACGCGCGCCCCCTTCCCGTAGCCTCGATCCAAGCTGACGCTATGCGAGTCCATGCCCAGCACCTCGGCTTTCTCGAAGATCTCAACGTCATACTTCTCGCTGGAAAGAAGGCCGAAGCAGCAACAGTGGTGCGCAAGATGCCAAATGCACAAACGAACAATCCCGGTTCGCGATCAGAGCTCGGATTGATGCGATCGATGCATCGTGCAGTCCGACATCAGACGCAGTCACGCACTTGCGAAGCCGCAGCGATTTACCTTAGAACGTATGTAGCGCACAGCCCTGCGATTCCGCTGCCGATGATCGCTATTCGCGGCCTCTTATGCACTCCTGTGCCGGAAGACATTGCACCAGATGCGTCAGCGCAACAAATGAGGATCAAATTCCCGCGTCGTGACTTCACGTCTTCACGTCCTTGCAAAACGGTGGCAGAATACCTATCTGATCTGACGGAATGGTCAGCACGGTCCGGGTAGTTCCATCTGACACCACATAAGATCTGTATACCTGTGGCAGTCCATTTCCGCAGTGCAAAACATGCCATCATGTATTCGAAGCAGGCTACTTTGGATATCTGACAGCTGTATACATATGTTCGGCTGGGGTCCGACTTGGCACTCAGTCATGTGACTGGAGCTCACAGCACCACATATGCATAGTAAGACTAGCCATCGACCGATGTCACGCTCGCAGAGGATGGCGGGTAGAACTTGTTTGCCGGCCAAAGCTCCGACCGGAGGATCACAGGGCGATACTTCTTGGCAAACAGCTCGCCGTAATACTCCGAATAGAATGCTGCGTAGTAGTGTCCATAATAGTAGGGCATGATTGCTGTCTCTTATACACATCTGACGCTGCCGACGAATAGAGAGGTGTAGATCTCGGTGGTCGCCGTATCA
>ENA-ORBV01013676-ORBV01013676.1-microbial-mat-metagenome-genome-assembly--contig:-NODE-13676-length-12284-cov-5.592529_pt1 | contig 12284 bp, 10 predicted proteins | sample MGYA00237777_ERZ505514 | MGnify/ENA primary metagenome ERZ505514 (study PRJEB26160, sample SAMN06269048) | microbial mat metagenome | isolation source: Oligotrophic lake microbial mat | place... | reverse complement strand
ACGCTGGTGGGCGTGCTGCAGGCCACGCTGGACATGGCTTACCTGCACTGGCGCACCGACGAGCGCGCCCGTGATGGGATCGAGGCGTGCCGTGTACCAGGTGACGCTCGAGCGAAAGAGCAGATTTGTGGGTGAGAGCCAGATCGGTTCCACACCGCCGATGGCCACCTGCTGTCGCTGCGTGCCCGGGGGATACAGACTGGTGAACAGCTGGTTGGACTGCGACGTGTGCCAGGCAAGCCGTTTGCCGTCCGGCGAGCGCGTCATGTAGTACACGTCGTTCATCAACGTGTCGAGGCGGACCGTTCTACCTGAAAGCGTGATACGGAATGCCATCGCCGTCTGGACCCCGCGCGCGATGATGGTGGAGTCATCGCTGAATTCCATTGCGTCGAGGGCGTCACGATCACCAACGCGCCGCATCAGCGTGTCGGGCGCGCCGGAGGCGTCGGGTGAACCGATCACCAGCGCCGCACCGGCATCATCCTCCACGCGGACCACGATCCGGTCGCCGCGCGGGCTCCACAGCGGCATCCGGATGACGGGCGCACGGAGCCAGACCTGCTTCAGGCCACTGCGCAGGTCGTAGATGCGCAACTCGTCCCCTTCCGGCGTGGCCACCACCGCCGCCACGCGACTGCGGTCGCGCAGCACGGCCACGCCATCGGAGGCGGAGCAGCTGGATTTCCTCACCACCGCAGTGATGCGCGTCAACACGCCGCGACCGGCACGTCATCCTGACACCGCAGCGCCGGCACTCTCGGTCGGCGCGCCGCCGCTTACACGCGCGCCGTCGGTCCCTGCGTCACCGCCAACCCTGACCGTCGTGCAACTATCGCGAGCGACAATCGGTGGTGACGTCGGTCGTGGCCGGTCGTCATCGCGTATCTGGCATGGTAGCGTGGTAGCGTGGTATTGCGGGATGGTTCTGGAGTGGGTGGCGGGCGCTGGCGCGGCGGCGGAGCACAGCGCGGCTTGACGAGGGCGCTCTCGCAGTGCGTGAGAAATTCGGGGCGACTCGAGGCCGCTCTGTTCCGAGCGCCTCGATGACGCCCGCCCGCAGCCCTTCAGCCGACACCGCCAGTCTGCGTGGCCGATCCACCGATCGAGGGCGCCAGCCCGAGGAGACGGACCTCTCCATCCTCCCTGGCCGCCTGATCCGCACTCTACGGCTCGCATACACGTGGCACTGCGTGGCCCAGGACGAAAGGGGCAGGGGTGAAGTTGGAAGCCAACCGCATCGAAGTACAGCGTTCCGACCAAACGGCCGAGACTGAGAACCATCGGTTTCCCTTCCAGCTCTCGCTGGTTCTCCGGCGACGCTCCTCGGATGCGACGACACACGACGATCACAGCGCAGCATCGACACGCCGTCAGAATCGCCGGCAATCTCGCGGCACTGGTGGCATTCACCACCACTGCTGCCGCGCAGTCAGCGGTGCAATGTTCCACAGGTGCGGCGAGCGCCGAGGCGGGCGACGGTGATCGGCTATCACGCGCGCAGATGCTGGCACGCAGTGGACAGTATGGCTCGGCAATCACCATCCTGAAACAGTCACTGCTCGATGGTGCGCCTGCCGTTCCATCACTCATCGCGCTCGGCCAGACCCTTTCGTGGGCCGGGCGATACGGTGCGAGCGTGGTGGCGTTCGACAGCGCGGCCGCACTCGATCACGGTAATGTCGACGCGCTCTTTGGCGCGGCGCACGCACTCGCACGAGCGGGCAACCACGATGCGGCACTGCGTCGCTACGCCGCAGCGTTACAACGTGCCCCTGACAACATCGACCTGCGCGCCGGCTATGCCACTGTGCTCGGCTGGGCCGGGAAATACGAGGAATCGGCTGCGACCTTTACAGCGCTGGCGCGCGACACTGGCAGCCTATCGCGTCTTGGCGCCCGGGGGCTGGCATCGGTGGCGGCATGGCGCGGTGAGCTGGGCCAGGCGACGGAACGCTGGGTTGCGCTGACGCAGTCTGATCCGCGCGACGCTGAATCGTGGAACGGGTTGAGCCAAACATTGAGATGGGCGGGAGACAGTCGTGGCGCAGCGGTGGCAGCGCAGCACGCGCGTTCGATTGCGCCGTGCGACCGCGACGCATCAGATGCTCTGGCGCTGGCTCGCGCCGACATGGAGATGGCCACTGAACCCGCAGGCTTGGGCGTGTGGGACAGTGATGGCAACCGGTCACGCTTCTTCAGCGTCTCCGCCCGGATGTCCGCTGCCTGGCGTGGCAGCGCCACAGTGATTGCCTCGCAGCGGGACGCCGATTTTCTCGCGTCACGCGGTACCTCGCGCACGATTCGTTCGGTCATGCTCTGGCGGCCGGTGCCTGGAGGGAAGCTCAAGATTCGCGGGGAGGGTGGTGCGAGTCTGCTGGACGGACGCCGGTCGCCGTCGGATACGCAGCCGGTTCGTCTGCGCCCGCTCGCCGCACTCGGTGCCGTCTGGAATGGCTCGAATGCGACGATCGGACTTGCCGCGGCCCATCGGCCATTTGATGAAACAGCACTCCTGATCGTCAATGGACTTACGACGACAGCCGTCGACGCCACGGCAGAATTTCGCCTAACACGACACTCCACACTGAGTGTAGACGGTGGCCTGACTCGGTACGATGGGGGTACTCCAAACACTCGGCGCGCGCTCGCATCGTCGCTGCGCGCCAATGTCACGTCGTGGCTCGTCTTCGGCGTTGCAGCACGGCACCACGCCAACTCCGGCACACCACGTGACGGCTATTTCGCTCCGCGGCGATACGGACTTGCTGAAGCACTGGTGTCCCTCGGCCGCAGGAAGGACAGCGGCGTCAGTACCACGCTCGAGGGTGCCCTTGGTACGCAGCGTATCGATGCCTCCGCAGGCAGCCACACAACGCAGGGCACACAGCGGCTGGCCGCGCTGCTGACGTGGAAGCCCAGCCCACGGGTCGAACTGGTCGCAACGGTGGACGCAGGCCGCATGGCGTCACCGTTCACGCAATCGATCGGCCGCTACGAATACCTGAGCACCGGAGTGCGGCTCCGCATGCCCTTCCGATAGAACGCAAAAACACGACGCCGCCGGCATCGACTGTCTTCGTGGCAGTACCGCTCACATCAACGCCACCCCCCTTCTGCTTCTGCCCCCTTCACTGCAATTGCCATGTCCCTCTCCCACGTCAAGATGCGCGCGATCCGGAACCCCGCGCTGGCCGCGGCGACGATACTGCTGGTTCTTGCGGCCTGCGCGGGCGACAGCACCGTCACCGGGCCGACGCCGATCGCGCCGCCGTCGGTGCGCCAGGTTCCGCTGTCGGGTACCGTCATCACCAATCCGGCCACTCTCGCGGGCTTCGTGAAGCGGGGTGCCAATCGCAGTATTCCGCTGATTCGCTCAACAGTGATTTCGCCGAGCATCGTGAGACGATCCGTGGCGGCCGTGACGCCGGCGGCGCGACAGGGGAACGCACTCCAGCTTGTCCTCGACGTCGAAGTCGAGCCACCAGAGGTTGATGGGAAGGTGTTGCAGGCAACCCACATCGCTGCGGCTGGTGGCAGAGTCTACGTGACGTACGCCATGATCGGGGAAGGCACCGCAGGTGCCATCGACGTGTTCGACCTCGGAACGGGCAGCACATCGACCGTCGCCGCAGTCGTCGCTGCCACGAGCGATACCAGGTTAATCGCACGGATGACCTTTGCTGCCACCGAGTATTACGCGGTCACGGCAACCGACGATGCCCTGTATGTCGTGGGTGCCAGCGACGATCCTGAGCTGACGGAGCGTGCAGTGCTGGATGTGTACGGACTGCGCGACGGCATCTTCGATTCGAAGCCGGCGTTCCGACGCATCGCGCTGCCGAGCTTTGCCGGTACCGGCGTGCATGTGCAGAACGGCCTCGTCTGGGCCACATCCGGCAGCGGGGGGCCAAACGTTGGTGGCGTCACGGTCTTCGCGGAGCGGGACTTTTCGGTGATCGCACGAGAGACGTAAAGCGACGCACGCGCCGTGCACGGCGCGGGGGGGTACGTCGTCGTCCTGACCGGGACCCCGGGAGGCGCCATGGTGTTCGACGCCGGGAATGCGCAATACGTGGCTAAGCCTTTCGTGGTGGGTGGTGCCACAGTTCCTGAGTCGAAGGGCAGTGCATGGGTCGAAGGCAACTGGGCGTTTCTTGGCGCGGGTGACGGCGGCGTACGCGTCTTCGGGATCGCGGGCTCACGACCAATCATCAATGGTGAGGGCATCCCGACTCCCGAGGTCAGAGGGGTTCCGCGCGAGCTCTCCACCACCAACGCCGTCACGACCAACGGCTCGGGTCTGGTTTTCACTGCGAATGGCGAAGCGGGCGTCCTCGTCTACACCAGCGACTACCTCAGCCTGAGGCCGGGAGTGACACGTGCCGCACCACGGTTCGACCTGCTCGGTGCGCTTGATTTCGGCGAGAAGATCTCCGCGAACTTCATTGCCAGCAGTGAGAAGCAACTCTTCGTTGCCAGTGGTCTCGGTGGATTGAAGATCCTCCGGATCCAGTGACCGCACTCGTGGCTGGCTCACCCGCGTCATCGCAGCAGTCGGCCACCGACGTGACGGTTGTCCGGCTGCTGCTCGTCGGCGTGCCGGAGCGACAGGCACAGGCACTTCTGGCGTCACTGGAGGGGCTTCGGGTGCACGTCGATACGCTTGCCGTTGCAGCGTGCGACGCCGGAACGTTGCAGCGCCTCGCACCACATGCCATGCTCGTGCCCATCTGGCACCTGTCGGCGATGGCCGAGGGGGCGACGACGGCAGCCATTCCCATTGTCGCGTTGAATCTTCGGGCGCAGGCGATCGACTGGACGATGCCTGCACTGCGTGGTGCGGCGGCCATTTCCACGACTGACATCGTCTCCGACCCACGAGCGACGGTGACCCTCGCTCTTCGCGCTGCAGCCTCATCGCGATTGAACGGCGCGCTGGCAGTCATTCTGCCGGGGCCGACACGGATCGTCGAAGCCGCGCAGGAGCTGGCAGCCCACGCGGGCCTGCGCGCTATCGCATGCACAACGCCTGCCGGACTCACCGAGCTACTCACCGACGCGCAGCCGGTGTTGGTCCTTGCCTGCGAAACCACGCCAGCGCGTGCGATACGGGCTGTTGCCGACATTCGGGCAGCGGACGCGTCTTCGCTGGTGCTGGTGTCGATCGGTGACGTTCCACTGGATGCTGCTGTCGCGTGGGACGCCAGGCTGAGCGTGTGCGCCACGGACGGCGACCGTGAAGCACTGGACGACGCGCTTGACCGACTGCGTCGTCTTCGGATTACGCGGGGGCGTCACGCCGCGACGAATCTCCGGATGCCCCGAGCCATGCAGGCGGACGCAGGCGAGGCGTGGACCGAATTGTCGAAGCTGGGCCCCTCGCTCACTGCGATCGTCATCCGCCCGGAAGAGGTAGCCGAGCCGGCTCACTGGGCCTCCGAGGCACGTCGACTCGCGACCTGCGCGCGCCTCGCGTTCGGATCGACGTCCGTTGGGTACGACGATGACGACAGCCTGGTCATTCTTGCACCGACGCCCGCAGCCGACGCCGAACGCGAGGTGCAAGGGTGGGCACGGCTACCGGCGTTGATATCATGGTCCGCGGGGATTGCTGACACAGGTGAGACTCGGGCACAGGATTATCAATATCTCCGTTCCTGCGCGCGTGAAGCGCTCGCCGCCGATGCGCCGACCACGGTCCGACGGTGGAAACGCGAGATTGCCGCAGCGGTACCGGATGTCGTCATCGTCGAACCGGATGCCATACTCTCCGACATGCTGCAATACGGGCTGCGCGGCCTCGGCTTCTCGTGCCGAGCGCTGAACACGGGCAGTGATGCGCTCGCGGCGTTACGTCGCCTGCCACCAACCGCGCGGCCAACACTGGTCGTCACCGATGTGGACCTCGCGGGCATCGACGGCCACTCCCTGCATGAGCGGCTGCAGATTGAACGACCCGGTGCATTTGCCTTCGTCTTTCTCTCGAACCATGCGGCCGAAGGGGAGCAACTCAGAGCTCTCGAGGCAGGCGCACGTGACTACCTCATCAAGCCGATCAGTGTCCGTGTGCTGCTGGCACGCCTGAAACGGCTGCTGCGGGACAATTGATCAATGGGATCGACAGCGGCCCTGATTCTGATCGGAAGCCTGCAGACTACGTTCATGCTGCTCGTGATTCTGCTCGTGCTGACGCATCGGCGCCGATCGGATCGCACCGACCGGGAACGCCGCCAGTACTCGCGTCAGCTGGAGGAGCCGCTCCGTGCCTGGGCGGTAGGGGGAACGTCGATCGAATCACTGCTGCCGCTGTTTCGCGTGGTGCCGCCGGAGCTTGCGCTGGAATCGATCGCCGTGCACTGCGCCGTGCGAGCGACACCGAACGAGCGCGCGTCGATGGCCCGGCTTTTACGAGCCGAGGTCTGGATGCAGCAGCTGATCGACGGCTACGGCGCTCGTCGATGGGCCGTGCGCTTACAGGCGGCGCGGGCGATCGCGATCTGTGGACTGACCTCCGATCGCCCCTTGCTGGCACAACTGCTCCGCGACCCGCACACTGCGGTCGTCTCGGCAGTGCTTGCCACATTCGGACGGATGGCCGACGCCGCGCTCGTGGCGCAACTGCTCGAACTTCTGCCGGACATGCCTGAGTATCTGCAGCGGCGCAGTGCAGAGGCGCTCCACGATGCCGCGGACGTGGCGCTGCCAGCCCTGCGGGAACGCGTGCGCGACGAGTCGGATTCGAAGCGTCTGCAGGTATATCTGCGCATCGCGGCCGCGCTGGCTGACCCGAGAACAATCATCGTCTGTGCAGAGCACGCCAGTCACGCGGACAGTTGTATTCGAGCGTTGGTGGCACGGGCATGTCAACACTATTTCAGCGAGCGTGCACACCCGGTGTTGGAGAAGCTGCTGGCCGACGACTCCGCCGCTGTACGCGCTGAGGCTGCACGCGCGATCGGCGAGATTCGCGCCAGCCTCCTCGTTCCTGCACTCGCAGCGCGGTTGCGTGACCGGGCGCATGGCGTTCGACTTGCCGCTGCACTGGCTCTGGCGAGCCTCGGTGACGCCGGTCGCAGTGCGCTCGCGACCGCGGCCGCATCCGACGATCGGTTTGCATCGGACACGGCGCGTCTCGTGGCGCGAATGTCTCGTGGTGCAGTCCGCGAACTGGTGGAGATCTGAATGATGGCATACGATGTCGCCGAGGCTGGCCGTGCCGTCTTGCACGCCAGCGAGCAGGCCGTCTTCTGGTATATGCTGCTGGTCAACACCGGGTACGCGGTACTGCTGCTGCTGGCGATCATCGAGCTGGCGGAACAGTGGCACCTCGCAGGCGATCGCCAGACAAACCTGGAACTCGGCTCTCGGTCGCTCCCGCCGATTTCAGTCATGGTCCCCGCGTACAACGAGGAGGCGACGATCGTTGCGAGTGTCATCAGTTTTCTGACGCTCGAGTACCCGCGCCACGACGTGATTGTCGTGAATGACGGATCCAGGGACGCGACGATGGCCGTTCTTCATGCGCATTTCGAATTGTACGAGGTGCCGCCAGCGGTTGACGTGCGGCTTGCAACGGCAAAGGTCGTCGCCTATTACCGCTCCGCACGGTTCTCGCGACTGCTGGTGATTGACAAGGAGAACGCCGGCAAGGCCGATGCGCTGAACGCGGCGCTCAATGCCGCGCGACATCCGTTCGTGCTGGCTGTTGACGCCGATACGCTGATCGAGCCGGACGCCCTGATCCGCCTGTCGCGCCCCTACATGCTCGGAAAGGAAATCGCGGCGGTGGGCGGGACGGTTCGCGTCGCGAACGGGTGTAACGTTACACTCGGTCGTGTGGGTAGTCCGCGCGTCGACAGTCGACCGCTTCCAGGAATTCAGACAGTCGAGTACTTGCGCGCCTTTCTGTTCGGGCGCCTGGGATTCAACAGAATCGGCGGCAACATGATCATTTCGGGTGCCTTTGGGCTGTTCAGTCGACGACACCTGCTGGCGATCGGCGGCTATGAGCACGGGAATGTCACTGAAGACATGGATCTCGTCGTTCGACTCCATCGCTGGCTGCGGGAGCACCGTGATCCTGCGATCGTGACGTTCATCCCCGATCCCGTGTCGTGGACCGAAGTGCCAACGTCTCTGTCCGTTCTTGGGCGTCAGCGCGAGCGCTGGCATCGCGGGCTGATTACCACGATGTGGACACGCCGGAGCATGCTGTTCAATCCAAGGTACGGTGTCATCGGCATGATCACCTATCCATTCTTTTTCTTCGGCGAAATGATCGCGCCGGTCGTCGAGCTGTTCGGGTACTTTCTGGTGATCATGTCGCTGCTGACCGGCGAGTTCGACCCCACCGTCACGCTGCTGTTCCTCGCTGTGTCGGTGGGGTTCGGCACGTTGCTGTCCTACTGGGCAGTCCTGCTGGAACAACTCACCTTCCGACGGTACACTGACGGCAACGACATATGGCGCATGCTCGGTTTTGCCCTGCTGGAAAACGTCGGCTATCGGCAGGCGACTGCGTGGTGGCGGTTGAAGGCGTTCTACAATGTTGCCCGCGGCGATCGTGGCTGGGGCACGATGGTGCGCGAAGGGTTTCGAGGCGGTGGAGAGATACGGGCGCTGACTCCCGTGACGGCCATGATCGCTGTCGGAACCACGCCAGCCGCGCACGAGAGTGATCGACGCGTGGCGTAGCTGAAGCAGCCCGCGCGCACACACGCGTTGCTCCCGTCCGTAGCCGGATGACCAGACGCGCCACGCGCGCCGCGCTAGCTCGTGTGAGGCACAGATCGCAGCCTCGGAATGCTTCTGAAACTCCGGCGGAGGCTGCACGTTTCGATACCGGTCCAACGCCAACATTTGGTGAGCAGCTCAACTGTGCCTACGGCGTTGCACTCGTCCATCACGACCACGATCGCCCGTCGTCGCTTACCTGAGAACCTGCGGCACTGAGCCCAGATTTTAGTGGAGCCCGGTAGCCTGCAGTTTTGTCAGGTACAGGATCCGACCGCCCTGCTCGACCTCGAACTGTACGGCAAACGTGTCCGACTCGCCACTGAACCGACTGGTGAACGTCAGCTCCCAGCTGCCGATCATGGCGTACCGGCCGGTGTCTGTGTCTGAATGGACTGCCGAACTGCACGGGCGCGCCTCGGATTCCACCCAGTTTCGGCACACAGCAGCAGATTGAAGGCCTGGAGCGCCTCGGACGGTCGCTCTGGAAGACGGCGGCGGCCGCGTGGCCGACTGGCCGCTGGTAAATCCGGCCACCACGGGGGTGGTGTCCACCGACTCGGTGTCTTCGGATTTCTCAGTGACGGGCGTGGCGACGGCGGCGGTGCCAGAGCTAAGCCGCGCCCCGACGGCGAGTGCGTGCGAGCCGTACCGTCAACTCATCGTCGACGGGCTCCGCGGCAGCCGGAATGCGGTGGGGTCGCTTGGCGTGACTCAGCGCTGCGGCGCGGGGACCGCGACGACTTCGAACCCGTCGATCCCGGTAAAGACATCCGGGTTGCACGTGTATACCGGCAGCGCGTGCGCGAGGGCGGTCGCGACCCCGACCCATGGTGCCTTCGGCCGAGCAGCCCGGCAGCGATTGCGCCGCCAGGCCGAGGGGGAAAGCGACCGAGCGGGAGGACGAGTGGACGTGTCAGCACGACCAGGTGGCGCGATGAAACAGAACGCGGCCGCATGGGAACGAAATCCGGGAGCGCGATCGAGCCGGGGTGATCGTGCCTGCACGCCGATTCACGATCAAGAGGCCTCGTCACAAATTGTGCGCGAGCGGCATCCAAGAAAGACCAACGCGACGCAGGACCTCGCTTACCGTCTGCCGGAGTCGTCTCACATGCGCTACCCCATCTCGTTCTGGCTCCTGTTGTGCGCGACTGTCGCCTGCCGGCCCGAGGCGCGTGCGCAGAACACCCAGTCGCAACCTGCGCTGCCGGTATGCGAGTGGTGCGGTGCGGCGGAGGCACCAACGGAACTTGGCCACACCCTGCGTCTCGGTGCTCCGAAAGAACCTGGGGAGCGCCTTGTCGTGACTGGGCGGGTGTTCGAGGCGGATGCACGCACACCGGCGGCCGACGTGTTGCTGTATGCCTATCAGACGGACATCACGGGAGAGTACCCACGGCGCGGCGGCGAGACCGGCAACGGCCTGCGCCACGGCGCGCTGCGCGGCTGGTTGCGCACGGACAGCGACGGTCGGTACCGCATCGAAACCATCCGACCGGCACCCTACCGGGATCGCAGCACGGCGGCGCACATTCACCTCACGCTGACGCCCCCGGGTGACGCCGAGGGCTGGCTTGATGACCCCGTGTTCAGTGACGATCCGTTGCTTTCCGCGCGCGATCGGGACGACCGCGGTGTGGTCATGCCGCAGCGTGATGCGCAGGGCGTGTGGCACGTGGTGCGCACTCTGCTGCTTTCCGAGATCCGACGATGAATCGACCCGGTCGACTCGGGCTGTCGGCACTGGCGCTCTGCGGGACCGCGCTGCGGCCGGCGGAAGCGCAACCCACGATGCGGGTGGATCTCGCGCGATCGCACGTGGAATGGACGGGCACCAAGTTCCGCGGCCGCGGCAAGCACGAGGGAAAGGTGCGCTTGCTTGCCGCACAACTCGACGCGTGTACGCCGACCGGCTGTCGCGGCCGCTTCACGGTCGACATGCACAACCTCGAAGTCACCGACATTCCGGCCACCGACCCAGTTCCTCGGCGGCGCCTCACCGAACATCTGCAGAGTCGTGATTTCTTCTGGACCGAACGCTATCCGGTAGCGATCTTCACGCTCACCGGAACGAGGACGACGTCGCGCGCGGACTCCGTATTGGCAAGCGGGCAGTTGGCGCTGCGCGGCGTCACTCGCCCGCTTCTTTTTACGGCGCGCATCATGCGATCCTTCGAGGGAGAGGTGCACGTGCGTGCCGAGCTTACCATTGATCGTCAGCAGTGGGGCATCCGCTATGGCTTCGATCCCATTCGCAACGAACTGGTGGACGACGTACGACGGCCGGCAGGACCTGTCGCAGCCATCGCACCTCGTGATCCGCCTGCCGCGACGGGCCCAGCTCTGGCTCAAGGGGACCACGGGCACGATCAGCGCGCGCGCGCTCGCTGGTACGGTCGATCTCTATTCGATCAGCGGCCCGATAGATGCACGCGAGATGCGAGGCGATCTCACCGCCGAGTCCATGCAAGGAGATCTGCGAGTTCGAGGTAGCCTGCGCTGGCTGCGAGTCCGGTCCGGGGAGGGCCGCGTGTACGTGGAAGGGGTGGTGCGCGATGTCGCGGCCACCACGGTGCGCGGCTCGATCACGCTGCGGGGATCGGCTGATCGTGCACGCGTGGAAACCGTATCCGGGTTGGTGGCGGTCGCCTTGCCAGCGCCCGCGTCGTCGTCGCTCGACATCGATACGCACGATGGCCCGGTGCGCCTGCAGCTCGGACCAGAACGCAATGCCACCGTGGACCTGTTCACCCACGCTGGTCGCATTCGCAATACGCTCAGCGCGGCGACGCCAAGCGGATCGGGGCTCAAGGGCAGCGTGCTGTCGATGGTGCTCGGCGCCGGCGCATCGCGCGTGTCGGTGCGTACGTTCAGCGGAGAGATTGTGTTGAGCGGTCGGTAGGCTCACATGCCCGATCTCTTCAGGCGCCCACCGCGTGAGTGCGTGGCCGCACGATGGGCAGCATGATCATCAAGCACGCCGGCGCCATTGCGACCAGCTGATCAGCGTGCCGGTCGCGAACTCCGTCGAATCGAAGCACAGCCGCAGCTCGCGCGCACCGATCGGCAGGTCCACGCCGAGCAGTGTGTGGTTGAGGCGGCGGACGACGCCGGGCTGACCGGCCACCTCGAATAAAGGGGTCAGAGTCCTTGACCCAATCAAGGGGTCAGAGTCCTTGACCTATTTTAAGGACAGGGACCCTGTCCCGATGCTCGATCACCATACAAGCATCTGGATGCCCGCGATGTCGCGGAAGTCGTCGGCGTTCATGGTCACCAATGTCGCCCGGTGCACGAGCGCATGCGCGGCGATCATCCGGTCGAGCAGCTTGCGCCGGGAATACCCGGCGCGGGCGACAATCGCAGCATAGGCCTCCGCCGCCGCGGCATCGAAGGCGAGTACCGGGATCGCGCTGAGGAGCGTATCGAGCCGCGCGCGACGCGTCCGCGCGTCTGCGGCATCGCGATGAACGCCCCCTTCGAGTTCGACGCGCGTCACGATCGACAGCAGGATCGCATCGTCCAGCGCCGCGACCTTCGCGCTG